>JAANMX010001484.1_pt1 | contig 26532 bp, 23 predicted proteins | sample 7279681 | NCBI WGS metagenome assembly JAANMX01 (sample SAMN14094542, study PRJNA606508) | bioreactor metagenome | isolation source: A lab-scale SPAN reactor treating ammonium-rich wastewater day 351 | place: Ireland: Galway | collected 2018-01-01 | reverse complement strand
GATGTGCTGTTCCGTTCGCTGGCGCGCGACCAGGGGCCGCAAGCCATCGGGGTGGTGCTCTCCGGCATGGGCGCAGACGGCACGCTCGGGCTCCAGGAGATCAAGCGCCGGGGCGGCCTGACGCTGGCGCAGCAGCCCGACTCGGCCCAGTTCGATTCCATGCCCCAAAGCGCCATCGCCTCGGGCTGCGTCGATATCGTTGCGCTGCCCGAGGAGATGCCCGCCCACATCACCCGCGCGGCAGCACGCGAAGCGGCTCCCCCGGAGCCGCAGCGCCCGGACGAAGGGCAAACCGATGCACTGGGCGCCATACTGCTCCTGCTGCGCAACCACTGCAAACACGACCTGTCGCTCTACAAGGTCAGCACCCTGCAGCGGCGCATCGAGCGGCGCCTGGCAGTGCACAGGCTCGACTCCCTGCCGGCGTACGCCGCATTCCTGCAGAACAACCCGCAAGAGCTGGACCTGCTGTTCGCCGAGATGCTGATCGGTGTGACCCAGTTCTTTCGGGACCCGAAGGTGTGGCTCGACCTGAAGGAGACTGTGTTGCCGCAATGGCTGGCGCAGCACACCGGCGATGCCCCTCTGCGCGCCTGGATCGTGGGTTGCTCGACCGGTGAAGAGGCCTATTCGCTGGCCATGGTGTTCCGCGAATGCGTGGACGCACAGCCTCAAACCCCCACCCCCACGCTGCAGATTTTTGCCACCGATCTCAGTGCAGATGCCATTGCCGTGGCCCGCAAAGGTCTGTACCCCGCAAAAATAGCGCAGGACATGGCACCGGAGCGTCTGGCGCGCTTTTTCCACGCGCACGCGGGCGGCCTGCTGATCGACCAGACCCTGCGCGACATGGTGCTGTTCGCCCAGCACGACGTCATCCTCGACCCGCCCTTTACCCGCCTGGACCTTCTGGCCTGCCGCAACGTGCTGATCTATTTCAACACCGTGCTGCAGCAGCGCCTGATGCCGCTCTTTCACTACAGTCTGCGCCCCGGTGGCGTGCTGTTGCTGGGCGGGTCCGAAACCGTCGGGCGTTCGCAGTCACTGTTCACGCCACTGAGCCCCAAGTCCCGGCTGTACCGGCGCACCGACCACGCCCTGAACGCCGGCGCTGTCGATTTTCCCGTCAACCGCCACCGGGCGACCCACAAGACAGAGCAGGAGCCCCACGTGTCGACACCCTTCACCCACACCGCCAACCTCCAGAGCCTGGCCGACCAGGTGCTGCTGCAGACGTTTTCTCCGCCCGCCGTGCTGGTGAACGAAGCCGGTGACATCCTCTACATCAGTGGCCGCACCGGCCGCTACCTCGAACCTGCCGCCGGCAAGGCCAACTGGAACATCCACGTGATGGCGCGCCCGGGCCTGCGCACCCAGCTGGCCGTTGCCCTGCGTCAGGCCTTCCGGGACAAAGTGGCGGTGGAACTGAGCGGGCTCCAGATCGAAGAAGACGCGCCGCGCACACTCAACGTGACCGTGCAGGCAGTGCTCGAACCCAAGGCCCTGCAAGGCATGGTGATGGTGGTGTTTCGCGAGGTGCCCGCGCCCCGGGCATCGCGAGCGAAAAAAGGCCAGACGCAGGCACCGCTGGACGACAGCTTGCGCCAGGAACTGGAGCGAGCGCATGAGGAAATTGCGGCGCTGCGCAAGGAAATGCTGGCCTCCAAAGAGGAACTGCAGGCCACCAACGAAGCCCTGCAGTCGGCCAATGAAGAGCTGCAGTCTGCCAACGAGGAGCTGACCACCTCCAAGGAAGAAGCGCAGTCGATGAACGAGGAACTGCAGACCATCAACAGCGAACTGCAAACCAAGCTCGACGATCTCGCACTGGCCCAGAGCGACATGCAGAACCTGCTCAACAGCACGGACATCGCCACACTGTTCCTGGACAACGACCTGAACGTGCGCCGATTCACAGAAAAAGCCACCGGCATTTTTCACTTGCGCGAGGGCGACATCGGGCGTCCCTTGAGCGACCTGGCCAGCACGCTCGTCTACCCGCAACTGCACAGCGACGCCAAGGAAACCCTGCGCACGCTCACCCCCGGCCTGCAGCAGATTGCGACCACCGACGGGCGCTGGTTTTCGGTGCGCATCATGCCGTACCGCACCCTCACCAACATGATCCAGGGCGTGGTGCTGACCTTGGTGGAAATCACGGTGGCCAAGGAACTGGAGTTTCGCCTGCGCGAGGGCTATAGTCCCCAGTAGGCGGTACCGTACCGCCGAGAAGGTGACATGGCCATCCAACCCCCCGAACCGAACAGCCCCACCCACCTGCGCACCCAAGCCCAGTCGCGTCTGGGCCGATCCACCGATCTGAGCGAAACCAGTGCCAGCGCCTCCGGGGCCTTGAGCGCGCTCTACGAACTGGCGCTGTCGCCCAAGACAGCCCCCGATGCACTCGCGCTGCTGCATGAACTGCAGGTTCACCAGGTCGAACTGGACCTGCAGGCCGAGGAGCTGCGCTCGGCAACGGCCCAGCTGGAGGCCGAGCTTGCGCGCCAGATGCAGCGCTACGACAACGCCCCGGCCGGCCAGTTGATCCTGGATCCCCAGGCGACTGTGGTGGACATCAACCTGACGGGCGCGCAGCAACTGGGGGCCGAACGCGATCTGGTGCGGGGTCAAAGGCTCGACCGCTTCCTGGCACCGCAAAGCGCCACAGCGCTGCACACCTTGCTCGCCCATGCCGGACAAGGCCCTGCATCGTGCGAGCTGACCCTGCTGGCGCACGCCGGAAGGGATGGAAAAACACGCACGGTATGCGCATCGGCGCGGATCGATCCTGCCGGCCAGGGCCTGTTGCTGGCTTTTCTGGACATGCCTGCACGCTGAAGGCGGACGTTCGAGTCACCTGACTCGCCGGCCCGAAAAGCGGCGCGGCGTTGCGCATGAGAAAATCACGGGTTATCTACAGAACACCCAGGACAAGACCATGGAAGCAGAACGCATCAACCTTATCGGCAACACCCTCTCTGACCTGGCCGTGCGCACGCAAGAGTTACGGAGGTATCTTTGACTTCGATGCCAAATACGAGCGCCTGCGCACGGTAAACGCTTCGCTGGAAGACCCCGCGGTCTGGAACGATCCGAAGAAGGCCCAGGAGCTGGGCAAGGAACAGAAGTCGCTCAACGCCGTCGTGCTGACGCTGGACAAGCTCACGCGCGACCTGGCCGACAACGCCGAATTGTTCGAGATGAGCAAGGAAGACGGCGATGAAGCCGGCCTGCTGACCATCGAGGCCGAGACCGAGAAGCTGCGCCCGATGGTGGAGGAACTCGAATTCCGCCGCATGTTCCGCAACGAGGCCGACCCGCTCAACTGCTTTGTCGACATCCAGGCCGGCGCCGGTGGCACCGAGGCCTGCGACTGGGCCAGCATGCTGCTGCGCCAGTACCTCAAGTACTGCGAGCGCAAGGGCTTCAAGGCCACGGTGGAAGAAGAAACCCCGGGCGACGTGGCCGGCCTCAAGAGCGCCACGATCCACATCGAGGGTGAATATGCCTACGGCCTGCTGCGCACCGAGACCGGCGTGCACCGCCTTGTGCGCAAGTCGCCTTTTGACAGCTCGGGCGGCCGCCACACGAGCTTCGCCTCGCTGTTCGTCTACCCCGAGATCGATGACTCGATCGAGATCAACATCAACCCGTCCGACGTGCGCACCGACACCTACCGTGCCTCCGGCGCGGGCGGCCAGCACATCAACAAGACCGACTCGGCCGTGCGCCTGACGCACATCCCCACCGGTATCGTGGTGCAGTGCCAGGACGGCCGCAGCCAGCACGGCAACCGCGATATTGCCTGGCAGCGCCTGCGCTCCAAGCTCTACGACCACGAGATGCGCAAGCGCCAGGAAGAAGCGCAGAAGTTGGAAGACACCAAGACCGATGTCGGCTGGGGCCACCAGATCCGCTCTTACGTGCTGGACAACAGCCGCATCAAGGATCTGCGCACCAACGTCGAAATCTCCGCCACGCAAAAAGTGCTGGACGGCGACCTCGACGCATTCATCGAAGCCTCGCTCAAGCAGGGCATTTAAGGAAAACCCATGCCATCAATGCGTGACGGGCAGGCCCAGGCCACCGCCATCCTCCGTGCCGACTACCAGGCCCCCGCCTGGTGGATCGACACCGTGGACCTGGCGTTCGACCTGGACCCCGCCAAGACCCGGGTGCTCAACAAGATGCGCGTGCGCCGCAACAGCGCCGTGCCCGCCCAGCCGCTGCGCCTGCACGGCGAGGAGCTGAACCTCTCGCGCGTGCTGGTCAACGGCGCGGGCACCTCGTTCAAGATGGACGGCGACCAGCTCGTGCTGGAGAACCTGCCCGAAGGCTTTGACGCCTTCGACCTGGAGATCTTCACCACCTGCCAGCCGGCCAAGAACACCCAGCTCATGGGCCTGTACGTCAGCCAGGGCACGTTTTTCACGCAGTGCGAGGCCGAGGGCTTCCGGCGCATCACCTACTTCCTCGACCGGCCCGACGTGATGGCCAGCTACACCGTGGTGCTGCGGGCCGACAAGGCAGCGTACCCGGTGCTGCTGTCCAACGGCAACCTGGTCGAGCAAGGTGATCTGGAAGGCGGCCGCCACTTTGCCAAATGGGTTGATCCGCACAAGAAGCCGAGCTACCTGTTCGCCCTGGTGGCGGGCAAGCTGGTGGCGCGCCAGCAACGCATCGTGTCGCGCGCGGGCAAGGAGCACCTGCTGGAGGTGTATGTGCGCCCCGGCGACCTGGGCAAGACAGAGCACGCCATGAACTCGCTCATGGCCAGCGTGGCCTGGGACGAGGCACGCTTCGGCCTGCCGCTCGACCTGGAGCGCTTCATGATCGTCGCCACCAGCGACTTCAACATGGGTGCGATGGAGAACAAGGGCCTGAACATCTTCAACACGAAGTACGTTCTGGCCAGCGAGGCCACGGCCACCGATACCGACTTCGCCAACATCGAGAGCGTGGTCGGCCACGAGTACTTCCACAACTGGACGGGCAACCGCGTCACCTGCCGCGACTGGTTCCAGCTCAGCCTGAAGGAAGGCCTGACCGTCTTTCGCGACCAGGAATTCAGCATGGACCTGGCGGGCAGCCCCTCGGCGCGCGCCGTCAAGCGCATCGAGGACGTGCGCGTGCTGCGCACTGCGCAGTTCCCCGAAGATGCCGGCCCCATGGCCCACCCGGTGCGGCCCGACAGCTACATCGAGATCAACAACTTCTACACCGTCACCATCTACGAGAAGGGTGCCGAAGTCGTGCGCATGATGCACACCCTGGTCGGCCGCGACGGTTTTGCCCGGGGCATGAAGCTCTACTTCGAGCGCCACGACGGCCAGGCCGTGACCTGTGACGACTTCGCACAGGCCATCGCAGACGCCAATCCGGGCAGCGAGCTGTCCCAGCGCCTGGAGGCCTTCAAACGATGGTACAGCCAGGCCGGCACGCCACATGTCCGCGCCACGGGCCGGCACGACGCACAGGCACGCAGCTACACGCTCACGCTCACCCAGAGCTGCGCCGCCACGCCGGGGCAGCCGGTCAAGGCACCTTTCGTCATCCCCGTGGAGCTGGGCCTGCTCGCACAGGACGGCAGCGCCTTGCCCTTGCAGCTCGACGGCGAATCCACCGCCGGCGCCGCCACGCGCACCGTGGTGCTGGCGGACTCCAGCCTGCAACTCACCTTCGTGAATGTGAACAGCGCGCCCGTGCCCTCGCTGCTGCGCGGTTTCAGCGCCCCCGTGGTGCTGGACCATGACTACCGCGACGAAGACCTGCTGACCCTGCTGGCGCACGACAGCGATGCCTTCAACCGCTGGGAAGCCGGCCAGCGCCTGGCCCTGCGAATCGCTATCAATACCATAGCTGACAGCGCAATCCAGTCGGGCGCAAGCGGCCAAATCGGCCAAAACTTCCTGCCCGCCAGCTTCATCGAGGCCATGCGCGGCGTGCTGCGCCACCCGCAACTCGACGCCGCCTTCAAGGAGCTGGCGCTCTCATTGCCGTCCGAGACCTACATCGCCGAACAGCTCGACGTGGTGGACCCCCAGCGGGTGCACGCCGTGCGTGAAGCCATGCGCCTGCAGCTCGCCCTGGCGCTGCAGGACGACTGGCAATGGGCTTACGAGCAGCACCAGCAGACGGGCGCTTATCGGCCCGACGCCACCTCGGCCGGGCGCCGCGCCCTCACCGGCATGGCGCTGTCCATGCTGTGCCTGGCAGCGCAGCACACGGGCGATGCAGTATGGCCTGGCAAGACGCTGCAGCGCTTCAAGGATGCGGGCAACATGACCGACCGCTTCAACGCGCTCGCCGCGCTGGTCGGCAGCGGCCACGCCCTGGCCGCACCGGCACTGGCACGCTTCCACCAGCTTTTCAAGGACGAGCCACTCGTCATCGACAAGTGGTTCGCACTGCAGGCCGGTGCCAGCGACCGTGGCGGCCATGTGCTGCCCATCGTGCGCCAGCTCCTGCAACACCCCGACTTCAGCCTCAAGAACCCCAACCGCGCGCGCAGCGTCATCTTCAGCTACTGCAGCGCCAACCCCGGCGCCTTCCATCGGCCGGACGCCGCAGGCTACGTGTTCTGGAGCGAGCGCGTCATCGAACTCGACGCCATCAACCCGCAGGTGGCCGCACGCCTGGCACGCGCCATGGACCGCTGGAAGAAGCTGGCCGAGCCCTGGCGCACCGCCGCGCGCGAGGCCATCGCCCGTGTGGCGGCTCGCGAGGGCTTGAGCAACGATGTGCGCGAGGTCGTCACCCGCGCTCTGGCCGACGAATAAGGAGAACGAACCCATGGCAAAACGAATCAGTCTGACCCGCTATCTGGTGGAACAGCAGCGCGTGGATGGCCTCATCCCCGGACAACTGCGCCTGCTGCTGGAAGTGGTGGCACGCGCCTGCAAAAGCATCAGCCATGCCGTCAACAAGGGGGCACTGGGCGGTGTGCTCGGCAGCGCCGACAGCGAGAACGTGCAGGGCGAGATGCAGAAAAAGCTCGACATCATCGCCAACGAGGTGCTGATCGAGGCCAACGAATGGGGCGGCCACCTGGCTGGCATGGCCTCGGAAGAAATGGACGGCATCTACGTCGTGCCCAACCGCTACCCGCAAGGCGAATACCTGCTGCTGTTCGACCCCCTCGATGGTTCATCCAATATCGACGTGAACGTCAGCATCGGCACTATCTTCAGCGTGCTCAAGATGCCCGAAGACGACCGTGGTGTGGACGCAGGCGACTTTCTGCAAAAGGGCAGCCAGCAGGTGGCCGCCGGCTACTGCGTCTATGGCCCGCAAACCACCCTGGTGCTGACCGTGGGCGACGGCGTGGCCATGTTCACGCTCGACCGTGAGCAGGGCTCGTTCGTGCTCACGCAGGAAAATGTCCGCATCCCTGCGGACACGAAAGAATTTGCCATCAACATGAGCAACATGCGCCACTGGGACGAGCCGGTCAAGCGCTACATCGACGAATGCCTGCAGGGCAAGGAAGGCCCGCGCGGCAAGGACTTCAACATGCGCTGGATCGCCAGCATGGTGGCCGACGTGCACCGCATCATGACGCGCGGCGGCATCTTCATGTACCCCTGGGACAAGCGCGAACCCAACAAACCCGGCAAGCTGCGCCTGCTGTACGAGGCCAACCCCATGGGCTGGCTCGTGGAGCAGGCCGGAGGCGCCGCCACCAACGGTCGCCAGCGCATCCTCGACATCCAGCCCACCCAGTTGCATGAACGCGTCAGCGTGATCCTCGGCTCAAAAAATGAGGTAGACCGCGTGACAAGCTATCATTCCACGCTATAATTTGAGGCTTAGGCCGGTGTAGCTCAGTCGGTAGAGCAGCTCATTCGTAATGAGAAGGTCGGGTGTTCGATTCATCTCTCCGGCACCAAATGAAAACCCCTGTATCGCAAGGTGCAGGGGTTTTTTCATGTAGTCAGAATGTGCCCGCGAGGACATTATCCAAGCGCGAGGCTGCAACCTGCCAGCCTTCCGGCGTCACGTGGGCATAGCGTTCCACCATTTCCCGCGTCTTCCAACCGCCCAACCGCTGCAATTTGTGGGTGGGCGTTCCCGCCTGCCGGTGCCATGTTGCAAAGGTGTGCCGCAAGTCATGCCACCGGAAATCCTCAATACCCGCACGCTTGAGCGCCGCCCACCATGCCTTGGCAATGACCTGCACGATGGGCTTGCCTTCATAGGTGACAACGTGTGTCGGGTGAGAAAGACTGAATTGGTTGGTTGATGCGTCAAACCCAGCGCAAGGAATCCGGGAGCCAAGTGGCCATCGCCTGGCTGTTGGTGGCAGCCACCTGCGTGGGAGGCCACAGCAGGTCGTCCAGCAGAGCGACAGTGTCACCCAGACTGGCTGCTTCGATTCGGTTCTTGTTCAAAAAGGCCTGCCACTGACGCAGCTTGGCGGCGTCTTCGCTGAACTCCTTGGTCAGGGCCATGGGGCGCTCTGTGGGCAGCGCCGTCGTTCGGCGGGCAAAAGTGGCGGCAATGGCTACGGCCAGCGTGGCGCCATCCAGTTCCGTGCGCTGTGCAATCACCGCGAGATCGAAGAAATCCTTCATACGGCTGTTTGTCCGCCCCAGCATCACCATGGCCTGGTACTTCTCGGCAATCACGGTGTAGACCGGATAGACCCGCAGCGTGGGAGCCTTGAAGTCAATCAGCAAAGTGGGATACGCCACGGTCTGCGGCCCCGGCGTCACGGCGTCCCCAAATCCCACGTCGATCTGCAGGGCGCAGCGTGCGGAACCTATGCGTGCCACCAGCGAAATGCGGGTGCCGCCATAGGTGTTGTCCTCGCGAATGGCCTGCGCCTGCACGGATTGGGGATCAAACAGGATGCCGTCACCCAGTTCCATGGCACCGACTTCGCGGAACGTGGCGATCAGGTTCACCTCATCGTCGGGGCCAAAGCCCAGCAGGTCGGCATCCCGTGTTGGGCGGTGCGGGGTGTCGTACCACAGCGCAAAGAGCAGCGCTCCCTTCAGCAAAAAACGGTCGGCATACGGCGAGGTGCTGACCCGGGCCAGCAGGCGCTCCATCGCAAAGCGGTTGAGTAGCAGGCTGTAGTCGTCACCTCGTTGCCTGGCGAGTGCCAGCAAACGGGCCAGGATGGATGCGGGGAGGTTTTCGCTCATTGCGTCACTGCCTCCAGGTAGGGCTGCATGACACGTTCGACGCGGTTGATCTTGGCGAAGTGGCTCAGTTCGTCCATGGTGACTTTGCGGCTGTGCCAGGCATCTTTAAGCGCCTCCAGCGCCACGTCCAGACCGATCTTGTTGCGGAACTTGAAGCAGTCCGTCACTGTTTTGGCGGCGCTGTACACCCGGATGGGTGCACCATGGTCGGTCACCATCTGTATGCCGTCACTGTACGCAGCGCCACGCAGGCGCGTGATGCGCAGCGTTGGGTAGCTCAGCGCCGGGGCCTGCGTGCCTTCAGGCAGGGCAATCCACACTTCGTGGGGCAGTTGCGTGCCGATTTCGTGGAATTGCAGCGCACTCAGCAGGCACAGCACGGCCTTCGGCACGCGCTGGCACACCTCAATCAAAGTCTGATGCTCTGTAATTTCGGCATCGGGTAGCCCGTACAGACCGTGTCCCAGCCGATGCAACCGGCCAGCCTGGTGCAGCCGGATCAGAAGCTGCGGTGACCAGCCCTGCTCGCGCACATCCGCAGCCCGCAGCACGCGCCGGTGCCGGGCCAGTTCCAGGATGTGATCGGATTGGGTCATAGGATGATGAGTTTAATATTCACATTACATTTCTTCAAGTAATGTGGTTTTTATCCAGAAGGAACTCCGTTGGCCTTGCTCGATGGTCGGCGCCACGACAGAGCAGGCTATTCTTGAGGCATCGCTGCGCTGAATGACAAGGTCAGCCAAGTCGGTAAACGCTGACCTCGCTGGTTCAGACACGGCGAAGCCCGCAGCTTTCGCCATCCACCCCCAAGTCCGCCAGGCTCCTAGAATCAGCCCACTTTGGCCGATCCGTCCCGACACGCTGTCCTCCCCTGAAAAACCCGCCATGTCCAACACCTCCGACGTTCGCATCCGCAGCGTGCGCCCGCTGATCACCCCCGCCATCCTTGAAGACGAATTGCCATTGCCCGATAGCAGCGCCAGCTTTGTGCAGCAGGCCCGCCGCGCGGTGGGTGACATCGTCATGGGCCAGGACGACCGCCTGCTGGCCATCGTGGGTCCGTGCTCGGTGCACGATCCCGACGCAGCACGCGAGTACGCACGCAAGCTGCAACCCGTGGCGCAGCGTCTTTCCAGCGACTTGCTGGTCGTGATGCGCGTGTACTTTGAAAAACCACGCACGGTGGTGGGCTGGAAAGGACTCATCAACGACCCCGCGCTGGACGGCAGTTTCCAGATCAACCGCGGCCTGCGGCTGGCACGCCAACTGCTGCTGGATGTGACCGCCACCGGGCTGCCCATTGCCACCGAGTTTCTGGACACCACGCTGGGCCAGTACTACGCCGACCTGGTTTCCTGGGGTGCCATCGGTGCGCGCACCACCGAGAGCCAGATACACCGGGAGCTGGCCTCGGGTCTATCGATGCCTGTAGGCTTCAAGAACCGCACCGATGGCGACCTGCAGGTGGCCGTGGACGCCATACGTTCGGCGCAGCATCCCCATGCGTTTCCGTCGCTCACCCACGAAGGCATGCCTGCCGTGCTGACCACAACGGGCAATGAGCACGCCCACCTCGTGCTGCGCGGCGGCAGCACGGGCCCGAACTACGAAGCCGCGCACATCGCCAAGGCCCGGGAACTGCTGCGCAAAGGGGGTGCACCCGAGGCGATATTAGTGGACTGCAGCCACGCCAACAGCAGCAAGCGGTTTGACCGCCAGCCACTGGTGGCCGCCGACATTGCCACGCAAGTGGCGGCAGGCCAGAAGGCGATCATTGGCGTCATGGTCGAGAGCCATCTGGTGGCGGGGAACCAGAGCGCCGTGACCGGGCAGCCGCTGGTCTATGGTCAAAGCATTACCGATGCATGCCTGGCCTTCGACGACACCGTTCCGGCGCTGGAAAACCTGGCCGCAGCCGTGCGCCAGCGCCGCCTCGGCTGAAGCAGCAAAACGCCTCTCGAAGCCTGACTTGGGCCACCCGTACCGATCCACCGCGCCTCAGGCCGCCACCACGGCGCCCTGCCCGGCCTCCTGCCGACGCAGCTGCGCCGGGTGCGCAGGCCGGGGCAGGCCCAGGTGCTCCCGCAGCGTGCGGCCGGTGTAGGCGGTGCGAAACAGCCCGCGCCGCTGCAGCTCGGGGATGACCAGGGCCACGAAGTCCTGCAGGTCGTAGGGCAGCGTGGGCGCCATCACGTTGAAGCCGTCGGCCGCGCCAGTGGTGAACCAGTGTTCCAGCTCGTCGGCGATGGACTGCGGCGTGCCCACCACCGTCCAGTGGCCGCGCGCCGTGGCCACGCGCTGGTAGAGCTGGCGCAGCGTGAGGTTCTCGCGCCGCGCCAGGCTCAGGAACAGTTCCTGGCGGCTCTGCCAGCCCTCGGTGGGCGGCAGGTCGGGCACGGGGCCGTCGAGCGGGTAGGCCGAGAAATCAAAGCCGCCGACAAAGCCCGACAACAGGCCCAGGCCCACCGAGGGTTCGATGAGCGACTGCAGGCGCTCGTACTTCTCCTGCGCCTCGGCCTGCGTGCGCCCGACCACGGGCGAGACACCGGGCAGGATCTTGAGCGCGTCGGCACTGCGGCCATGTGCCGGCAGGCGGCCCTTGAGGCTGGAATAGAACGCGCGCGCAGTCTCCACCGACTGGTGCGCGGTGAACACCAGCTCGGCCGTGGCGGCGGCCAGTTCCTGCCCGTCCTCGGAAGACCCCGCCTGCACCATCACCGGGTAGCCCTGCACCGGGCGCTGGCTCTGCAGCGCACCCTGCACCTGGTAGTGCTTACCCCGGTGGTCGAGCCGGTGCAGCTTGGCCGGGTCGAAATAGCGGCCACCTTCCTTGTCGAACAGCGGCGCATCGTCCTCGAAGCTGTCCCACAGGCCCTTGACCACGTCCACGTACTCGCGCGCTTTCTCATAGCGGCTGGCGTGGCTGAGCTGCTGCTCCAGCCCGAAGATGCGCGCCTCGTGGTCCGAGCCCGAGGTGACGAGGTTCCAGCCCGCGCGGCCGCCGCTCAGGTGGTCCAGCGTGGCCACCTTGCGCGCCAGGTGGTAGGGCGGCAGGTAGGTGGTGGAGACCGTGCCCACCAGGCCGATGCGCTCGGTCACGCCGGCCAGCGCGGTCAGCAGTTCCAGCGGCTCGAACTGGTGCGGCGGCACGTTGCGCGCCAGCGCCTCGGCGGGGGCGCCGGGCAGGCCCATGGTGTCGGCGCTGAAGATGGCGTCGAACAGGCCCGCCTCGGCAATGCGCGCGAGGTTCTTGTAGTGCTGCGGGCGCAGCGCGGCGGCGGGGTCCACATCGGGGTGGCGCCAGGCTGCGATGTGGTGGCCGACGCCGAACAGGAAGGCGCCGAGGTGGAGTTGGCGGGGTGCGGTGCTCATGGGGTGTGCCTTTCGTCTGGGCAAGGGGTTGGATGCCTACAGCTTGGCGATGGAGACTTCGGTGGACTTGACGAGCGCGACCACGTCCGAGCCCACGGCGAGGCCCAGGTCGTCCACGGAGCGGGTGGTGATGACCGAGGTGACGATGCCCCAGGGGGTCTCGACATCGACCTCGGAAACGACGTCGCCGCGGATGATTTCGCGCACCTTGCCCTTGAACTGGTTGCGCACGTTGATGGCCTGGATGGACATGGTTTTCTCCTTGAAAAGTCCGTTGAAAAAAGCGGGGAAAAGAAGGAATTCAGATCGCCCAGCGCAGCCCGTGGGCGGCCACGCCAGGCCAGGGGTCGCTGGGGGTCGCGGGCTCGAGGGCGGGCTTTTGCAGCACGCGGTCGAGAATGCGTTGCTCCAGCGCGGCGAAGGCGGCGTCATGCACGCGGGGGCGTGGCAGGGCTATGCGCTGGTCCAGCGCGATGCGGCCGTCCTCGATCAGCACTACGCGATCGGCCAGGGCCACGGCCTCCTGCACGTCGTGCGTGACGAGCAGCGCGGTGAAACCATGGGCACGCCACAGACTTTCGATAAGCCGGTGCATCTCGATGCGCGTGAGCGCGTCGAGCGCGCCCAGGGGCTCGTCGAGCAGCAGCAGGCGCGGCTGGTGCACCAGCGCCCGGGCCAGGGCCACGCGCTGGCGCTGGCCGCCCGAGAGGCGCGCGGGCCACTCTCCCTGGCGCTCGCCCAGGCCGACCTGCTCCAGCACCGCGGCGGCGGCCGCAAGCTGGTCGCGCGGCAGGCCCAGCGCGGCGTTGTCCAGCACGCGCTTCCAGGGCAGCAGGCGCGGATCCTGGAACATGATGCGCGTGGCCTCCGACAGGCCCGTGAGCGGCGCGCCGTCCAGCCGGATCTCGCCGCTGCTGGCAGATTCGAGCCCCGCCACCAGGCGCAGCAGCGTGCTCTTGCCGCAGCCGCTGCGGCCCACGATGGCGACGAACTCGCCCGGCGCGATGTGCAGTTGCGTCTGGCGCAGCACCTCGCGCTGGCCGTAGCGTTTGCCCAAGCCGGTGATGTCCAGGCGTACGCCACCGACAGGAGATTGTTGTTTTTCTGAAGTCAAAGGGGCCTCCCGCGCCCGATTGACGGGCGCTAGCAGCTATGAAAAGAGGAGTGAATGGGTGGGGCGCTACGCCGACCTAGCCTTGGTAGCCCGGATGCCAGCGCAGCCACCAACGTTCAAGGGCCTTGGCGAAAAGGTCGGCCAGCTTGCCCAGCAGCGCGTAGAGCAGGATGCCCACGAGCACGATGTCGGTCTGCAGGAACTCGCGTGCGTTCATCGTCAGGTAGCCGATGCCGGCCTGCGCCGAAATGGTTTCGGCCACGATCAGGATCACCCACATCAGCCCGAGCGAGAAGCGCAGCCCCACGAGGATGGACGACAGCGCGCCGGGCAGCACGATCTGGCGGTAGAGCTGCCAGCGGTTCAAGCCGTAGGTGCGCCCCATCTCGATCAGCCCCGGGTCCACGCCGCGGATGCCGTGGAAGGTGTTGAGGTAGATGGGGAAGAACACCGACACGGCGATGAGGAACAGCTTGGCCGCCTCGTCGATGCCGAACCACAGGATCACCAACGGAATCAGCGCCAGCGCCGGGATGTTGCGCACCATCTGGATGCTGGTGTCGAGCAGCGCCTCGGCCCAGCGCGCCGAGCCCGTGAGCAGGCCCAGCACCAGCCCCAGCCCGCCGCCGATGGCCAGCCCGGTGAGCGCGCGGCCGGCGCTGACCTGCACATGGGTCCACAGCTCGCCCGAGGCGGCCAGCGCGCTGGCGGCGCGCACCACGTCCAGTGGCGCGGGCAGCACGCGGCTGGAGAGCCAGCCCCATTGCGATGCGGCCTGCCACAAGGCCACCAGCGCCACGGGCACGAGCCAGGGCAGAAGCCGGCGGGCCACCCCCCAGGCATGACGCCGGGCGGCGAGCGCCCAGGAAGGGGAAAAGACGGCCGAGGGTGGCGGTCCGGCAAGGGTCTTGGTGGTCATGTGGTTCTCCAGCCTCAGTACGAGATGGCGAAGCCGGCCCGGGGGGCGCGGCGCAGCAGGCGGCGCTGCCGGGGGCGCAGGCCCCAGGCGTTGGCTGTGGTTTCCAGCAGGCGCTGCAGGCGCTCATGCAGGGGGAAAGTCACCGGGGTGTTCATGGCGTGGGCTCCTTGGCGCGATCAACCCAGGTCCACCGGCGCGGCGTGCCGCAGGTCGAGCTTTTTCGGGATGAGCTTGAGCTCGAAGAAGGTGTCGGCGATGCCCTGCTGCTCGGCCAGGATGTCGGGCGTGACCGGCCCGACGCCGAAGCGCGCGCGGCCCAGGTACAGCGCGGTGATGGACTTGTCCAGCCCCAGCACGGCCGACAGTTCGGCAGCGGCGGCCTCCTTGTTCTTGGAGGCCCAGGTGTCGATGCCGTTGACCTCCTCGATGGCGATGCGCAGCACGTCGGTGTTCTTCGTGGCGAAGTCGCGCGAGGTGAAGTAGTAGGCGCGGTTGTTCACCACGCCCGTGGCATCGACGAGCAGGCGCGCGTCCAGCGTCTTCTGGGCGGCGGCGAGGAAGGGGTCCCAGATGATCCAGGCGTCCACGGCGCCACGCTCGAAGGCGGCGCGCGCATCGGCCGGGGCGAGGAACACCGACTGCACGTCGCCGTACTTCAGGCCGTTTTTTTCCAGCAGCTTGACCAGGAAGTACTGCACGTTCGAGCCCTTGTTGTAGGCCACGCGCTTGCCCTTGAGGTCGGCCACGGAGCGGATCGGCGAGTCCTTGGGCACGATCACCGCCTCCAGCGCCGGGCGCGGCACCGTGGCGCCCGCATAGACCAGCGGCGCGCCGGCGGCCTGGGCGAAGATGGGCGGTGCCTCCCCCACGTCGCCGAAGTCGATGGAGCCCACGTTGAGCGCTTCGAGCTGCACCGGGCCGGCGGTGAACTCGGTCCAGGCGACCTTCACGCCCAAGGGCGCCAGGCGCTTTTCCAGCGTGCCGCGCCCCTTGAGGATGGACAGCCAGCCCTTCTGGTGGCCGATGCGCAGCACACGGCCGCCCTGCTGCGCCACGGCGGCGCCGCTGGCGCCCAGCGCCGCAGTGGCGAGGCCGGTGGCAAGGATCTGGCGGCGGGTGAAGGAATGCTTGAAAGAGGTCATGAAACTGCTCCGATGGGTCGGTGCGCAGGCAAGGCTCCGCCCTTGCCGCGTGCGCGGGTTCAAAAAAAAATGGGGACAGGGAAAGGACTCAGGCCGGGCCGGTGCGCCCGGGCTTCAGGGCGTCACACGCTACATCGCACCTGCGAGAAGGGCACCGGCGCGAACCGGGTGGCCTGGGCGGGCGAGGGGCGCAGGGTCTCGGTGACCAGCAGATTGACGGCGTCGTCCAGGCGGGTGGCAATGTCGCGCCCCACGGTGTAGGCGCCTTCCGGAGTCACGGTTACCTGGGCGTCGGTGGCGTAGATGCCCGGCAGGATGTGCTTGGCCCCGAGCGACTGCAGCACGGGCCGCAGCGCATAGTCCAGCGCCAGCATGTGGTGCGGGCTGCCACCCGTGGCCAGGGGCAGCACGGTCTTGCCCTGCAGCGCGGTCTGCGGCAGCAGGTCGAGAAACACCTTGAGCACGCCGCTGTAGGCGGCCTTGTACACCGGCGTGGACACCACCAGCACGCGCGCCTGCGCCACCTGGGCCACGGCCTGGCTGATGCTGCGGTGGTGCGCATCGCCCAGCAGCAGCGCCTGGGGCGAGAGGTCGCGGATGTGGATGCGGTCCACGAGCGCGCCGCGCACCGTCAGGCGTTGGGCCACGGCATCGAGCAGCGCGGCGGAACGCGAGCGCTCCGAGGGGCTGCCGGCGATCAACAAGGCGGACATGGTGTTCCTTTGATTCAATTTTGATAGCTGCCAGCGCTTTATGGATAAGGGCTGAAAGCCAATTTTGTTCTTACTTACGGGTGTAGATCTGGTCGAACGCAGCACCATCGGCAAAGTGCTCCCTGGCCGCCTTGTCCCAGCCGCCAAAGGCCTGGTCGATGGTGAACAGGTTGATTCTGGGCAGCTGTTTGGCGTACTTGGCCTGGGCCTTGGCCGAGGTGGGGCGGTAGAAGTGCTTGCCAATGATGTCCTGGGCTTCTTCGGTGTAGAGGTACTTGAGGTATTCCTCCGCCACGGCACGGGTGCCTTTTTTGTCCACGTTCTTGTCCACCACCGTCACAGGAGGCTCGGCCAGGATGGAGAGCGAGGGATAGACAAAATCGACCTTGCTGCCAAACTCTTTTTCCAGCAGATAGGCCTCGTTCTCCCAGCTGATGAACACATCGCCCTGGTTGCGCTGCGCAAAGGTGATGGACGAACCGCGCGCGCCGGTGTCGAGCACGGGTACATTGGCATACAGCCTGGCCACGAAGTCCTTGGCCTGTGCGTCGCCACCATACTTGCGCTTGGCAAACTCCCAGGCCGCCAGGTAGTTCCAGCGGGCGCCGCCCGAAGTCTTCGGGTTGGGCGTGATCACGCTGATGCCGGGCTTGACGAGGTCGTCCCAATCCTTGATGCCCTTGGGGTTGCCCTGGCGCACCACCAGCACGATGGTCGAGGTGTAGGGCGAGCTGTTGAGTGGCAGGCGCTTTTGCCAGTCTTTGGGAATCCAGCCGCCGTTGGCGTGCAGCGCATCGGTGTCACCGGCCAGCGCCAAGGTGGCCACGTCGGCCTCCAGGCCGTCGATGATGGAGCGTGCCTGCTTGCCCGATCCGCCATGGCTTTGCTTGATAGTCACGTCCTGGCCGCTCTTGGCCTTCCAGTGCTTGGCAAAAGCCTGGTTGAACTCCACGTACAGTTCGCGCGTCGGGTCGTACGACACATTGAGCAGGGTCACGTTCTGGGCCCAAGCTGATGCTGCGCCCAGGGTCAAAGCGGCGGCGGCGAGGGGAAACTTGATAAAGTGGCGGCGAAAGTTCATTGGGTGGTTCCAGTGGTTTTGAAAAGCGATGAATGGATTCTGGAAGCCGCTCTTCAAAACTGGAACTACTGTGTTTTCAGTTTTTAATTACCCAAACATCTAAAGGCACCCCCATGGCACGCATGGTTCAATGCATCAAGCTCGGAAAAGAAGCCGAAGGTCTTGATTTCCCCCCCTATCCCGGCGAACTGGGCAAGCGCATCTGGCAGAGCGTGAGCAAGGAGGCCTGGGCTGGCTGGATCAAGCACCAGACCATGCTGGTGAACGAAAACCGCCTGAACCTGGCCGACGCGCGCGCCCGCCAGTACCTGGCACGCCAGATGGAGCAGCATTTCTTCGGCGGCGGCGCCGATACGGTGCAGGGCTACGTGCCCCCCACCAACTGACCGTCGTCTTCCCGCTCCGTGGCGCCCCCTGGGGCGCCTTTTTCATTTGTTTTTCCGATCGCACACCATGGCCGAACGCATTGACTGGCTCGACGACGGCACCCCTTACAGCCCGCGCTTTGGCGACCGCTACCACAGCGAACAGGGCGGCATCGTGCAGGCGCGCGAGGTCTTCCTGCACGGCTGCGGCCTGCCTCAGGCCTGGGCGGGGGCACCGCAGTGGCGCATCCTGGAGACGGGTTTCGGCTTCGGGCTGAACTTCCTCGTCACCTGGGCCGCCTGGCGCGCCGACCCTGCGCGCCCCACGCTCTTGCACTTCGTCTCGCTCGAAGCCTGGCCCGTGTCCGCCGCCGACCTGCTGCGCGCCGCCGAGCGCCACCCCGAACTGCTGCCGCTGGCGCGCGAACTGCATGCACAGTACTGGGGCCTGCTGCCCGGCGTGCACCGCCTGTGGTTCGATGGGGGGCGCGTGCTGCTCACGCTGTGCATCGGCGACGCCCAGGCCCTGCTGCGCCAGCAACACTGGGAGGTGGATGCTGTGTACCTCGACGGCTTCAGCCCGCAGACCAACCCCGAACTCTGGAGCCCGCACACGCTCAAGGCCGTGGCGCGCTGCTGCCACCGGGGAACGCGCCTGGCCACCTGGACCATTGCCCGCGGCGTGCGCGACGCGCTCACGCAGTGCGGTTTCGTGGTCGAGAAGGTGCCGGGCGTGCCCCCGAAGCGCGACAACCTGCAGGCCACCTTCAACCCCGCGTGGGAGCCGCGCACCAGCCGCACGGCCGAGCCCGGCCCCGAGCACCCCACGCCGGCACGCTGCATCGTCATCGGTGCGGGCCTGGCGGGCGCCGCCACGGCGGCCAGCCTGGCCCGGCGCGGCTGGCGCGTGCAGGTGCTCGACACCGGCGCCACGCCGGCCAGCGGCGCCTCGGGCCTGCCGGTGGGGCTGTTCGCCCCGCACCTCTCGCCCGACGACAACGTGTTTGCGCGCGTTTCACGCAGCGGCGTGCGTGCCATGCTGCAGCAGTCGCAGGCCCTGCTGCAGGACGGCGTGGACTGGAACCCCGTGGGCGTGCTCGAGCGCCGCCCCGACCCGCACCTGGGCCTGCCCGCCGACTGGACCCAAGGCCCGGGCGCCGACTGGAGCCTTCCCGCCAGCCCCGAGACCCTGCGCACCGCAGGCCTGCCCGAAGGCACCCCCGCCTGCTGGCATGCCCGCGCTGGCTGGGTGCGGCCGGAGCGCCTGGTGCAGCAACTCCTGGCGCAGCCGGGCATTGCCTGGTGCCCGAACAGCACAGTGGCCGGACTGCGCCGCACCGAGGGCGGCACCTGGCAGGCGCTGGACGCCACCGGCCAGAGCCTGGCCGAGGCCGAGGTGGTGGTGCTGGCCGCCGGCCCGGCCTGCAATGCCTTGCTGGAGCAGGTGCAAGGCCCGCGCCTGCCGCTGCAGCCGGTTCGCGGCCAGCTCTCCTGGGGGCCGCAGCCCGGCGGGGCGACGGGGCTCCCGCCTTTCCCCGTGAATGGCAACGGCGCCCTGGTGGCGCATGTGCCGCACGCGGACGGCCTGGCCTGGCACATGGGTTCGACCTTCGACCGTGATGTGGAACAACTGCCCATCCCGCCCGAAGAGGAAGCCGCCGCGCACGCCACCAACGGGCGCCGACTGCAGGCCCTGGTGCCACCGGCGGCCCCGACGCTGCGCCCGGCGTTCGAAGGCAAGGCCCCACTGCATGCCTGGGCCAGCGTGCGCTGCACCTCGGCCGACCGCCTGCCCATCGTCGGCCCGGCGGATGCGCAGGCCCTGCCCGGCCTGTGGCTGAACACCGCGATGGGCGCGCGCGGCCTGACCCGCGCCGTGCTCTGCGGCGAGCTGCTGGCCGCGCGCCTGCAGGGTGAGCCGCTGCCGCTGGACGCCAGGCTGGCCCGTGCTATGGGCACCGAACGCCTGCGGGAGGCATGACACCCCACCCCGGTGGGGGCGGCGGAAAAATCCCGCCCAACCCGCGCCAATGCTTGCGCATAAGCTTATTCGCATAAGGGAAGCACGAAACAATCGTTTGTTTTCATATGCTGGCCGCCTACATTCGCAGCCATGCATGATTTCGCGTTCATTTTTGCGGGTTTCGCTGTCGGCCTGATCGTCGGCCTGACGGGCGTAGGCGGCGGCTCGCTGATGACGCCCGTGCTCATCTTCTTCTTCGGCGTGAAACCCCACCTGGCCATCGGCACCGACCTGCTGTTCGCCGCCTTCACCAAGCTCGGCGGCACCGTGAGCATGGCGCGCCAGCGCCTGGTGCCCTGGCGCGTGGTGGGCCTGCTGTGCGCGGGCAGCATTCCGGCGGCACTCGGCTCGCTGTGGCTGCTGCACCGCATGGGCCCGGCCACCGAGCGCGTGCAGCACCTCATGACGAGCACGCTGGGCGCCGCGCTGCTGCTCACAGCCGCTGCCATGCTCTACAAGGTGCTGGCCTTCTCGCCCCAGCGCCAGGCCATCGAACTGGCCGCGCGCCGCGCCAATGCCGCCAACGCCACCGATCCGCGCCACTGGAGCCTGCCGGTGCTTCTGGGCGCGGTCATCGGCACCCTGGTCACCTTCACCTCGGTGGGCGCGGGCGCCATCGGCGTCACCGTGCTGCTGCTGGTGTTTCCGCACCTGCCGCTGCCGCGTATCATCGCCGCCGACATCGCCTACGCCGTGCCGCTGACGCTGGTGGCGGGCCTGGGCCACGCCTCACTGGGCTCGGTGGACTGGCCATTGCTGGCCCAGTTGCTGGTGGGCTCGCTGCCCGGCATCTGGCTGGGCTCGCGCCTGATCTCCCGCACCCCCGAGCGTCTGATCCGCTCGGCGCTTTCCGTGCTGCTCGCCTGGGCGGGCGCCAAACTGGTTTTGATTTAAGTCTCGGCAAAGAGGCCTTCCCACCATGTACCAATACACCGATTTCGACCACCAGTTCATCCAGTTGCGCGCCCAGCAGTTCCGCGACCAGCTCGAACGCTGGCAGGCCGGCAAGCTCGGCGAAGACGAGTTCAAGCCCCTGCGCCTGCAAAACGGCTGGTATGTGCAACGCTATGCGCCCATGCTGCGCGTGGCCGTGCCCTATGGCGAGCTCTCCAGCCAGCAGCTGCGCGTGCTGGCGCGCGTGGCGCGCGAGTACGACCAGCCCGACGCTGCCCTGCTCGCCGAGGCCCAGGCCACGCAAGAGAAGCTGGGCGACATCCCGCTGCACGACGGCCGCCGCATCGGCACGAAGCTGAAGTACGGCTACGGCCACTTCACCACGCGCACCAACGTGCAGTTCAACTGGATTCCGCTGTCCAAGGCCGCCGACGTGATGGACCTGCTGGCCACCGTCCACCTGCACGGCATCCAGACCAGCGGCAACTGCATCCGCAACATCAACAGCGACGCGCTGGCCGGCATTGCCGAGGACGAGATCGCCGACCCGCGCCCGTTCTGCGAAATCCTGCGCCAGTGGAGCACGCTGCACCCCGAGTTCGCCTTTCTGCCGCGCAAGTTCAAGATCTCGATCAACGGCGCACGCGAAGACCGCGCCGCGCTGGGGTGGTACGACGTGGGCCTGCAGCTCGTGAAGAACGACGCAGGCGAGCTCGGCTTCAAGGTGCGCGTGGGCGGCGGCATGGGCCGCACCCCCACCATCAGCCCGGTGCTGCGCGAGTTCCTGCCCTGGAACCAGCTCATGAACTACCTGGAGGCCGTGATCCGCGTCTACAACCGCTACGGCCGCCGCGACAACTCCTGGAAGGCGCGCATCAAGATTCTGGTGAAAGCTGAAGGCCAGGCCTACATTGACCAGGTGGACGAAGAGTTCCGCCAGATCGTCGAGGTGGAAGGCGGCCCGCACACCATCACCCAGGCCGAACTCGACCGCGTGACCGCCTCGTTCAAGCAACCGCAGCTCGACCTGCGCCCCTCGGACGCCGAGGCCGAAACCCTGGCCCTGCTGCGCACCGCCTCCGGCGAAGACTCGGAATTTGGCCGCTGGATGCACCGCAACGTGCTGCCGCACCGCCAGCCGCAGCTGCGCGCCGTGGTGCTGTCGTTCAAGCGCCTGGGCTACGCCCCCGGCGATGCCACCGCCGACCAGATGGATGCCGCCGCCGAGCTGGCCGACCGCTTCTCGGCCGGCGAGCTGCGCGTGACGCACGAGCAGAACCTGGTGCTGCCCTGGGTGCGCCGCGACCAGCTGCCCGCGCTGTACAAGGCCGCCCGCGCGCTGGGCCTGGCCAAGCCCAACATCGGCCTGCTGACCGACATGATCGCCTGCCCCGGCGGCGACTTCTGCTCGCTGGCCAACGCCCGCTCGCTGCCCATCGCCGAAGCCATCACCGAGCGCTACCAGGACCTGGACGAGCTGTTCGACCTGGGCGAGATCGACCTGCACATCAGCGGCTGCATCAACAGCTGCGGCCACCACCACAGCGGCCACATCGGCATCCTGGGCGTGGACAAGGACGGCAAGGAGTGGTACCAGATCACGCTGGGCGGTGCCGATGGCTCGCACCTGTCGGGCCCGGCAGCGCCTGGCAAGATCATCGGCCCCTCGTTCAGCGCCGCCGAGGTGCCGGGCGTGATCGAAGCCCTGCTCACCACCTACCGCGCCCTGCGCCAGCAGTTGCCCGACCACTCGCAAGGCCCGAAGTACGAGCACTTCATCGACACCGTGCGCCGCGTGGGCATCGACCCCTTCAAGGCCGCCGCCAATGCCGTGCGCCTGCCCTCCACCGCCATTTCCGCCTGAGCCCTGAGAAATACTATGAAAATCATAGCTAATAGCGCCCACCAGACAAGCGTTGAAGGGCAAAAAATCATTGATTTGCCAAACGATGCCGACCCGCTGACCCTGGACCTCGTGGGCGTGGCACGCATCGACCTGCACTTCCCCAAATTCAGCGACGGCCGCGCCTTCAGCCAGGCGCGCCTGCTGCGCCAGCGCCTGAAGTTTGCAGGCGAAATCCGCGCCACCGGCGACGTGCTCATCGACCAGCTTGTGCAGATGGCGCGCTGCGGCTTCGACGTGGCCGTGCTGCGCGAGGGCGTGGACCTGGCCGACGCACAGCGCCAATTCGACCGGTTCAGTGCCTTCTACCAGGGCGACGTGCTGCACCCGCAACCCCACTTCGCGAGGGCCGCATGACCGGCGCCAGCTCATTTCTGGGCGGGCGCGGCGCGCCTGCCAAAGCCACCGAACTCAACGCCCGCGCCAGCAGCGACTTCGCCGCCAAACTAGCCGAGACGCAGGCCCTGCTGCGCCAGGCTGCCGCGCTGGGCGAGGTGACGCAGGCCTCCAGCCTGGGCGCCGAGGACGTGGTCATCACCCACCTCATCAACGCGCTGGCGCTCGACATTCCCGTGTTCGTGCTGGAGACCGGCGCGCTGCACACCGAGACCCTGGCACTGCTGGAACGCACCGAGGCCCACTCGCGCGCACCCGTGCAGGTGTATCGCCCGCAGCACGAAGCCGTGATCCACTTCATCCGCGACCACGGCCAGGACGCGATGTACCGCAGCATCGAGCTGCGCAAGGCCTGCTGCCAGGTGCGCAAGATGGAACCGCTGGCGCGCGCGCTGGCCGGCAAGAAGGGCTGGATCACCGGCCTGCGCCGCGAACAGTCGAATGCCCGCGCCGAGGTGCCACTCATCGACACCAGCGAAGTCGCCACCAAGGCATTGACCAAGTTCAACCCGCTGGCCAACTGGACCTGGGGCGACGTGTGGCACTACATCGCCCAGAATGGCGTGGACTACAACCCGCTGCACGACCAGTTCTACCCCAGCATCGGCTGCGCACCCTGCACCCGCGCCGTGACGCTGGGGGAGGATTTCCGCTCGGGACGCTGGTGGTGGGAAAGCGAGGATGCCAAAGAATGCGGCTTGCATGTCAAGTCGCATTCCGGTGCGGCAGCACCGGCGGCGCAAGCCGCTGCATCCGAAGCTTCGGCGCAGGCTCATGCCGCCGCAGGCGGCGTGAAGGTCACGCAGTGACCGGCCGAAGCCACGATGAGGCCGCAAAGGAATGCGGCCTGCATGTCAAACAGAACAAGGAAGCCGTCGCATGAACGCCCGCATTGATACCTCCACGCTGAGCCACCTCAGCAACCGCCACCTCGACGCACTGGAAGAAGAAACCATCTTCATCCTGCGCGAAGTGGCCGCCGCCTTCGAGCGCCCCACCCTGTTGTTCTCGGGCGGCAAGGATTCGCTCGTCATGCTCAAGTGCGCCGAGAAGGCCTTTGGCGCGGGCCGCATCCCCTACCCGCTGCTCATGATCGACACGGGCCACAACTTCCCCGAGGTGACCGACTTCCGGGATTTGCGCGCCAAGGAACTGGGTGCCGAACTGATCGTGCGCAGCGTCGAGGATTCGATGGCGCGCGGCACCGTGCGCCTGGCGCACCCGGGCGAGAGCCGCAACGTGCACCAGTCGGTCACGCTGCTCGAAGCCATCGAGGAATTCCGCTTCGACGCGCTGATCGGTGGCGCCCGCCGCGACGAGGAAAAAGCCCGCGCCAAGGAACGCATCTTCAGCCACCGCGACAGCTTCGGCCAATGGCAACCCAAGGCCCAGCGCCCCGAGCTGTGGACGCTGTTCAACACCCGCCTGCAGCCCGGCGAGCACTTCCGCGTGTTCCCCATCAGCAACTGGACCGAGCTGGACGTGTGGCAGTACATCGACCGCGAGCAGATTGCCCTGCCCTCGCTGTACTACACCCACCAACGCCAGGTGGTCGAGCGCAAGGGCCTGCTCGTGCCCGTGACCGAACTCACCCCGCCACGCGAGGGCGAGGTGGTGGAAACGCGCGACGTGCGCTTCCGCACCGTGGGCGACATCACCTGCACCTGCCCCGTGGAGAGCCCCGCCGCCACGGCCGCCGACATCGTGATCGAGACCCTGGCCGCCGACGTGAGCGAGCGCGGCGCCACGCGCATGGACGACAAGACCTCCGACGCATCGATGGAAAAGCGCAAGAAAGACGGGTACTTCTGATGACCACTATGAATTCGATAGCTGCCAGCGCAATACCAGCAAGCGTAAACGGCACAAATGACCATATCTCTGCACTGAAGTTCATTACCTGCGGCAGCGTAGACGACGGCAAGAGCACGCTGATCGGCCGCCTGCTGGTGGACAGCAAGGCTGTGCTGCAAGACCACCTGGCAGGGGTGCAGCGCCAGGGCGAGACCGACCTGGCGCTGCTGACCGACGGCCTCTCGGCCGAGCGCGAACAGGGCATCACCATCGACGTCGCCTACCGCTACTTCGCCACCGAAGAGCGCAAGTTCATCATTGGCGACGCGCCGGGCCACGAGCAGTACACGCGCAACATGGTGACGGCTGCCAGCAGCGCCGACGCCGCCGTGGTGCTGGTGGACGCCACCAAACTGGACTGGAAGAACGCCCAGCTCGCCCTGCTGCCGCAAACGCGCCGCCACAGCCTGCTGGCGCACCTGCTGCGCGTGCATTCGCTGGTGTTTGCCGTGAACAAGCTTGACGCCGTGGAAGACCCGCAAACCGCCTTCGCGCACATCGGCGCCGCGCTGGCGCGCTTCGCGCAGGACGCCGGCATCCAGGTGGCCGCCACCGTGCCCGTCTCCGCCCTCAAGGGCTGGAACGTGGTGGATGCCCAACCCGGCTGGTGCGGCTACGAAGGCCCAAGCCTGCTGCAGATCCTCGAACTGCTGCCCAACACCCCGGCCGACACCGGCCTGCCGCTGGCCTTCCCGGTGCAGTGGGTGGAGAAGTTCTCGTCGTCGTCCGACACTTCGCAGGGCCGCCGCGTGTTCTGGGGCCGTGTGGCCGCAGGCAACGTGCAGCCGGGCACCCCCGTGCAGATTTTCCCCAGCGGCCAGCGCGCCAGCGTGGCCCAGGTGCTCGACCATGCACGCCGCCCCATGGGCGTGGACGCAGGCCAGAGCGCGGGCATCGTGCTCGACCGCGAGGTGGACGTCTCGCGCGGCGACTGGATCATGGCCGCCCCCACCGAAGCTGCCGCCGCCGAGGACGACTTCGACACCCCCGCCGCCGTGCCTGCCTGGCCGGGCCGCCGCGACATCAGCGCCACCGTGGCCTGGATGGACAACGAACCCCTGGTGGCAGGCCGCGTGTACTGGGCGCTGCATGGCCACCGCTGGGTCAAGGCCAAGGTCAAGCGCGTGGTGCACAAGCTCGACATCAACACCCTGGCCGAGGAAGACGCCAGCCAGCTGGACCCCAACGCCATCGGCCACATCGAATTGCTGCTGCAGGAACCCCTGCCCGCCGCACCGTTTGGCCAGGCGCGCGTGCTCGGTTCGCTGATTCTGGTGGACACCGCAAGCCACGCCACGGCCGGCGCCGTGCTGGTGAATTGACCCTCGTCACGCTTTTCCATTGGATTGGCAGGGCTGCATCCCGCTAGCCCTGCCACACCCCGTAAAATCAAGGGTGTTCCCTGATTCCCACAAAACACTGCCATGACCCACGTCGTTTCCGAAAACTGCATCAAGTGCAAATACACCGATTGTGTGGACGTGTGTCCCGTCGACTGCTTCGTCGAAGGCCCGAACATGCTGGTCATCAACCCGGACGAGTGCATCGACTGCGCCGTCTGCGTGCCTGAGTGCCCGGCCAACGCCATCTTTGCCGAAGAAGAC
>JAANMX010001482.1_pt1 | contig 26537 bp, 19 predicted proteins | sample 7279681 | NCBI WGS metagenome assembly JAANMX01 (sample SAMN14094542, study PRJNA606508) | bioreactor metagenome | isolation source: A lab-scale SPAN reactor treating ammonium-rich wastewater day 351 | place: Ireland: Galway | collected 2018-01-01 | reverse complement strand
TCCCCCTCTCCCCCTCTCCCCCTCTCCCTTTTGCGTCACGCCCTCACCGCGCCGCGGATTTGACACGCCCCCGCCCGAACCGTACAATGCACCCGTTGCCGCCAATCCTCCGTAGCTCAATTGGCAGAGCATCCGGCTGTTAACCGGAGTGTTCCTGGTTCGAGTCCAGGCGGAGGAGCAGATCGAAAAACCGCCCGAAAGGGCGGTTTTTTTATGCCATTCGTGGCAATGGGTGATGGCGCAAGCCTTTTCTATCGCCGCCGGCGCTTGTTCTTGCCGTGGGAGGCGGCGGGCGCGGGCGGCCGGGCCGGGCCGGCAGGGGCCGGAGCAGCCTTGGCTCGTGCCTCCGCCGCGGGCGGCTGGGGCGCCGCCGTTGCCCCTGGCGACTGCCCATCCCCCCCCGCCAGGTCGCTGCGCAGATGGCACTGTTTGTACTTCTTGCCGCTGCCGCACCAACAGGGGTCATTGCGATTCAAGCGCGGGGTCTGCTGGCGCTGCGGTTGCGGTTTGCTCTCGCCGCCCAGGCTGGGATGCACCGCGCGCATGGGCCGGCGCTGCGGCTCCTGCACTCCCTCGATCAGGAAGATGCGCGTCACCACATCCTCCTCGATGCTCTCCAGCAATTCGCCGAACATATCGAACGCCGCGCGCTTGTAGGCCACCAGCGGATCCTGTTGGGCCACAGCCTGCAAGCCGATGCCTTCGCGCAGCACATCCAGGTCGGTCAAGTGCCGCACCCAGCGATTGTCCACCACCCGCAGCATCAACTGCTGCTCCAGATACCGCATCGTGGCGCTGCCTATCCGCTTCTCTTTCTCTGCGTACGCCTCCTCGGTCAGCGCCGCCAGCCGTTGCGCCAGCGCCTGCTGGCTCAGACCCTGCCACGCCCGCGGTACCTCTGCCACCGGCAAGGGCATGATCCGCCGCACTGCGTTGTACAGCGCCTCCAGATCCCAATCCTCGCTGAACCGTTCCGCGGTGTAGGTTTGCACCAGCGCGGTCAGATGGTCGCGCACCATGCGCAGCACCGTCGGCTTCAGGGTCGCCTCGGTCAGGATCTTGCGGCGCTGTTCGTAGATCACCTCGCGCTGCTTGTTGACCACATCGTCATAGCCCAGCACATGCTTGCGGATGTCGAAGTTGTAGCCCTCCACCCGCGTCTGCGCCTGCTCGATCGCCCGGTTGATCACCCCGGCTTCGATGGGCACATCCTCCTCCACCCCCAGGCGTTCCATGATCCCTTGCAAGGTGGTGCCGCCGAACCGGCGCATCAGATCATCCTCCAGCGAGAGATAAAAGCGGGACGCGCCCGGATCGCCCTGCCGCCCGGCGCGACCGCGCAACTGGTTGTCGATGCGGCGGGCCTCATGCCGTTCGGTGCCCACCACCAGCAGCCCCCCGGCCGCGCGCACGCCATTGCCCTCGGCCTTGGTGCGCTGCCACTGTTCGGCCAGCGCTGCGGTCCATGTTTCTTGATATTGCGTCCGCGGGTCCGCCCCTTTGCGCAGCATCTCCACCGCGTCATACCATGCCGACTCGGTGATCGTATTTAGATCGTAGCCCTGTTTGCGCAAGGTATCGCGGGCCAGATTCTCCGGGTTGCCGCCGAGCAGGATGTCCACACCGCGTCCGGCCATGTTGGTGGCGATCGTCACCGCGCCCGGCTGCCCCGCCTGCGCGATGATCACCGCCTCCCGCTCATGATTCTTGGCGTTCAGCACGTTGTGGGCAATGCCGCGACGGCTCAGCAGCCGCGCCACATATTCCGAAGTCTCGATGGCGCTGGTGCCCACCAGCACCGGCCGCCCCTGCTGCACCGCTTGCTCGATCTCGTTGATCACGGCGGTGAACTTGGCCGCCTGCGACTTGTACACCTGATCTGGATAATCGGTGCGGCGCACAGGCACATTGGTCGGGATTTCCACCACATCCAGATCGTAGATGCGGTGGAACTCCTCTTTTTCGGTGGCGGCGGTGCCGGTCATGCCAGCCAGCTTGCGATACATGCGGAAGAAATTCTGGAAAGTGATGGTGGCCAGGGTCAGGTTTTCGCGGCGCACCTGCACCCCTTCCTTGGCCTCGATCGCTTGATGCAGCCCCTCGGAGAAGCGGCGGCCATACATGAGGCGCCCGGTGAACTCATCCACGATGATCACCTCGCCATTTTGCACGATATAATCCTTGTCCCGTTTGAACAGCACATGCGCGCGCAGGGCATTGTCCATATAGGGCGCCTGTTCCGCGTGTTCGGCGTCGTACAGACTTTCGCCCGCGGGCAGCCCGGCCAGCCGTTCCACCTTGAGCAGGCCCTCTTCGGTCAGCGTCACCAGCCGATCTTTTTCATCGACCGTGTAATCACTCTCTGGGCGGAGATTACGCACAATTTGCGTATATTTACGGTAATAATCGCTCGATTCCTGGGCCGGCCCGGAGATGATCAGGGGCGTGCGCGCCTCATCGATCAAGATATTGTCGATCTCATCGATGATGGCGAAATTCAGCTCCCGCTGCGCGGCGTCGGCCAGGGCCAGGGCCATGTTATCGCGCAGATAATCGAACCCGAACTCGTTGTTGGTGCCGTAGAGGATATCGGCCTGATACGCCTCGCGGCGGCTGACCGGGCGCAGATTGCGCAGGCGATCATCCTCATTGGGATAATCAGGGTCATAGAGGAAGCTGGCCTGATCGGGATTGCCGGCCCCGCTCTGGATCACCGCGGTGCTGACCCCCAGAAAATGGTAGATCGGCCCCATCCATTGCACACCATACTTGGAGAGATAGTCGTTGGGCGTGACCAAATGCACCCCGCGGCCGGTGAGGGCGTTGAGATAGAGGGGCAGCGTGGCGACGAGGGTCTTGCCTTCGCCCGTCTTCATCTCCGCGATCTTGCCGGAGTGCAGCACCACCCCGCCGATCAGTTGCACATCGTAGGGGCGCATGCCCAGGGTGCGCGCAGCGGCTTCGCGCACCGCGGCAAAGGCCCGCGGTAAGATCGCATTGAGGCTATCCTCCTCCCGTGCGCGCAATTCTTTGTCCACCGCCTCGATCTGGCGTTTGATCTGATCGATATCACTGGGATCATCGGTCTGCTGCCAGGCTGCGCGCAGCGCGTCCAATTCCTGGCGCAGTTCTGCGGTCTCGTTTTGCATCTGCTGGCGAAACCGGGCCGTCTCCGCTCGCAGTTCTTCGGGCGACAGCCTCTGCATTTCCGGTTCCAGGGCGTTGATTTCGGCGACGATAGGCTGGATGCGGCGGATCTCCTTCTCATTGGGATCGCCGATGACTTTTTGTAACAGATTACGTAACATGGATAGGATCAAGAGACGCCGGCAGAGCGGCGGGGAGCGTGTCAAAAGAAGCGGCGGGTAGATGAGCCCGCCCGCGAGCGGCCTATTATAGCGCAACCGGCCCTTTGTGGTCTACCGTCGCGCCGGGGGCAGGGGCGTGGGCGTGTACGGCTTGCAGCGTATTGACAATGACCGTCGATGCTGCTAATCTGAAGGTTGTTCAGACCTCTTCACATCCTCCCAGGTTTTGGGAAAGCAATGGAGCAGCCAAAGCCATGTTTGCTCTCGCTGTGTAAAGATACCTTGACGGCAGCAGGTCGTGTTGAGCGGTTTCCGCCAGCCATCTGCTGCCGTTTTCTTTCCTTTCCTGTTCACCCCTTTCACCATCGTATGGCAAGGAGGCCTACATCATGATCCACGAAGCCGATCTCCGCGAGTTGGTCGAATTTGAAGGGCAGGACTCACCCGTGCTCAGTCTCTACCTCGATGTCGATCCGCGTCGTCTTCCGCCAGAGCAGTACCGGTTGGTGTTGCGCAACCTTTTCGACACCGCCGCCGGCGTTGATCCTGCCGATCGCCAGCGCGTCGAGCATTTCATCGACCTGGAATATGACCGGCAGGCGCGAGGTATTGCCTGTTTTTCCTGCCAAGAGCAAGGATTTTGGCGCGCCTACACCTTCAACGTGCCCATCGCCAATGCCATCATGGTCGATCGCCGGCCCCTGGTGCGGCGGCTGGTCGACTTGCTCGATACCTACGGCCACCTGGGCGTGGTGGCGGTGGACAAAACGGGCGCGCGTTTCTTCTCCTTCCATCTTGGCAGCCTGGAAGAGGCCAGCGGCATGGTGGGCGAGGAGGTCAAACGCCACAAACAAGGGGGCCGCTCCGCTGCCCGCTACCAGCGCCACGAGGATGAAGCCGCGCTCAGCAACCTGCGCGAGGTGGCGGAACTGACCGAGACTTACGCTCGTCAATACCAGTGGCGGCGCCTGGTCCTGGCCGGCACCGAGGACAACATCGCCCGCTTCAGCGAACTCCTTTCCCCCCCCATGCGCCAGCTGGTGGTGGGAACCACGCCGCTGGAGCTGAACGCCGGCTTGCAAGATGTCCAGGCCCGCGCCGAGACCATCGCCCTGGAAGCGCGCAACGACTACATCCAGCAACTGGCGCAGGAGCTGCTCGTCGCCGCTGCCAAGGGGGACCATGCCGTCGCCGGCCTTGGCCCCACGCTCGAAGCCCTGCAGAGCGGCCGCATCCACCAACTGCTCTTTTGCGAAGATTACACCGTGGAAGGAGGACACGTCCGCCGCTGCGCCAGCTGCAATTACATCGGCGAGAGTGCGGAGGCGCAGTGCCCCCTGTGCGGCGGCGTCTACGAACCCCTGCCCGACGCCATCAACACCATTGCCCGCCGTGCCATTGCGCAGGGCGCCCAGGTGACGATCCTTGCCCCCGGCAATCCCCTCGAAGCCGCAGACACCCATATCGGCGCTTTTCTGCGCTTCTGAGCCGCAAACTGCCCCACGATGACAGAGGATGGGCGATGAATGCTGATCTGGCAAAAACAGATCGCAGCCCTCTCGCCCATCCTCCCTCGCCCACAGCCCCTCCCCACGCTCCCTGAGATCCGATTCCCTTGCGCTCCTCGCCCAACTCCCCCCCCAACCAGATCTTGATCGCCCTGGTGGTGGCCGTGGCCGTCTTCACCATTGGGCTGATCGGCATCACCCTGGGGCTGCGCACCCTGAACCAGCGCACCGAACGCCCCACGCCCACGATCGATGTGGCGCAGTTGCCGCTCACGCCCCTGCCGCGCGTCACCCCCTCGGCCACGGCTGCCCCCACGCTGACCCCTACCGTCACGGTCACGCCCACGCCCACCGCCACGCCCACCGAGACCGCCACGCCCCTGATCGAGCCGACGCCGACCGCCACCGTCACGCCCGGCCCCACCCCCTACGCCGGGCCTCTGCGCAGCAACGGCGGCGATTACCTCGCCCCGCGGCGGGAGGGCATCGCCATCGACGGCGCGCTCAGCGATTGGAATGGCATCCCCGATCTACAACTTCCCTTCGTGCAGAGCGGGGCGGAGAATTACGAGGGGCCTAGCGATTTCGCCGCCACGGTTCGCCTGGCCTGGGATGATCGGTTCTTTTATTTTGCGGCCATCATTACCGATGACCTGCACGTGCAACCCCTGCGCGGGTACGACATCTTCAACGGCGATTCGGTGGAACTGTGGCTGGATGCCGATCTGGCCGTTGATTTTGCCGACAACAGCATCAACGATGACGATTTTCAGTTCGGATTCTCGCCCGGCGATTTCAGCGGCAGCGGGCCGGAAGCGGTGATCTGGTATCCGCAGCGCCGGGAGGAGTGGAACCGCCAGGCGTTGATCGCCGCGCAGCCACAGAACCAGGGCTACACCCTGGAGGCGGCCATCCCCTGGGCCTTGCTGGGCCTGCAACCGGTGGCAGGCGCGGCCATGGGGTTCGCGGTCAATGCCAACGACAACGATGTGCCCGGCGCCGCGGCCCAGCAGACGATCCTCATGCACACGTCCGGCATGCGTTGGGGGCAGCCCACCACCTTCAGCACCCTGCGGCTGCAATAGAGCGCCATGTATTTCATCACCTTCGAAGGGCCGGAGGGCAGCGGCAAAACCACGCAGATCCGGCTGCTGCTGGAGTGGCTGCGCCAGCAGGGGCGGCCGGTGCTGCACACCCGCGAACCGGGCGGCACCGCCATCGGCGACCACATCCGCAGCATCCTGCTGCACCCCGACCACACCGAGATGACCCCGGAAACGGAGATCCTGCTCTTCTCCGCCGCCCGCGCCCAGATCGTGCGCCAGGTCATCCGCCCCCACCTCGCCGCCGGCGAGATCGTGGTCTGCGACCGCTTCTACGACAGCACCCTGGCCTATCAAGGCTATGGCCGTGGCTTGCCCCTGGAGGATCTGCGCCGCATCACCACCTTCGCCACCGGCGGCCTCACCCCCGATCTCACCTTCTATCTCGATCTGGAGGCCCGCGCCGGCCTGCGTCGCAAAGCGCAGACCCCGGCGGAGTGGAACCGCATGGAGGCGCTGGCCCTCGATTTTCACCAGCGTGTGGCCGCGGGCTACCGGGCGTTGATCGCCGCCGAGCCGGCCCGCTGGCATGTGCTCGATGCCTCCCAATCGCCAGAGGTCATCCAGGCCGAGGTGCGGGGGAGGGTGGGGAGGTTGGTTGGGTGGTTGGTTGGTTAGTTGGTTGGTTGGTTAGTTGGTTGGTTAGTTGGGTGGTTGGTTGGTAGATTGGTAGATTGGTAAATTGGTGAAGATCGTCCGTCTACCAACCAACCAACCAACTAACCAACCAACCAACCACCCCCCCTCAATTCACAATCGTCACCTGCCCGGCGCGGGTGGCGTGGATCCAGATGGCGTCGCCGGGGCGGAAGTGCGTCAGGGTGCTGGCCCCGTCGCCGGGCGCAAAATACAGCCAGCGACCCAGGTCATTGTCCCACACCCGCGCCTGATCGTAGCCGCCGGTCAGGGCGGAAAGCAGCGCCGCCACATCCTGTGTCAGGGTGGAGGGGTAACCGATCTGGTTCCAGCCCGGCTGCAACGGGATGACCGTGACCGGCGGCGGGGCCACGCCGGCCACCGTGAGGGTGGCCGGGCCGGTCATGTGCAGCCACACACCGATCAACTGGTGCAAGGCAGGTAGATCGCTGCTCGCGTCGCCGGGCGCGAACCGCCGCCAGCGCCCCGGCTGCACGCTGTTGTCGTACCACAGCACGCTGTCGTAGCTGCCGGCGATGCTGTCCAGCACCGCGGGCAGGGCCGGGTTGGCCGGGATCAGGGGCAGGGAGAGGGCCTGCCAGCCCGCGGCCAGCGTCCGCTCGAAGCGGGCCGCGCCCCCGCCCCCGACCGGCGTGGGCGGGGGCAAAGGTGTGGGCGTGGGCAAGGGTGTGGCCGGCGCCGCGCCCGTGTCCAGGGTGATGATCAGCGCCGGCCGCAGCCCCGCGTCCTCCTGATCCGCGCTGGCCAGCTGAATCAGCAGGGGCGTGCCTTCGCTCAGACGCAGCAGCCAGCCCAGATTGGCCGCGCCCTGCTGCCAGGCCTGCAAGTCGGCCGTGACATCGAGAGTCAGCCACTCGCCCGCGTCCAGCGGGTGCAGCGCCGTGGGAACCGTTTCATAGTCCGCGGCGGCCAGACCCGCGCCCGCCTGCCCCCAGGCCAGCGCCGCGCCTGCCTGCTGCCAGGTGGCGGCGTCGGGCTGCCAGGGCCGCAACAGGCGGTGCAGCAGCAGCGTCCGCCCCGTGGCCGGGGCATTGGCATAGCGCAGGTGCAGCCGCAACTCGGCGCGGCGGATGGGCGCGTATTCGGGGATGCGGCTGATGTCGAACCGCAGCAGCCCGCGGCTGCGATCCCCTGGCCGTTCGCTCAGGGTGAGCAGGGGCGCGGCCACGTAGTTGACCTGCGGATCCAACTCGGAGAGGAAGGTGTCCACGAACCCCTGATCCAACAGAAAATCGGTGAACGCGGGCGTGGCGGTGGGGGTGATCGTGGGCGTGGCTGTGGGCGTGGGGGTGAGGGTGGGCGTCTCGGTGGGCGTTTCCGTGGCCGTGGGCGTGGCTGTGGCCGTGGCCGTTTCCGTGGCGGTGGGGGTGATCGTGGGCGTCGGCGTCTCGGTGGGTGTGGGCGTCTCCGTCGGCGTTTGCGTGGGGATGGGGGTCTCGGTGGGGGTGGGCGAGATCGTCGGCGTGGGCGTGATCGTGGGCGTGGGGGTGACGGTGGGCGTGGGCGAGGGGGTGAAGGTGGCCGTGGGCGTGGGCGTATTGAAGACGCCGCCGGCCGCGGGCGCGTAGAACACTTGCAAACGAGGGCGCAGGCTGGGGTCGCTGGCATATTCCGCCGCGGCCACGCGATACGCGGCAAAGCCCGTGTCCGGCTCGAACAGCCAGCCGTGGTTGGCCGCGGCCCCGCTGACAAAGGCCTGCACATCCGCGCTGAGATCGAAGGCGATCCAGCCCAGGCCGGCCACCACCTGCGAGGCGCTGGCCGCGGTCACACGATCCTGCGCGCCCGCCGCGCCGGCAACCTGCCAGGGCTGGCCGACCGCGGCCTGCGTCCAGGTGGCCGCGGTGACTTGCCAGGGGCGCAGCAGCCGGTGCGCAGCGATATTCAGGCTGCGGTCATTCGTCTGCGTGACGTAGAGGTGCAGCAGGGCCTGATGCACGACGCTGCCCGCGGGCAGGGGGCTGAGATCGAAGCGGATCACCCCCTTTTTGGATGGCCCGCTGTTGGCCGAGCGCCATTCGATCGTCGTTTCCCCGGCGAAATTCTGGTCCGGATACCATTGATCGAGGGTGGTATCGACCACGCCGGCATAGCCGCCCGCGCCCGGCTGCAAGACGGCGCTGAACGCGGCCAGTTGCAGCTTGCCCAGGTCGCCGAACACGCCGCCGGCGCTGGCGCCTTCCCACACCAGCCAGGATTCGGGCCAGGCGTCGCCGGCGTCATCATCGGCCAGGGCCAGATTGAAGCCCAGGCCGCGGCCATGCGCCAGCGCGCCCCCCAGCATGCTGCGGGGCACGGCGATCTCGGCGCTGTAGCCCTCTGCCGTGGTTTGGGTGTAGACCAGGGCGTCGAAGCCATTGCTGACCCCGCCGGCGAGGTCGATGCGCATGTCCCAATCGTGCGCGCCTGCCTTGCGGCCATCTTCATCCCCGTCGAAGGCAAGATAGAGAGCGTCGCCGGCGGCGAGGAGCTCGTCGCGCACGGCCACGCCGATGAACAGGTAATCGGCCCACCAGCGCGCCTGCATCCCGGCGCTGAGGTCGGCGAGCGCGGGGGATGCGCCCTGCACCGTGTCGGCTGTGGCGGCGCTCAGAGTCAGGAGTTGCTCCCCGCTCCATTCGGCCAGGCTGCCATCAAGTTGGATGGGGCCTGCGGGCAGGGCAGTGAGGGTGCGGGCAGCGCCGCCAAAGGCCAGCAGATTCAGGGATGCGAACCCGTCGGGGCTGCCTTCGAGCTGCCCCGCGGCCCAGAGCAGGCTGCTCTCCACGCCGGCGGCGTCCTCATCGAACAGGCCGACATTGAGGCCGAGGGTGCGGCCGGGATGGAAATCGCCGCCCAGGGCCGCGCCCGGGATCTCGATCTCCAGGGCATAGCCCCCCGCCCGCGGGCTGACCGCGCTGATCATGCCGGCCAGCGCCGGGAGGACGCGGCCATCCGCGTAGAAGCTGAGGCGATGGTCGTCGGCGCCGCCGCCGGCGTTGTCATCCTTGCCATCCAGGGCGATGACCACACGGTCTTGCGGCTGCAACAGATCGTCGTTGACATCCAGGGCCAGGAAGAGACGATCCTCCCACCAGCGCAGGCGCAGGGTGGCGCTGAGATCCGCGGGCGTGGGTTTGGCGCCGTTGAGGGTGTGGGCGCTGTCCGCGTCGATGACCGCAAGCGCGCCCGCGGTCCAATCGTTGAGGTCGCCATCGGGGCGCACATATTGCTGCGGCGGCGCGTTCAGGGTGATGGTGGGGCCTCCGCGGCGGCGCAGGATCACGTTCCCTTCGCCGGCGGCAAAGGCCAGGCGGGCATCGAAGACATCCAGCCCGTGCAGGATGCCGGTTACGGCGGTGGGGATGCGCGTCCAGGCGCGGCCGCCATCCTCGGTGAAGAGCAGGGCGCCGGCGTCGCCCACCGCCCAGCCCAGGTTGGCGTCGGCCATTTCCACGGCCTGGATGTTGGGGACGCTGGCGGGCAGCACCACCGCTGTCCAGGTGTCGCCGCCATCGGGCGAGCGGGCGATGGCCCCCGCCTGGCAGGGCGCTTCGTGCACCCAGCCGCCGGGCGCGCGGGCGCAGCCGCCCAGCAGGGCCAGATCGAAGACGCCATTGGCGTTGGCGTCGTAGGTATCGGCGGCGCCGAAGAACCAGGAACCATACTCAGCCGGCAGCCATTTGTTGCCCCAATTGACCCCGCCATCCCAGGTGAAGCGGAGGGTGGGCCGCAGCACGGCCATGCCGCCACTGGCCGTGCTGACCATGTCCAGGTCGACGCCGGCGTTGTTGCCGGCGCGGTTGGTCGAATCGGTCCAGGCCGCGCCGCCGTTGGTGGTGTAGAAGAAGTGATGGGTGCCGGTGGCGATGCCGCGCGTGTCCGAGGTGCGGACGACGTCGTAGAGGAAGCCGCCGTAGCCGGGGGTGCTCTGTGGGCGCCAGGTGGCGCCGCCATCGGTGGTGCGCAGCAGCAGGGCGGAACGGCCCACGGCGTGGCAATCGTTGGGGTTGGCGGGCGCGCAGGAGAGGGCCATCAGCCAGGCGCCGGGCGCGTCCGCGACCGCGGCCACGCCCGCATCGACGCGGAATTGTGGGTACAGCTCCTGCCAGGTATCGCCGCCATCGCTGCTCTTGAGGCCGGCGACATGATCGCCCACGGCGTAGATGCTCTGATCGGAGGCGGCGACGATGTCGAACAGGCGGGGAAAATGGCCGCCGATGCTTTGTTTCCAGGCCGCGCCATCTTCGCTGCGCCAGATGAACCAGCTCTGCACGCTGAGGGGGCCGCCCCAGGCGCCATCATTGCTGGCGGCCACGCTGCCCCCGGCCCAGACGCGGCTGGCGCTGGCCACGGCCAGGCCGCGCAGATGATGTCCGGCCTGTGCGCTGTTTTGTACCGCGGCCACGTTGCTCCAGGTGGCGCCGCCGTTGGTGGTGCGGGCGATGCGGCCATCGTTGCCCACGGTCCAGCCGATCTGCGTCTGGCCGGGTGCGAAGGCAATGGCGTACAGATCCACGCCAAAGCCGAGGGCGCGGGCGTTCCAGGTGGCGCCGCCATCGCTGCTGCTGAGCAGGGTGGCGGCATCGCCCACGGCCCAGAGGGTGTTGCCCTCCAGGGCGATGCTGTGCAGGTCGATCGTGTTCGCTGCCAGGCCGGGCCGCGGCGTCCAGACCGCGCCGCCGTTGGTGGTGGTGAGGAGGAGGCCGCCATCGCCCACTGCGGCCCCGCGCTGGCCGGCGCTGTCCATGCGCACCCCGCGCAGGGCGCGGCTGACGCCGCTGGCCTGCGGCGTCCAATGAGCGCCGCCATCGCTGCTGTGCAGGATGATCCCGCCCGCGCCCACGGCCCAGCCGCGGTTGGCGTCGATGAAATGCACGGCGTAGAGATCGACGCTGACGCCGGCGTCAAGCAAGCGCCAGGAGAGGCCGCCATCGCCAGAGGCCAGGGCCGCGCCCCCCGCGCCCACGGCCCAGGCATTCAGCCCCGACAGGCTGAGGCCGTACAGGTGCGCCGCGGGCAGGGGCGCCTGGTAGCGCCATCTCACGCCGCCATCGCTGCTGCGCAGGATCATGCCGCCGGAGCCGACGCCGAGCAGGGTTTGGGCGTCGCCGGCGGCGAGGGCGTGCAGGAAGCCATCCCCCCGCCACACCGGCTGCCAGGGCGCGCCGGGGGGCGGGCCGGCATCCAGGGCTGGCGCCGCCAGCCCCGCTGGCGCCGCCCGCCCCGCTGGCGCCGCCCGCCCCGCTGGCGCCGCCAGCCCCGCCGGCGCGGGCAGCCCCCCGCCGAGCAACCCCAGCAGGAGCAAAGCAAAGAACAATGAACGCAACGGACGATCAAACATGGCAAAGAGGAGACACTGACCACTGACCACTGAACACTGAACACTGAATACTGAACACTGAACACTGCCCCCTGAATCTACCAGCCCCATTCGCCGGCGTCAAGGGGTGGGCGGGCATCATGAACACACTGTCATCCCTGCTGCCGCCATCTGGGGCTGCATGAAGGAACTGTCATCTCCCCGTTTGGCAGAGCCTGCCCGGCAGACTACAATGATTTTCCCCGTGCAGCCCCCGCCCCGCCCCTTTTGCCCGCCCGCATGTCCCTTTCCCTTTTCTCCAACTACCGCCTGCGCCAGTTGGAGGCGCTGCTGGAGATCAGCCGCGCCCTCACCGCCCGGCTGGATCTGCCTTCGCTGCTGCGCACCATCCTGCAGTACACGGCCGAGATGGTGCAGGCCGAGGTGGGCTACATTGCCCTGACCACGCCGGCGGGAACCCTGCGCCTGGCCACGGGGTATGGCCTGCCTTCGCAGGTGTTCCACGCCCTCGCCCCCTACCTGGCGCAGAAGAACCCGGAACAGGATTTTTGGAACGAGACCGAACTGCGCCGTCAGCTCAGCATCATCCGCGAGGCCAGCGATGCGCCGCTGGAGCAGGTGGTGGCCCTGCCCCTGGTGTTGGAAGGGGAGGCGACGGTGGGCGGCATCTTCCTCTTTCGCCCCGGATCGGTGGCTTTCAGCGCCGGCGACCGCGGCATGTTGCGCGATTTTGCAGATCAGGCCGCTATTGCCGTGCGCAATGCCCGGCAGATGGAGTTGCTGCGGGCGGAAAAGGCGCGGGTGGAGGCGGTGATCGAGAACAGCCCCAACGGTGTGCTGATCCTGGACACGGACTTGCGCGTGGCCGCCATCAACCGCGTCCTCTCCGAATTGGCGGGGGTGACGCAGGCCGAGGCCCGCGGCCAGCCCTGCACCGAGGTGCTGCGCCTGCAAAATCTCAGCGGCGATCACATCTGCCAGCGCGGCCAGGCCCCGCCCCCCACTGGCATCCTCTACGGCGAGGGTGACATCGTTCGGCCCGGCCACAAACGCATCACCGTCGGCGTCACCTATTCCCCCCTCTTCGACCGCAACGGCGCCCTGATCAACATCATCGCCACCCTCACCGACATCACCCGCTTTCGCGAGGCGGAGGAGCTGAAATCCACCTTCATTTCGGTGATCTCGCATGAATTGAAGACCCCGGTCAGCCTGATCAAGGGCTACGCCAGCACGCTGGCCCGCGAGGATGCGCTGCTATCGCCCGAAACGGTGCGCGAGGGCGCCCGCGTGATCGAGGAGGAGAGTGACCGGCTGAACGAGCTGATCAACAACCTGCTCGACGCCTCCCGCATCCAGGCCGGGGCCATGCACCTGGAGATGGAGACCCTGTCGCTGGTGGATCTGGCGCGGGCCACGGTGGAGCGTCTGCAACCGCAGACGCCGGATCACACCTTCGCCCTCGATTTCGCGCAGGCATTGCCGCCGGTGCGCGGGGATGAGCGCCGGCTACGGCAGGTGTTCGAAAATTTGCTCACCAACGCCGTCAAATACTCGCCTCAGGGGGGCGTCATCCGCCTGGGCGGGTGGCAGGAGGGGGGCGAGGTGGTGATCTATGTGGCCGATCGGGGCATCGGCATCCCCTACGAGGAGCAGGAAGCGGTGTTCGAGCGGTTCTACCGGGTGGATTCAGGCCTGCGCCGCAGCACACAGGGCGCGGGCCTGGGGCTTTTCCTGGTCAAGGCCATCGTCGAGGCGCACGGCGGTCGGGTGTGGGTGCGCAGCCAGCCGGATCAAGGCTCCACCTTTTTCGTCGCCCTGCCGCAGATGGGAGCGTAATTCGACGATGGACGGTAGCCATCGTCCATCGTCTAAACTGTAGGCAAGAAACGCCGCATCACTTCCAGGTTTTCCAGGGCGCGGCCGGCGCCAATGGCCACGCAGGCAATGGGGTTTTCGGCCACGAAGCAGGGCACGCCGGTTTCCTTGGTCAGCAGGGCATCGACATTGCGGATCTGGGCGCAGCCGCCGGTGAGGACGATGCCGCGATCGATGATGTCGGAGGCCAGTTCGGGGGGCGTGCGCTCCAGGGTCTGGCGCACGGTGGCGACGATGGCGCTGAAGGGGTCGGCCATGGCCTCGGTGACTTCCTCGGAGGTGACCTGGATGGTCTTGGGCAGGCCCGAGACCTGATCACGGCCCCGTACATCCATGCGCAGTTCATCTTCCAAAGGCAGGGCCGAACCGATCTGGATCTTCAGTTCCTCGGCGGTCTGTTCGCCGATGATCAGGTTGTATTTCTTGCGCACATAGCCCATGATCGCTTGATCGATGCGGTTGCCGCCCACGCGCACGCTGCTCCAGACGACGATATCGTTCATGGAGACAACCGCGGCCTCGCTGGTGCCGCCGCCGATATCGACTACCATGTTGCCGGTGGGGGTGTGCACAGGCAGGCCAGCGCCGATGGCTGCGGCCAGCGGTTCGGGAATGAGATAGGCCTCTTTGGCGCCGGCCTGGATGGCCGCGTCGTAGACGGCGCGGCGCTCGACGCTGGTCACGCCTTTGGGGGTGCTCATCATGATCTGCGGGCGCAGCAGGGGGTTGCGGCCGATCACGGTGCGGATGAAGTGGCGGAGCATGGCCTCGGTGACGACGTAATCGGCGATGACGCCATCGCGCACCGGCCGGGCGACTTCGATGCTTTCAGGCACGCGGCCGATCATCTCGGCGGCGTCGCGGCCCACGGCCACGATCTTGTTGTCGCGCACCGAAATGGCGACAACGCTGGGCGCCTGCAAGACCACGCCTTTGCCGCGCACGTAGACCAGGACATTGACGGTGCCCAGATCGATGCCAATTTGTTTCTCGAACATGTGTGGGTGTCTTCCTCGGGGTCGAAAAGTCGTAAAGCGCAGGGATTATACCGCAGGGGGCGCAGATTGCCCCAAGCGCAGGGGGTCGCGCATCTGTCTCCCCGTCGCGATCGGGCGGTTACAGCCAGTGGGTCAGTTCTGCCGTGGAATCGAGCAGCAGATCGGCCTCTTCCAACTCGCGGCGGCGGCCAAACCCGCACAATACGGCCACAGCGCGGATGCCCGCAGCCTGCGCCGCCAGCAGGTCGGCGGTGGTGTCGCCCACCATCACGCATTGCTCTGGGGGCAGGCCCAGTTGCGTCATGGCCCGGAGCAGGGGTTCGGGGTGGGGTTTGAGCCGCTGCACATCGTCGGCGGTGACCACGACAGCGAAATAGGCCTGCAAACCGGTCAGAGCCAGGAAGTGCTCGGCCGCGGCGCGGGGGCGCGTGGTCACCAGGGCCAGTTTGTAGCCGCTGTGCAGGATGTGCACGCTCTCCAACACACCGGGGATGACTTGCATCTCGTTGGTACGGCGATAGCCCCGCACCTGCCGCAGCCATTCATGCAGACGGAAGAGGTTGTCATCGAGGTGCAGACGGTCGAGCTGGGTGATCAGCCAGTTGATCGGGCCTTCGGCGGCCAGCAGCAGGTGACGCACTGCCGGCCGGGGGTCGCGGTCGGGGAAAAGGCGGCGCAGCGGGCCTAACCGGGCCGCGATCTGCTCGATCAGGTGATCATCGGTGTCGATCAGGGTGCCGTCCAGATCGAAGAGGATGCCGGCCACCGGTTGGCCGCGGATCATTCCCCGCCAGGCAATGCCCCCTGGCTCCGCGCCCGCGGGCTGGGCGAAGGGTTCCCGATCGAGCATTTTGCTGTAGATGTAGCCGCCGAAGAGGCGCATGGTGGCGATGACCGGCGCGGCGATGAGCACGCCCAGCAGCCCGATCTGCGTGGCGCCGATGATCGTGCCCACGAACACCACGCCCGGATGCAGGCGTACGCGGCGGCCGACAATGCGCGGCAGCAGGTAGATCTGCTCGAACTGGAAGATGAGCATGTAGACGAGGGCCACAATCAGGCCGAGGAGCAGGGGATGCAGGTGCAGCCAGGAGGAGCCGTTGACCAGGGCGATGAGGATGGCAGGGATGGCCGCCAGCACCGGGCCGATGGTGGGCACGAATTCGCCCAGGGCGGCGAAGAAGGCCAGAAGGAAGATATTGGGCAGGCCCAGCATCCACATGCTCAGGGCTACCAACGAGCCTACTACCACGGCCAGGGCCAGCTCCCCGCGGAAGAAATTTCCCCAGATCTCCCCGATCTCGCGCAGCAGATGCACCACTTCCCCTTGGTAGGAGGGGCTGATGTGGTCGATGAACCACCCCTCCAGTTTGTAGCTGTCTTTCAGCAGCCAGAAGATGACGACGATGACGAAAACCAGGTAGAAGAGGCTGAGGGCGACGCCGGAAACAAGTTGCAAGGCCCCGGTGGCAAAGGGCGCCACCATGTTCTGCACGGCCTGGTTGAGATCGGGCGCCAGCTCACCGCCGGACAGGGTGAAGGGGCCGATCTGCAGATTGGCGCCGCTGAGGCGCTGCCAGATCGGGTCGAGGGCGCTGAGATCGAGCTTGATGTTGCGCAGGATGCCGGCCACGCTGGGGGTGATCAGCACCGGGGCCAGGATGATCAGCGAGAGCAGGATCAGGAAGAGCACGATCACCGCCAGCCCGCGCGGCCAGCCGGTGCGCCGCACCAGCCAATCGGTGGGGGGCTTGAGCAGGTAGGCCACGATCACCGCCACCAGCAGGGGGGGGATGATGTCGGCAAAGCGGAAGGTCAACCAGGCTGCAAACAGCAGCAGGCAGATGAGGATGAGCAGTTTGGTGGTCGACGACCAACGCGTGTCCATGGGTGCTGATTCCGATCTGGATGGAGCGGCAGCGGCGCCACTGGGTGAGCATCGTCGGGCCGGCAGATCTAACGCCGCTAGCGCACGCGCCCGAAGGCTTGCGGGGGCCAATAACGCAGCCAGGCCCGGCCCACGATTTCTGCGGAGGCGATGGGGCCAAAGGCGCGGGAATCGTTCGAATTGTTGCGGTTGTCGCCCATGACAAAGACGTGCTGCTCCGGAACCTGTGTGGCCGGGTAATCGCCATAGGTCAGGCCGGCCAGATAGGGCTCTCGCAGCGCCTGGCCATCGACGAAGACTTGCCCATCCCGCACTTCCACCTGCTCGCCGGGCAGCCCGATCACCCGTTTGATCAGCATCTCGTCGCCATAGCCGGGCACGTGGATGACGACGATCTCCCCCCGCGCGGGCGGGCGCAGGCGGTAGGTCAGTTTTTCCACGATCAGCCGCTGCTGCCCGTACAGGGTCGGCTCCATGCTGTAGCCCTCGACGCGGGTGGCCTGGGCCAGGAAGAGGTGGATGAGCAGGGCCAGCATCACCGCCGGCAGGATGGTGCCGATCATCTCGGTCAGGCCATCGCGCAGCAGGGAGCGTTGCGGCCGGGCGATGGGCCGGGCCGCGGGCCGGGCCGCGGGCGCGATCAGATCATAACGCTGGGGCTGATCGCCGGGGCGGATGATGCGGGCGTCGGGAGGGAGGCGGCGGGGTGGGATCGGTGTATGTTCCATCGGGCCAAGCATACAGAATTTTACATGCAAGATCAAAACGGCCTGCCAGGCGCGCGCCTGGCAGGCCGTCTGTGGGGGTCACAGGTCAGAGTGGCGCCGGGGCGCGGGGGTTAGTAACGGTTGCCGCGGTCGCGGCCGCCGCGGTCGCCGCCGCGGTCACGGCCGCCGCGATCGCCGCCACGGTCGCGGCCGCCACGATCGCCGCCGCGGTCGCCGGTGGGCTTGCGGTCGCGGGCCATCGCTTCTTCGGCGGTCCAACCTTCCAGCACCGCCTGCCGGCTCAGCCGGATCTTGCCGCCGCTGTCGATGTCGATGACCATGACCATGATCTCATCGCCCAACTGCGCCACATCTTCCACCCGGCCCACCCGGTAATCGGCCAGCTGGGAGATGTGCACCATGCCGTCGGTGCCGGGCAGGATCTCGACAAAAGCGCCGTAGGACTCGATGCGCACCACCTTGCCGGTGTAGATGCGCCCGACTTCGGCGGTGAGGGTCATGAGGTTGATCTGTTCCAGCGCTTTTTCCGCGCCCACGCCGCCGGCAATGTAGACGGTGCCATCCTCTTCGATGTCGATCTTGACATCGTATTCGCTTTGGATGGCGCGGATCGTCTTGCCGCCGGGACCGATCACCTTGCCGATCTTTTCGGGGTCGATCTGCAGAGTGAGGATGCGGGGGGCGTGCACCGAGAGGGAGGGCCGCGGCTCGCTGAGCGACTTCAGCATCTGTTCCAGGATGTGCAGGCGGCCGGTGTGGGCCTGCGCCAGCGCCTCGTCCAGCAGTTTGTAGCTCAAGCCCTTGATCTTGATGTCCATCTGCAGGGCGGTGATGCCGGCGGCGGTGCCGGCCACCTTGAAGTCCATATCGCCCAGGTGGTCTTCCATGCCCTGGATGTCGGAGAGGATGACGTAGCGGCTGTCCGGTTGGGTGACATCCCCTTCGCTGATCAGGCCCATGGCAATGCCGGCCACCGGCGCCGAGATGGGCACGCCGGCGTCCATCAGGGCCAGGGTGCTGCCGCAGACCGAGGCCATCGAGGTGGAGCCGTTGGACGCGAGCACTTCGGAGACCAGGCGCAGCGTGTAGGGAAAGGCGCTCTGGTCGGGGATGACCGGTTCCAGCGCCCGTTCGGCCAGGGCGCCATGCCCGATCTCACGGCGTTTGGGGCCGCGCATTGGGTAGGCCTCGCCGGTGGAGAAGGGGGGGAAGTTGTAATGATGGATGTAGCGCTTGGTGTCTTCGGGGGTGAGGCTGTCGAGGGTTTGGGCGTCGCGGGGGGTGCCGAGCGTGGCGATGGTGAGCACCTGCGTTTCCCCACGGCGGAACAGCCCACTGCCATGCGTGCGGGGCAGGATGCCCACCGCGCTGCTGATGGGGCGGATCGTCTTGGGGTCGCGGCCATCGGGGCGCTCGCCCTGATCGAGGATGCGGTTGCGCACTGCTTCTTTGAGCAGGGCGTCGAAGGCCTGCATATATTCGGGGGTCTCTTCGTCGATCTCGATCTGCTCCGTCATCTCCAGACGCAGATCGTCCAGAGCGGCGCTGCGATCCTCTTTGGCCAGGCCGCCGGCCACCACACCCTGCAAGCGGTCGCCGATCAGGGCGCGGGTGGCGGCGAGGGTGCTTTCCGCCGCTTTGGCGGGCGTGAAGGTCAGGCGGGGCTTACCCAGCTCCGCGCGCATGCGCAGTTGCAGCGCGATCAGGGGCTGCATCGCCTCGTGGCCGAAGCGCATCGCCTCCAGGATCATCTTCTCCGGCAGTTCGTTGGCCCCAGCCTCGACCATGAGGATGCCATCGGCGGTGCCGGCCAGACGCAAGTCCAGCAGGCTGTTTTCCATATCGGCGAAGGTGGGATTGATGACGAAATGGTCGTCGATGTAGCCGACGCGCACTGCCGCCACCGGCCCTTCCCAGGGGATGTCGGAGAGCATGACCGCGGCCGAGGCGGCGTTGATGGCCAGGACGTCGAGAGGATTTTGCTCGTCTGCGCTCAGGGCGGTGCAGATGACCTGCACATCGTTGCGGAAGCCTTTGGGGAAGAGGGGGCGCAGGGGCCGGTCGATCAGGCGGGCGGTGAGGATCGCCTCGGTGGTGGGCCGGCCCTCGCGGCGGAAGAAACTGCCGGGGATGCGCCCGGCCGCGTAGAGGCGTTCTTCGAACTCGACGCTCAGGGGGAAGAAATCGATGCCTTCGCGCGGGGTTTTGGCAGCAGTGGCTGTGGCCAGGACGACAGAATCGCCCAGGTGGATGGTGACGGCGCCGCCGGCGAGGGAGGCGAGATCGCCTGTTTCCAGCGCGATCAGTTTGTCGCCCACCAGCGCTTCATAGCGGTGGGATTGGTGATAGGTCATGGATATACCTCAGTGTGGTGTTTTTCGCCGTCCAGCACACCAAAGCCCCGCCCTTTGGGCGGGGGGGAGAAGCCTGCAACCAGAATCGACAAGGTCAGGGACTGGAAACTAGGTCGCACCCTGGTGCGGCCCACTTTCCAATTCCTGTCCCTTGTCCCGAAAGCGCGCGTGGCGGTCAGGAACAGCGGTGGGGTAAGGGGAGATGTGGGAAAGAAGACAGAAGAAACGAGTAGAGGCGAGGGCCTCTACTCGTTTCGGACTGGCTGGGGGAGTGTTATTTGCGCAGGCCCAACCGTTGGATCAGCTCCAGATACCGCTGGTTGTCCTTGCGCTTGAGATAGGCCAGATGGCGGCGGCGTTGGCCGACCAGCTTCAGCAAGCCCCGGCGAGAGTGCTCATCCTGCTTATGCATCTTGAGATGATCGATGAGCTGGTTGATACGTGTGGTAAGTAGTGCCACCTGCACTTCGGGTGAGCCTGTGTCTTGTGGGTGTAGGTGGTATTCCTGGATGATGTTCTGCTTTTCGGCAGTTGATAGAGACACGTGAGCTTTTTCTCCTTTGTTTCTTGTAGCCGAAGCAGCGCTGGAATACCGCGGCGCCTGCTGCAGCCAAAGAGATGATTTTGCGCCCCGGTCGAGCGCAAGGTCTGGTGAGCCAGCAAGTTAGTATAGCAGGGGACGCTGAAATTGCCAAATCCGGGCCGATCGGCCCGGCCCCCCGCGCCGGCGTCTGCCAGAATGGCGATCGATCGTTACAAGAGGAGCTATTAATCAAAAAACGAAAAATATCGTATTGTAGTTAATGATTAATCATTAATCACCCCGATCAACGCGTGAAGAGGGCGAGCGCGGTGACGTAGGCAGTCTGCGGGGCCACATCCACCGGCGTGGCCTCTTGGAAAAGATAGCCGCCCGCGGCCATTGCCGCCACATCGCGGGCCAGCGTGGCCGGATTGTGCGCCACATACACCACGCGCCTGGCGCCCAGCCGGGCCAGATTTTGGGCCAGCCGATGCCCCAGGCCCGCGGCCGGGGGGGTGAGGATGGCCCCGTCGATGGGATCGTTGAGTTTGCGCAGCACTTTGGCCGGCGGTCCCTCGTGCAGGGCGACGTTGTCGAGGTGGCTGCAATTGAAGGCGCAGTCTTCGATGGCGATGGCATCCTCCTCTACCCCGATGAGCAGGCTGCCGCGGCCGGCAAAGTGCAGGGTGAAAAGGCCGCTGCCGCAGTAGACATCCATGATCGTCTGTCCCGGCTGGGGGCGCAGGTATGCGGCCGCGGTGTGCAACAACAGTTCGACGGCAAAGGGGTTGGCCGGGCGCCATGTCCCGGCGCTGAAGCGGTATTCGTGCCCGGCCAGGGTCTCGAAATACCAGGGTTCGCCGATCAGGGGCGTCACCTGATCATCGGCCCGCTGCAGATTGATGGCGACCGGGACATCGCTCTCGATCTCTGGGGCTTGGTCGCGGCGGGTGCGCAGGGTGACCATGCGCTGGCCGCTGCTGACGCCCACACTGAGATCGACGCTGCGCAGCCCATCCCAGGCCAGGTTGAACTCGGTGTAGAGTTCGGCGAGCAGGGGATGGAGCAGGGGGCAGTGATCGATGGCGTGGACGTCGTAGCTTTGCGGTTTGCGCAGGCCCAGGGTGTGGGCGTTGGCGGGGAAGAAGAGGCTTTGGGTGCGATAGGCCCAGTCAGGCCCGGCGCTGCGGGTGGGGTGCACCTGCGGTTTGCCCAGGCCGCCCAATCGTTGCAATGGGTCGCGCACGATGCGGGCCTTGAAATCGAGTTGCGCTGGCCGGGCGATATGTTGCCACTGGCAGCCGCCGCAGCGATCGGGGCCAAAATGGGGGCAGGAGGCCGCCACGCGCTGCGCGCTGGGAGCGATCACCTCGATCAGCCGGCCCCGCGCCCAGCGGGGGTGTTCTTCCACCAGTTCCACGCGCACGGTTTCGCCGGGCAGGGCATAGGCCACGAACACCACGCGGTCGCCCCAGGCGCCCAATGCCTCGCCGCCATGGGCCATGCCGGTGAGGGTAAGTTCGATCTGTGTTGGCATGGGGGGATTATACCCCCTGCGAGGCAGTTCGGGTAGTTTTGGGGCCGGGGCGTTTTGGGCGATCCCGGTCAGAGACGCCGACGCCCCGGCTGATGGGTGATGGGGAAACAGAGGGCGCTACTGAGCGCCAGGCGCGCCGTGCAGGAAGGCCACGAAGACCAGCGCCTCGTCCTGCGCGTGGATGGCGTGCGGTTCGCCCGGCTCGAAGACCAGCAGCGCGCCCGGGCCGAAGGGGCGCGCCTCGCCATCGGCGCCGGAGAAGAGGCCTGTCCCCTCCACCACAACGATGGTTACAGGGGAGTGAGGCGCGGTGTGCTCCACCACCGACTGCCCCGGCTTGAGCATGAAGCGCAGGATACGGCCGGTCTTGTCGACAAAGAGCGGCTGAGCGAAGGGGTCGCGATCGTGGAAGATGTAATCTTGTGCGAGTTGGAAAGTCAACATGGGAAGGCTCCTTGTATGATGTCTTGTGGCAGTGCGTGGGATGTAATAGCCTGACTCTACCCCCATCCACGCCGGTCGTCTTTGATCTAGCGCAAGTGGGGGGATGGGCGACTTTGCGATAGATCAAAGACGGCCAGATAGCGCCCGTGTATCCTGGGGGCATGAATCGACTCCCACCGCATCATCAAGAGCATGCTGGAGATTTCATCATGAGCTCACTTCCTTCTGCTGTGCCCGTCACAGCCTCCGCCCCTCTGCTGGACAAATATGTGCTGCCCAAGGTGGCGCTGACGGTGATCACCCTGGCCTCTTTCGTGGGCGTCTGGCTGACGATGAGCACCCACGGCGCCGGCGTCTGGTGGCAGGTCAGCTTGCGCTGGCTGCACTTGATCAGCTTCGCCGCCCTGACCGGCGGCTATATGTGGAAGGGCCTGTTCATCCGGCCGGCAGAGAAACCGACCCAACAGCCCTTTTTCATCCGTTTCGCGGCCGCGTCCCAGGATGGTTTCCGCCGCATCGTGCGGGTTGCGCTGCCGATCTTCCTGCTGACGGCATTGGTGGATGCGGGCCGCTTCAGCGGCTGGGGCGTGGGCTGGCTGGCCTGGGCCGAGGTCGCTCTGTTGGTTGCCATCGCCCTGGCGGCCGGATGGGATGCCTATGGTCGGGCGGCGGCCGACGCCCCCTTCGGCCAGCAGCCTCTGGCCCGGCTGGTGTTGGGGCTGCTGCTGCTCGATGCGCTGGTGCAGGCCGGCTTCGATGTGACCCTGGCCCAGGGGGGACAGGTCTGGCCGCTGCTGGTGCGCTGGTTGCACCTGGCCGCGTTCGGGCTGTGGTTCGGCGGCGCGCTGTGGAACATCTTCATCGCCGTGCCCGCGGCCCGGCAGATCGTCTCCCTGCCGGTGGTGGTGGCGGCAAGCCAGCAGCTCGAGCGCTTTCGGGTGGCGGTGCGGCTGATCTTGCCCACGCTGATCCTCACCGGCCTGGCGCAGTCCTACCCCTATGTCGGCCTCAATCCCAGCGCGCTGGCGACCTCCCCCTTTGGCCGGCTGATCCTGATCAAAATCGTACTCATCCTCGTGCTGGTCGCCGTCTTCCTCACCTGCCCCATGTGGCGGGCCTGCTCGCCCATTGCCGGCATGTGCAAACTCGATGACCTCTACGCAGCCAAACCGGAGGCAACCCCATGACCATCTCGGCCCCCACCCAAACCCTCGATAACCGCGGCAGCGACTGCGCTTCGGGCTTTGTGCAACTCTTGGAGATAATGGAGGGCCTCGCCCCCGGCGAGACCCTGGCCGTCCTCAGCACCGACGCCGCCTCGCAGCGAGAACTGCGCGAGTGGAGCGGTCGCTCTGGCCACACCCTGCTCTCCGCGGAGACGACCGGCCCCTTCTGGCGCCGCGAGTATCACTATCTCATCCGCAAGGAATCCTGATCACCCAACCGCATCTCAAGGAGCAACCACACCATGAGTAACGAACCGACGCTGGACATCCGCACCATCCATCCCATGCACCGCCACCCCCTGATCTTCGAGAAGTTCGAGGCCCTGGCGCCAGGCGAGGGCTTTGTCCTGGTCAACGACCACAACCCCAAGCCACTCTTCTATCAGTTCCAGGCGGAACTGCCCGGCCAGTTCACGTGGGATTATCTCGAACAGGGGCCGGAGGCGTGGCGGGTGCGCATCGGTCGCCCCGAAGCGGCCCCCGCCTGAAGCACGATTCAGATCATCCGAGTTGCCAACTTCACGAAGTTGGCAACTCGGATCCTGGCGTTTGCATCGTCTGCCCCAGCTCGCCGACGAAATGCGGCAGATGGATGCCGTAGACGGCAGTCACGTCGGCCAGGGTCTCGAAGGGCGCCATGGTGCAGCCCACACAGGCCATATGACGGCGCAGAAATACGGGGATCATCTGCGGCCAGCGCTGCAATAGCTCGGCCACAGTCAGTTCGGTCAGGGGAGTTTCCATCGGGATAGTCTCCATCTGCTTGCCAGTGTAGCGGATGCGATCATCTCCGTCTTTGCGCTGGCGCAAAAAACCGGGCTATCGGAAAAGGCCGGCGGTTTCGAGGGGGGCAGGGGAAGCGGGCAGGTCTTCGGCGATGGCGACCAGGCCGTGCGGGAAGCGGATGAGGATGCGCTGGCGGTCGGTCTTGATCAGCCCCTCCCGTTCCCAGCCGCTGAGGATGCGGCTGACGGTGAAAAGGGTGGCGCCGGTCATCTCGGCCAAATCCTCGCGGGAGAGGGGAAAGTCGATCAGCACCCCTGCCTCCACCCGACGCCCGGTCTGGCGAGTCAGGCGCAGCAAAGCCCGCGCCAACCGCCGCTCCACCCGCTCCGTGGCCAGTTCGCGGTACTGATCCTGGAGGCTCTGGATGCGGTCGGCCAGCACCTGCAGCGCGTTCAGGGCCAGGCGCGGGCAGTGTTCCATCAACCGGGCCAGCGTTTCTCGGTCCCAGACCAGAACCGCGCAGTCTTCCACCGCCCTGGCCGAGGCCGGATAGTCGGCGTGGTCGAGCACGACGATACCGCCGAATGTCTCGCCGGGAGTGATGACGCGCAGCAGCACTTGTTGGCCGTCAGGCGTCACCTGGAGGATGCGCAGGCGGCCAGTCAGGAGCAGATAGAGCGAGGAGGCCGGGTCGCCCTGCTGAAAAAGGAAGCTATCGCGCTCGAACTTCTGCCGGCGGGCTGCCTGCACCACCTCCTGCCTTTGCGCCGCGCTGAGATCGCGGAAGAAAGGGGCCTGCTGTAACCATTCCCGGAGGGGCTCTTCAGAAAGTTGCGCGTCTGTCATGGGGTGGGAGGTTTTTACCGGTTAACAATCAACGAAAGATGCGCCATCTGCGGGTTGTCGTCCATCTAGCGCCCCACCAGCCGCACCCCATTGCCTGCCGGGTCGCGCAGTTCGACCCCGCCATCGACCTGGCGAACTGGCGTGGCGCTGACTCTGATCCGCTGCACCACCTCCGCCCAGGCCTCCTGGCCGGGAACGACGATCTCGTAGTAGTGCAGGCCCGCAGCATCTGCCGGCGGCGGCGGCGCGCCCAACCCGGCCCAGGTATTCAGCCCAATGTGATGGTGATAGCCGCCCGCCGAGACAAACAAGGCGCTGGGCCCATAACGCATGATCAGGTCGAAGCCCAACAGCCCGCAGTAGAACGCCTCCGCCCGGCGCAAATCGTCCACATGCAGATGCACATGTCCCATCGTCGTCCCCGCTGGCAAGCCCAGCCAGGGGGCGCCATCGGCATTCAACTCGGCCATCAGGCCCTCGAAATCAAGCGGATCCGTACTCATGCGGATTGTGTCGCCGCTGCGCGGCCAGGCCGAGCGCGGGCGGTCGGCGTAGACCTCGATGCCGATGTCATCAGGGTCGGCCAGATAGATGGCCTCGCTGACCAGATGATCGGCCGCGCCCTGAAGGGGATAGCCCATCTCGATCAGATGGCGAAGCGTGCGGGCCAGGTGCAGCCGTGAGGGGTGCAGGATGGCGAAGTGATACAAACCGGTCGAGCGAGGCGGGCGCGGCTGCGCTCCCCCGACTTCATGCAACACCAGCAGCGGGCGGCTGCCCTTCACACCCAGGCTGGCCACCACTCCGTCGCTTTCGAGCAACTGCAGGCCGAGATAGTGCTGGTAGAAATGGAGCGATCGTTCGAGATCGCTCACCTTCAGGGCCACGGCGGCGATGTGGGTTTCAGCGGATAGGGGTGGCGGCGCATGCATGTATCCATAGTAATGATGTTGCGGCTTTTGTACAGTGCCCCTGCTTGCAGTGTCTGGCCCAAAGGCCATAAAGTTTGCCGCACTCTTGAGCGGCTTCGCGGGATCTGCGGCAATCCGGCGGCGAACCGCCGTGAAATCGCTACTCTCTCTGCTCCTTTGTGCCAGGGCGCTGCGCCTGCCGCCATCGCCCAGCGCCTGGGGATGGGCCTGCGCTTGTCCCCCGGCCCACCCCTGTGGCATGATCGCAGATGCGCAGGGGCCGGCATCTGGCCAGCAGCCTCTGCCCGCCGTTTACGAGGTCTGCGATCCTTCATGCAACTGCTGCAATCCCTTTTCTTCGATCAACTCTTTTGGTGGCGCCAGGCGCTGCACATCGGCGCCCTTTTCCTGGCGGCCTGGGTGGTTCACATGCTGGCCTGGCGCATTGCCGGGCGGCTGATCCGCCTGAGCCGGTTTACCCGCGAGGGACGGAAGGCTCGCAGCGAACGCCTGCACACCATCCGCGGCATCATCGCCAACACGATCAGCGCCCTGGCCTTTACCATCGCCCTGCTGATCAGCCTGGCCATGTTCGTGGGG
>JAANMX010001481.1_pt1 | contig 26537 bp, 20 predicted proteins | sample 7279681 | NCBI WGS metagenome assembly JAANMX01 (sample SAMN14094542, study PRJNA606508) | bioreactor metagenome | isolation source: A lab-scale SPAN reactor treating ammonium-rich wastewater day 351 | place: Ireland: Galway | collected 2018-01-01 | reverse complement strand
GACCCTTTTGACCCCCATTTTTGAATAGAAACCGCCTCTGTTTGCATGAATTTTGGCGGATAGAATAGAAACACCCTCTGTTTGCGCAAAAATAAGGTGTCAGACATAATCTACTTCCTTTCGTGGAGTCGAACTTCTGAAAAGGGACGCTTTACAAATAGTGACTAAATTGACAAAGAATGACTTCAGAGATGAATACCGCGTTCGGCCAGAATGTCACGGAAGCCTAGCAGGTCCAAAGTCAATTCGCCGTTTTGCAGACGATCCATTACCTCGGCCTCTTTCTCCATACGCGCTTGTGCGCCGGCCAGCACAGATGCGGCCTTCTCCTGTGCAATCACAACAACGCCGTCGTCGTCGCCCAGCACCAGATCACCAGGACGCACCAAAACGCCGCCACAAAGAATTGGATGGTTGATAAAGCCCGGCGTGGCTTTAACAGTGGCTTTCATAGAAATGCTGGCAGAAAAAATTGGGAATCCTCTGGCCCTAATCGCGGCCACATCGCGCACACCGCCATTGATCACCAGCCCGCCAACACCTCTACTCTGGGCGGCAACAGTCGTCACTTCGCCCCAATACCCGGCCTCCAACGCTTCGCCCACATCGGCTACAATCACATCGCCGGGCTGGGCCAGGGCAATGGCCGCATGCAGCGTCAGATTGTCTGCCGCCTGGCAGCGCACGGTCAACGCGCTGCCACACAGTTTGAAGCCCGGACCGATAGGACGCATCCGATGAGACATCGCCCCCATCCGGTCGCTGGCTTCATAGACGGTGGCCGTCTCCTGGCTGGCAAAGGCGGCCAGGAGGTCACCGGGCATACGCGTAAAATCGGTATTGAACTGTGCCATTTGATCTATCTTCTCTTGTGGGTCTACTTGTGGGGCTTCAACACCTGCGCCTAGGCGATTTAAACAGCCGCTGTCCGGAGACATACCGCGTCTTACGGCGCAAGGAAAGACGTGGCTTCTGTCGTAATTTGATTGTTCAGCACAATTTGCTGCGCATTCTGGGTGGGGTCTTCGATCTGTTCGACTAAAAGTTCCACTGATTTCCGCCCCATTTCACGGGCTGGTTGTTGGACGAGGGTGAGGCGGGGCTGATAGAGATGGGATGTCTTGAAGGCGCCAAAACCAGAAATATCTATATCTTCGGGCCAGCGCAAACCCATTTCCTGCACAGCAATCACAGCCCCCTGGGTCATCACATTGTTGAATGCAAACAGCGAGTCCGGGGGATTGGCACTGTTCATCAACTGATAGGTTGCTCCATAGCCACCTTCCATGCCGGCCCATCCACAGATTTGGAGCGTTGGATCAATTTCCAGTCCAGCTTCTCTCAATACCTGTTCATAACCCGCCAGACGTTCCTTTGTTGTATAGATATTGGGCAAACCGGTGATGGCGGCGACACGCTTGCGGCCTTTGGCAAGCAGACCGCTGACGCATTGATAGGCAGCATTTCGATCATCCGACACAATCGACGAACAACTCACCGAATTCAATCGGCGGTTGATCAGCACAACAGGCAGCCCGTTCTCAATGTACGGTGTCAAATGGGGAGCATCACCAGGCGCTGGAGCCAGCACAACCCCAGCGATAAGTTGTTGATCGAGAATTTTGAGGTAAGTAGCCTCTAGCGCGGGGTCTTCGTTGGTATTGCATACGATGAGGTTGTATCCTCTTTCGCGGGCAGCCAGTTCGGAAGCGTGGGCAACTTCCGTAAAGAATACATTTTCGATGGTGGAGATGATCAGAGCGATAACTGTCGTACGTCGCCGACGCAATGATCGAGCGATCTGATTTGGGCGATAATTCAATTCTGCCGCAGCGCGTAAGACCCTCTCTTTGGTCTTCGTCGCTACGTGAGACCCTCCCGACAAACACCGACTAACAGTTGCTACTGAGACCCCAGCGCGCTTAGCAACGTCCTTGATAGTGGGCAAAGGCTATTCCTGTTCGAATCGGTTGGAAGATTTGTGTTTCAATGTCAATGTAATCGATTACATTGACATTGAAACACACTTTTTTCGCTATGTCAACCTCGATTTTTTGCGCCCTTCTGTGTCCCTAACGCTATCATCACCTATTTTATAGCGCGTTGTTTGAATTCTCCATCGCTGGGCGGAGAGGGTGAGAACCCAAAAGGTATGGACGTGTTGTGAAATGTCTCGCAGTGTTGACGGCGAGTTCGTAGTTGGTGTCGGACATTCACCCAACGTATCCCCGCCAGCGCAGCAACCGCATCCCATTCAGCGTCACCAGCACCGACGTGCCCACGTCGGCCAGGACAGCCATCCACATCGTCCCCCAACCCGCCAGCACCAGCAACAGAAAGACGACTTTGATGCCGATGCTCAGGGCTACATTTACCCGCACCGTCTGCATCGCGGCCCGGCTCAGGCGGACGAGGAAGGGCAGGCGGCTCAGGTCGTCGCCCATCAGCGCAATGTCGGCGGTCTCCATTGCCTGAGCCGTGCCACCGCTGGCCGCGCCCATTGCAATACCGACCGTCGCTGTTGCCAGGGCGGGCGCGTCGTTGATGCCGTCCCCCACCATTGCCGTCGGGCCAAAGCGGGCCAACAATTCCTGCACCGCGGCGGCCTTTTGCTCTGGGAGCAAACCGGCCCGCACATCCGTCACCCCCACCTGTCCGGCGATGTGCTGGGCTGTGGCCGGGTTATCGCCGGTGAGCATCACTGTATGGGCGATGCCCGCCTCGCTCAGTTCGCCCAGCACCCGGCGACTGCTCTCCCGCACTTCATCCGCCACAGTAATATAGCCCTGATACTCCTGTCCCGCGCTGACCAGCAACGGCGTCTGGCCCAGACCAGACGCGGCGTCGATGGCCGCGCACTGCTCCAACCCGTGGGGCACATTCGCCTCGAAATAGGCGTGGCTGCCCACCAGCACAGGCCGCCCGGCCACCGCGCCGGAGACCCCCGCGCCCACCAGCGCGGTCACACCCTCGGCCACGGGATAGGGGCTGGGGAAGCCCTGGGATGCGCTGACCACGGCGCGAGCCAGCGGGTGTTCGCTGCGCTGCTCCACGGCCGCGGCCAGGGCCAGCAGATCGGCGCAGGGGGCGCAGGGTTCTTGGGCGGGGGAAAGACAATTGACCGAACGCACTGTGACCACCGCCGGTCGGCCCGCGGTCAGCGTACCGGTCTTGTCAAAGGCGATGGCCCGGATACCCGCCATCGCCTCCAGAAATGCGCCGCCTTTGATGAGCACGCCGTTGCGGGCGGCGTTGCTGATAGCGCTGATGATTGTGACCGGTGTGCTGATGACCAGCGCGCAGGGGCAGGCCACGACGAGCAGAGCCAGTCCGCGGTAGAGCCAGCCCTGGCCGCCATCGGCTGTGTTCCAGAAGGGGGCATCCCAAAAGAGGGGGGGCAGGGCCGCGGTCAGCGCGGCAATCGCCACCACCAGCGGCGTGTAAACTTCGGCGAAGCGGTCCACAAAGCGCTGGGCCGGGGCCCGCTGCTCCTGGGCATCCTCCACCATCCGGATCATCCGGCTGAGGGTATTGTCCGCGGCCAGCCGGGTGACTTCCACTTCCAGACTGGCGTGGCCGTTGATGCTGCCCGCAAAGAGTTCGTCGCCGGGGGTCTTGTCCACAGGCACGCTTTCGCCGGTGATGGGGGCCTGGTTGACGGCAGACGCGCCGGTCAGAACCCGGCCATCCACGGGGATGGCCGCGCCGGGCTTGACCAGCACAATATCGCCGACTGCCAGGGACGCCACAGGCACGCTCTCCTCGTGGCTGCCGCACCAGGGGCAGGGGCCGCTGGCGTAGGGCGTGCCGTCGTCGAGCAGTTTGCCCCGGTGTCCCTGGCAATCCATACAGGGATGCAGGACAAGCGCCTCTGCCGGCGCCACTTCCAACAGGCTGCGGATGGAGTGGCGGGAGCGCTCGACGGTGTAGCCTTCCAGGGCCTCGCCCAGGGCAAAGAGAACCATCACCAGCCCGGCTTCGCTGTAGGCGCCGATGACCACCGCACCCACTGCGGCGATCGTCATCAGCCCGTTGATGGTAATCTGCCGGTTGATGCGCAGCGCGTTCCAGCCGCTGCGGGCGATGGGGAAACCGGCCAGGAGCATCGCCAGCAGGGAAGTGGCGTCGAAAAGCCAATGCTCCACACCCAGCATCGGCAGAAATTCGTTGAAGATCAGACCGGGCAGGATGAAAAGCGCGGCTAATAATGCCAGCCGGGTCTCTTGGCTGTTGAGCAGAAAGCGCAGAAAATTAGCCGGTGGCTGGACTGGGGCCGCGCCGGGCGCGGCTTCCTGGGCGATGTCGTAGCCCAGTTCCCGCACCCGGGCGACGACGGCTTCTTCGGCCACACCGCCGGTCACATTCATTTTGGCCGCGGCGAAGTTGACAGAACAGCTTTCCACACCGGGCAAGCGGGAAACGCCGGTTTGGATCGTGCGGGCACAGTCGGCGCAGTCCATCCCAGAGATGGGGAGGGAGAGGGTGGAGGAGAGGGTTGTGTTGGGCATCATTGACGTTTCCTTCGGTTGGCTGCATACTGCGTGCTGCGTAAGGTGACGAAGTCACAAGCGTTGCGGACAGTCCAGGTCAGTGAGCGCCGGTTGAGTAGCCCGGAGTCTGCGGAGGGCGTATCGAAACCAGTGCGAACGGGTGAGGAGAGAAATCTTCGTCAACCCGCTTTGGTTTCGATACGGCGGGGAAAAACACCCGCCTACTCAACCGGCGCTGGTCATTCATCGTTTACGCACGCGGCGGGAAAAAGCCCCCGCTTTCTGAGATGGCTCCTACCCTTCGATGAACTCAGGACACTACTCAACCGGCGCTGGTCTTGCATCGTTTACACAAACAGCCGCCATACCTGGGCTACGGTAAATGTTACCACAAAGCCCATCACCACCGGCATTAGTGTGGCGATGGTCGTCCATTTGGCGCTGCCTGTCTCTTTGTAGATCGTATAGATCGTCGTGCTGCACGGGTTGTGCATCAGGCTGAAGAGCATCAGATTGACTGCGGTCAGCAGTGTCCAGCCGCCTGCGGAGAAGAGGGCTTCGGTGGCGTTGAGAGAGTCCAGCTCGAACATCACCCCTGCGCCGGCGCCGACGTCGGCCATCCCCGTGGTCAGAACAGTCAGCATCAGAATCGTGGGGATGACGATTTCGTTGGCCGGGATGGCGACGATATAAGCCAGCAGAATCACGCCGTTCAACCCCAGGAGCAGGCCAAAGGGGTTCATCCCATTGATCAGCCACTCGGCCAGGCTGATGTCGCCCACAGGAATATTGGCGGTCAGCCAGATGGCCGCGCCCGCGGGCGCGGCAAAGACAATTGCCCGCCACAGGACGTACATCGTGCGGTCGATGAGCGATGTGTAAATCGTCTGTAAAACCCGGGGCGGGCGGTAGGGGGGCAGCTCCAGGCTGAAGGTGGAGACTTCGCCCTTCAGGATTGTGCGGGAGAGCGCCCAGGAGACGGCGAAGGTCAGCAGCACGCCGAGGAGGGCGATGCCCACCACCGCGCCCGCGGAGATCAGCCCGGCCAGCTGGGCGGGCACCAGCCCGCCGATAAAAATCGTGGCGATCAAAATTTGGGTGGGCCAGCGCCCGTTGCAGAGGGCGAAGTTGTTGGTGATGATGGCGATCAGCCGCTCCCGGGGGCTGTCGATGATGCGGGTGGCGATGACCCCCGCCGCGTTGCAGCCGAAGCCCATCATCATCGACATCGACTGCTTGCCGTGCGCGCCGGCCTTGCGGAAGATGGCGTCCAGGTTGAAGGCGACGCGGGGCAGATAGCCCAAATCTTCCAGCAGCGTAAACATCGGGAAAAAGATCGCCATCGGCGGCAGCATCACACTGACCACCCAGGCCGTGCCCAGGTAAATGCCGTCGATGAGCAGGCCGTCCAGCCACCAGGGCAGGCCGATGGCCGCCGCGATGCCTTTCAGCCAGGGGTGGATCGTGCCCAGGAGCAGGTCGGCCAGCATGGCCGAGGGCACATTGGCCCCGGCGATTGTCAGCCAGAGAACAAAAGTGAAAAGGGCCAGCATAATCGGGAAGCCCAGCCAGCGGCTTGTGACCAGCCGATCAATCGTGCGGTCCAGATCGAACTGGGCTTTTCTGCCCGGGCGGGTGACGCTGCGCTCGGCCAGCCTCGAGGCTTCGCCGTAGACTGCCTCCACCCACTCCTCGTGGATGTCGGTGGTCATCTCCCGGCGAAAAGCGTCTACGCTGGCCAGAATCGAGTCAGCAGTGACGGGTGTGGTGGTTTGGGGTTGGCGGGGAGAAAAGCCGTTGGGCATCCCCGCGGTAGAAACATCGACGGTCATACCGTCACCTCCATTTTACGTTCGACAAGCTCAGTACGAGGATGGGTCAATTGGCGCTGGGCCACATCCGGCGTGCCGCTGATCAGTTGGCCCAGCTCGCCGCTGCGCACGGCCTGCACAATACTTTCGTCCCCGTCGAGCAGACGCAGGGCCACCCAGCGGGCGTTGGGCAGACCGGGGAAGGCGGTTGTGAGCTGGGCCACCAGCCGGTCCAACGCGCCTTTGATGGCTTTGGGTTCCTTCTGCATCCGAAAGGGTTTGCAGACTACTTCGCCGGTGGCGACTTCGTGGACGGCCTGGAGCAGGTCTGCCAATCCTTCACCCTGGCGGGCTGCGGTGGGCACGACGGGCACGCCCAAATCTCGCGCCAGGCGGCGGTCGTCCACCTGCAATTTGTGGCGGCGGGCCTCGTCCATCAGATTGAGGCAGACGACGGCCCGGTCGGTGATTTCCAGGGTTTGCAACACCAGATTCAGGTTGCGCTCCAGGCGGGTGGCGTCCACCACAATAATCGTCACGTCGGGCTGGCCGAAGAGGATAAAGTCCCGGGCGATCTCCTCGTCCAGGCTGGTGGCGAGAAGGGAGTAGGTTCCGGGCAAGTCCACCAGTTTGTAGCGTTTGTCGCTGTAGACAAAGCCGCCCTCGGCCCGGGCAACGGTCTTGCCCGGCCAATTGCCCGTGTGTTGGCGCAGCCCGGTGAGGGCGTTGAAGACGGTGCTCTTGCCTGTGTTGGGATTGCCGGCCAGGGCGACGACGTAATCCCAATTCTGCATATCCACACCCAATTTTAGCAGAGCGCCAGCGTTGTGGACCGCGCAGCCATCGCAACTGCCGCCGTGGGCGCTGTGGGTAGTAGTGAGGGGGATGGGTTCGATGTGTATTTTGTCGGCCATTGGAAATTTAAGTCCTTTCATCTTTCGGGTGAGGCGTCGCGTATTGCGTATTGCGTATTCCGTAGGTAGTGACGATTTCCGCTGATCTGGCGTTTTTTCGTCACTGCCCCAGATGATCCGGTGTACGTCAAACGTCACTTGCTTACGCAATACGCAATACGAGCTACGCCGCGACTCCGCTGGGCGTGCGCTCAATCAATATCATCTGCGCCTGATCCCTGCGCAGGGCAATCAGTGTATCCCGTACCCGATAGGCCACCGGGTCATTCATCGGGCTGGGCATGGCGACTTCGATGCGTACGCCGGGCAAGATGCCCAGGTCCATCAGCCGCCGCCGTTCGGGTCCGCGACAGGCGCGGGAGACAGCCACGACTTTGGCCTCTTCGCCCACGCGCAGGCTGTGGAGCGGCTGGACATTGCCCAACACCTGTCCGTTGGGCTGGCGGACAGGCTGAACCTCCACATTGGCGGCCAGTTGGGGAGCCAGACGGCGCTCTTCGCCTTCACCCACAAAACGCAGGTATTGATCGTTCTTTTCAATCACTTGGATTGCCATGCCCGGATGCAGCCCTTCGGCCACCAGTTGGGCAAAGACCACCGGTGGCTCGTCCTCCAGATGGACGATACGCAACGTCTGATTGGGTTTGGCTTCGGTGAGGGCAAAACTGGAGGGGGCATCCACGCCTTTCTCGGTGGGGATGGGGTCGCCGTGGGGGTCGTAGACCGGATGGCCGAGGCTGGCGGCCAGCGCATCCAATTCGGCGGGCGTCAAGTTGTGTTCCTGGCGTTCGGCCTGGCTGTGCCAGTCGGTAGGGGCCAGACCAGTCTTGTCGGCCAGATGGGTCTCCCACAGGCGATGGGCACGGACGACGTGCAGGGCCAGGGCTTCGCCTTTGGGGGTCAGTTCCAGCCCGCTTTCGCCGTAGTGGAGCAGAGCGGACTGCTCCATCTCTGCGATCAGTTCGCTGGCCTGGGCGCGGTTGAGTTCCACCGCGCCAGCCAGGGATTCCACAGTGACGGGAATCTCCCGCTGGCGAAAGGTGTAGATGTGTTTCAGGCCATCTTCGATCAGCACCCGTCGCTGGCGCTCGTTATTCTTCCAGCGTCGCCAGAAGGGGCCGCGGCCAGGCCAGAAGCCCGCCATAAGTAGTACAGCAATCACGACGAGCCAGAAGATAGGCTGGGTGAATATACTTTCCATTCGGTATACTCCTTTGCATAGGCTGTAATTAAGATTAGCCGTGACTAAAAATCAAGCGCAAAAAATTTCAGGCGAGAACCAATTCCGCTACAACAACTTGCAAGGATTCGGCCATTTCATAGGCCAGCGCGTGGGGCTTGCCATTGACCTCAACCAGCAGGGGCCCCTCAAGGGGCGCTCGCTCGCGCAGCACCAGTTGCGCGTCCGGATAGAGTCCCAGGCTGCCCAGATAGCAGAGCCGATCCGGGTCTTGGGTCAGGACACGGATAAGGCGCAGGCGCGCGTCGATAGCCGCCCCAGTCAATAGAAAACCGGGCGTCTTATCTACGTGTCCCTCTTTGCTGGGGATGGGATCGCCGTGGGGGTCTACTGTCGGGTTGCCCAGCACCGCGGCCATAGCGTCCTCCATCGCCTCGCTGATTACGTGTTCCAGCTTGTCGGCTTCTTCGTGTACCCGGTCCCAGGACATTGCGAGGGTTTCGTGGAGGAAGAGTTCGATAAGCCGGTGGTGGCGTAGTACTTCCAGCGCCACCTGGCGACCCAGTGCAGTCAACTCCACGCCCCGGTAGGGTTCGTGGGTGACCAGATGCAACTCGGCCAGTTTCTTGACCATATTGGTAGCCGACGCCGGGGCAAATCCCATATGCTGGGCCAGGGCAGAGTTGCTCACTAGCTCGCCATTGCTTTCCAGCAGATAGATGGCTTTGAGATAATCCTCGTGAGCCGGAGTCAGGGGGTTTTCGGTGGCGTACACATAATTTTTAGTCATAGCTAAAATAATAACACCTAGACATAACAGATGTCAAATCGGCGAAACGAGCTCCAATCAGCCCTCTTGACACGAATTGCACGAATGACCACATCAATTCGTGTCATTCGTGCAATTCGTGTCAAAAATCTTCCCGCTGTCTGAAACGTTTCTATCCCGCCCGATGGCGTTGCCGCATCACATCCAGCAGCAGGGGCATAGCCCGCTGATAGAGCCGCCACAGAAGCGGTGTGGGCGACCAGTCCCAGGCCCCGATCTGCTGACGAAGCGCTGCGCCAAAACCCTCTTTGAAACGCCAGACCCCTTGCAGGCTGTCCTCCGGGTCTTCCGGCGCGCTGGGCGCACCCCACCAGTCATAGGCTGTACAGCCCTGCGCCTGCGCCCAACGCATCCCCTCCCACTGCAGCAGATGGTTGGGCATATCCCGCCGCCGCACTTCGCTGCTGGCGCCGTAAAAATACCAGGCCCTCTCCCCGTAACGCAGCAGAAAAATCCCCGCGACGGGTTGGTTCTCCTCCGGGTGTTCGGCCAGGAGCAGCGCGCCCCCCGCCGGGTTGCCTGCCTCCTCTTGCGCGGCCAGGAATGTGCGCCAGATGTCGGCGTAATAGGCATAGGGGCGAATCAGAAAGCCGTCCCGCTGTCCCGTCTCTGTATAGAGTGTGTAAAAGGCGGCCAGGTCCTCTGCCCCGCCCAGCCGCACCCCCATTCCCCGCCGCTCGGCCAGCCGGATATTATAGCGCCATTTGCTCTTGAACGATTCCAGCAGCGCCTCTTCCGTGCCCGCCAAAGGAGTGATACCCGTATTCTTGAATTGAATCTGCTCCGGGCTAAAGCGCCACCCCCTGGCCCCCAGCAGCGCCTTCACCCGCCGCCCGGCCAGACTCGTCTCGTCCACGTCCGGATCGATTTTGACAAAGAGGGAAGCCGTGCGCCGGGTCGTCACTTCCAGCGCGGCCAGCACCCGGGCCACGGCCAGTTCGTCGGTCCAATCCACCACCGGTCCTTTGGGCACATAGGCTACGCGAAGAGGAAGCCGGGCCACCGGCTGTCGCCAGAGATACTGAAAAGCGGCTTCGGGCAGACCGTCGGCCCCGGTCAAGCCAAAGCGCCGGGCCTGCCAGCCGGTCTGGGCTTTCAGGCTGCCCCATTCCCAGCTTTGCAGCACGTGGGGATCGGGCAGATCGGCCAGCAGAGAGCGCCACTCGCCCGGAGACTCAACCGGATGGATGGCGGGGTGAGTGGGGGACGTTCTGTCTGGCGACGGCAGGAGGGCGGTGAGAGCCGCGCCGAGAATCTCCCCCGGCGGTTGACCCGCGGCCCGGGCCGTACGCGCCGCCACGCCGCCCCGGTACAGATGATAAAGCGGCGTCTGTAAAGGCCGATCCCAGGGACCGACCGTGCGCTCCACCACACCGCCGAAGCCCTGCTTGAAGCGAAAGACACCCCACAGATCACCCGGCGGAAAAGCAGCCACATCCACCGGCATCTCCTCGGCGGAGAGAGACTGCCCACCGGCCATCCCCGCCGCGATCTGGCCGATCTCGTCGGGAATCCCCCACAAGTCATAATGGGTTGCGCCCCGTGCTCTGGCCCAGCGGATGGCCGCCCACTGGAGCGCGTGATTGGGCATACGGTTGCGCTCGGCATCGCTGCTGGCTCCCCACACATACCAGGCCCGGCTGCCGCTGTGCAGCACAACAATCGACGCCAACACCTGCCCCCCAAATTCTGCGTAGAGGTAGACCCCGTGCTGGGGAACCAGCAGGTTGTGGGCCGTGCGGTAGTAGTCGAAAGCGTGAACAGCAAAGCCATCCCGCTGGCCGGTGGTCTCCATCAATTCCTGAAAATGGCCCAGGTCATCTGTCGTCCCGACCCGCACACTGACTTCTTTGCGCTCGGCCAGGCGGATATTATAGCGCCATTTGCTCTTCATCCGGGCTAAAATATCGTCCTCGCTGCCCGAAATGTCCAGGGTGATGGTGCTGCGGGGCTGTACGCTCTGGGGGCTGGGGCGAAATCCATAGGAGGCAAGCAACTGTCGGTTTTCTGGGGTGTCGAGCAGAGACGGCTCGATTTTGACGAAGATAGCCCCGGACTGGCGGGCCACCCGGTCAATCTCGGCCAAAAGAGCATCGGTCGTCTCCCGATCCGTCCAGTCGGTCAGCGGACCCCGAGGCACATAGCCAAATGTGAAACCGGCCATCCGTCGCAACAGCAGCAGACAGCCCGCCCGAATCTGCCCGGCGCTATCGGGCAGGCTGACAATTTGGCTGGACCACCCGAAGGCGCTCTTTAGCTCTCCCCAAGCCGAAAGCTGCAAGAACCCGGCGTCGGGGTGCTGCTCCACAAAGGCATCCCAGCGGGCGGCGGGGGATGGGATGGGTGGGGTAGGATTTCTCTGCATTGTCTTCTTTCTCAGTGTTGGGCAACTATTGCAGGTACCTATTCAGCCACCCCGCCCTACCCCTCCCTGGAATGGGGAGGGAACTGAAGCGACTCCTCCCCCACTGTGGGGGAGGTTGGGTGGGGGTGAGCAGTTACTATTGCAGAGATGATACCACCAGTGGGCAGATTCGGGGGAATGGATCGACTCCGGGTGGGGGTGAGCAGTTACAGTGGAATGCACCAGCCATCCGGCAGGATTTGACACGCCACAGCCAGATTGCTATAGTCGAATTTGGCCGCGGCGTGTACAATTTTGTATCTGAATTGCCCGCCAGCGATCGGGGATTCGTACACGCCTGCCATCTATTGCCGATAGACCGCAACGCTCCGGGCGTGATCCGTGACCCAGTGTAACTACCCAGGGTGCGACGCACTCGCCAGGAGTGGACTCCACTGCAAAATGAGTGTGGCGAGTGCGTCGCACCCTGAGCCTGAGTAGTTACGACCCAGTAGGCTGTCGGAGAGGCGAGAAATAGAAGGCGGATGACGCGGAACGGGCTGATTTCCGCGGATAGAATCGAAAAAAAATCCGGATTTTTCCGTACTTTCCGCTCAATCCGCGTTCTATTCTGTCCTATTCCGACAAGCTGCTAGGAGCAGCCACTGCGGTCTACTGATTGTCATCCGCTTCTTCCGCGATCGGACGAGTTGTGAAACGCATTTTCCATCCTGTACTCCTCTGCTGCTTCCTCCTGTGGGTGGCGGGCTGCGCCCCTCTCCCAAGTTCACCGTCCGCAGGCAAGGGAACGCAGGAGGTAGTCGTCTTTGCCGCGGCATCCCTGACCGATGTCTTTGGCAGCCTGGCCGCGGACTTCCAGCAGAAGCAGCCGGGGGCAACTGTCATCTTCAACTTTGCCGGCTCCCAGCAATTGGCCAGCCAGTTGGCCCAGGGCGCGCGGGCCGACATCTTTGCCAGCGCGGACCAGCGCCAGATGGAGGCGGTAGTGCAAGCCGGATGGATCGACCCGGCATCGGTTGCGCTCTTTGCCTGCAACCGGCTGGTGGCCGTCGTCAGCCAGCCGGGGCTGGCTTCTCTGGGGGATCTGACCCGGCCTGGGGTGAAAATTGTCATCGGCTCCGAAGCTGTGCCGGTCGGTGTCTACACACGGGCCTTTCTGGACGCAGCGGTCACCGACCCCGCCTATGGCGAAGCGTTCCGGCGGGGGGTGCTGGCGAATGTGGTCTCCTATGAGCAGAGCGTGCGGGCTGTGCTGAGCAAAGTGCGGCTGGGCGAGGCCGACGCCGGCATCGTCTATACCACCGATGCCCAAAGCGCGCCGGACGTGGCGGTGCTGGAAATTCCGGCCCATCTGAACCAGACCGCGGGCTATCAGATCGCCATCCTGCGCGATAGTGGGGTGTCTGACCTGGCCCGCCAGTTTGTCGAATTCGTCCGTTCACCGGCTGGCGGGCAACGGCTGACCGACGCCGGTTTTTCCACAGCCTGCGTTGCGGCTGGCGGACAGGCTGCGCCCTGATGAGCCGACCCAAGTATTCCCCTATGGCCCGTAGCCTTTCCTCCCCGGTTGCCACCCGCACCCGGCCAGGCGCGCCAGAGATGCAGCCACCCCAGGAGATTTGGCGTGGGCTGGCCCTGCCGCTGCTCGCCTTTCTGCTGCTGCCCCTGGCCGCGCTGCTCTGGCGCACAGAGTTGGACCAACTGTGGGTGCATCTCTCCAATCCGGTCGCGGCCCAGGCCATCCGTCTGAGCCTGCAAACGACCACAGCCAGCACGCTCCTCGTCGTTCTGTTGGGCACGCCCGTGGCCTATCTGCTGGCCCGACGGGACTTTCCCCTGCGCCGGGTGGTGGATACCCTCATCGATCTGCCGACGGTGCTGCCGCCGGCGGTGGCCGGGCTGGGTCTGTTGATGGCCTTTGGCCGTCGGGGATGGCTGGGTGCGCCCCTGGAACTATTGGGCATTGAAATTGCGTTTACATCTGTGGCGGTGGTGCTGGCCCAGATATTTATTGCCAGTCCTTTCTACGTGCGGGCCGCCGCCGCCGGTTTTGCCAGCATTGAAACCGAATTGGAGCAGGCGGCCAGTCTGGATGGAGCCAGCCCCTGGCAGATATTCCGCTTCATCACTCTGCCGCTGGTGCGTATGTCTCTGCTCAGCGGGCTGGTGATGGCCTGGGCCAGGGCGTTGGGAGATTTCGGCGCTACGATTATCTTTGCAGGCAACTTTCCCGGCCGCACCCAGACAATGCCCCTGGCCATCTATCTGGGCTTTGAGCTGGACCTGAATGTGGCCCTGGCGCTCTCTGTGATTTTGATCGGCTGCGCTTTTGTGGTTCTGATGGTTGTCAAATGGCTGTTAGCCGGGGATAGGGGGTAGGGATTGGGGACTGGGGATCGGAAAGAACAATTCCCAGTCCCCAATCCCCCAATTTCAAACAATGGCTATTATTGAGGCAGTGCCTAATTTTTCCGAAGGGCGACGGCTGGAGGTGGTGGATGCCATCGCCCAGGCTATCCAGACGCCGGGTGTGTACCTGCTCCATCGCACCAGCGACTGGGACCACAACCGCAGTGTGCTGACTGTGGCCGGTGAGCCAGAGGCTGTGTTGGAAGGGCTGTTGCAGGCCGTGAAGGTGGCCGCGCAACGGATCGATCTGCGCCAGCAGCGGGGGGTACATCCCCGCTTGGGCGCAACGGATGTAGTGCCGCTGATTCCTATGGAGGGGATCGATCTGGCGGGATGCGCGGCGCTGGCCCGGCGGCTGGGCCAACGCATCGGCGACGAATTGGGCTTGCCTGTCTATCTATACGAAGCCGCGGCCACCCGCCCGGAGCGGCGCAATCTGGCCGATGTGCGGGCTGGCGAGTACGAACGGCTGGTGGAGGAGATTCACCTGCCCCAGCGTCAGCCCGATTTTGGCCCCGCGCTGGTTGGCCCTGCCGGCGCGGTGATTGTGGGGGGCCGGCCCTTTCTCATCGCCTTCAATCTCTTTCTAAAAAGTAGTGATATTCAGATTGCCAAACAGATCGCCCGGTCCATCCGGCAGAGCAGTGGCGGTCTGCCCGCGGTCAAAGCCCTGGGTCTACTGGTAGACGGTCAGGCCCAGGTGAGTATGAATCTGGTCGATTTTCAAATCACGCCGCCCCACGCAGTGGTGGAGGCCGTGGCGCGGGAGGCTGCAAGCCTGGGCGTGGAGATTGACCGGGGCGAGCTGATCGGGCTGATGCCCCAGGCCGCGCTGCTGGCTGCGGCGGCCAGTGCCCTGCGCCTGCCCTCCCTCGGCGCGGAGCAGGTGGTGGAGATGGCGATTGGGCAGGCGCTTGACGCGGGGGTTCCCGATCCACTTTGACCGTATCCTTTGGCGCGTGCTACAATCCATCGTAACTGCTCACCCCCACCCAACCTCCCCCACAGTAGGGGAGGCGTCGATCCACATCCCTCTCTGGAATGGGGAGGGGTAGGGTGGGGTGGCTGAACAGCTACAATCCATCTCATTATGGCTCTGGTGACAGATCGGTAGAGGCAGAAGCAATGGGCAAGGTGAACGCGATCCCCTGGCAGCAGTGGCTGGCACGCAGCAACGGGGATGAGGAGATCGGGGGGGATAGCCTGGATTTGGCGGTTGTCGTCCTGAATTACAACACCCGGGAGCTTTTGCACGCCTGTCTGGAATCGGTCTTTGCCTGCGAAGGCGCTTTTTCCTACACCGTTTGCGTGGTGGACAACGCCAGCCAGGATAGCAGCAGTTCGATGGTAGCCCAGCACTTCCCCCAGGCCGGTCTGATCGCCTGCCCGGAGAATCGGGGCTACAGCTACGGCAACAACCAGGCCATGCGCCAACTGGGCTTTGGTGAGTCGCCCCGTTCCGAGGCCCGACTACCCCGCTATCTGCTCTTATTAAACCCGGACACAGTGCTGCCTCCGCCGGCCCTGGCCCGGATGATCGCATTTATGGACGAGCATCCCCAGGCGGGGGTGGCCGGGCCCCGGGTGCGCAGGCCGGACGGTTCCCTGGACCGGGCCTGTCGGCGCAGCTTTCCAACGCCGCTTGTCAGCTTCTACCGGATGAGCGGTCTGAGCCGCCTTTTTCCCAAAAGCAGGCTTTTCAACGCCTACAATCTGGAATATCTGCCGGAAGATGCGGTCCACCCGGTGGATGCGGTGGTGGGGGCCTATATGCAGGTGCGCCGGGAGACAATCCAACAGGTGGGTCTGCTGGACGAAGCCTATTTTATGTATGGCGAGGATCTGGACTGGGCCAAGCGAGCCAAAGATAGGGGCTGGGAGGTCTGGTATAACGGCCAGGTGGAGATCACCCACGTGAAGGAGGCGGCCAGCAAACGCAGCCGCCGGGCACGGGTGGCCTTCTACGAAGCGATGTGGATATTCTATCGCAAACATTACCGGGCGGGAACGCCCTGGCTGCTGGACAAAGTGGTTTTGACCGGGATTGCCCTCTTTGGCGGGGTAAATGTGGCTGGCCGTATGTGGCAGACTATCGGGAAATAATCTTCATGCAACAGGGCTTGACGACGAGTCCAATCGAAGAGTATCGGGTACGCCGGGCGCAACGCCCCGGTCTGCTCAAACGTCCCCAACTCCTCTTTATGCTGGCGCTGATGGGTGTGGACATCAGCAGCATCTGGCTGGGCTTTTGGCTGGCCTATCAGATGATCCAGCGAGACCCGGCCACTGTCATCGGTCCCTTCTATGAATTCTGGCCCCTGCCGGCCTTTTCCAGCGCCCTGCTTCTGCTCTCTTTCTTCACCCAGCGTATGTATCAGCGGCGGCGACCCATTGCCCATCTGGATGAATCCTACCGGGTCGCCAGCCTGACAGCCCTCAGCTTTCTGCTCTCCATTGCCCTCATTGCCCTGCTCTGGCCCGATTTTAATTATCATCGCAGCTTCATCGGTCTGGCCTGGTTTGTTGCCACGGGCTTGTTGACCGCGGGGCGGCTGGTCCACGCGCGGGTGCAGTGGCGTGCCCAGGCCCAGGGGGTGGGCGATGACCGGGTGTTGCTGGTTGGCGCGGGCGAGGTGGGCCAGATGATTCTGCAGAAGATCATCAGCAACCCCAAGCTGGGCTTTCAGGTGGTCGGGATTATCGACAACGGCAACCGCCGCTCGGTGCTGAACCTGCCGGTAATAGGCACCATCGCCGACATTCCCCGCGTCATCGACGAGTACGCGGTGGATGAAGTAATCATCGGCCTGCCGGAAAGCAGCCACCAGGAGATTGTGGGTATTATCAGCCTGTGCGAGCGGGAAAAGGTGGGCATTCGGGTCTTCCCGGATGTCTTCCAGATTATGGCGAGCGAAGTCACTATCGGCGATCTGGGCGGACTGCCCCTTCTCACCATCCGGGATGTGGCTTTGCAGGGCTGGCGGCTGACAATGAAACGGGGGATGGACATTCTCTTCAGCGGCGCGGGATTGGTGCTGCTCAGCCCCTTTTTGCTCTTTGTGGCCCTGCTCATCAAACTGGACAGCCCCGGCGCGGTCTTCTATTCCCAGGAGCGCATGGGGCTGGATGCCCTCCCCTTCCGAATGATCAAATTTCGCTCGATGCGCCAGGACGCAGAGCAGCAGGGGCCGGGCTGGACCCAGGAAAACGATCCCCGGCGCACAAAGCTGGGCGCGCTTATGCGTCGTTTCAATATCGATGAGTTACCCCAATTAATTAACGTATTGGTGGGCGATATGAGTCTGGTGGGTCCCCGGCCCGAGCGCCCGGTCTATGTAGAGCAGTTCCGCCAGCGCATTCCCCGCTATATGGACCGCCACCGGGAGAAGGCAGGTATGACCGGCTGGGCACAGGTCAACGGGCTGCGGGGGGATACTTCCATTGCCGAGCGCACCAAATACGATCTCTGGTATATTGAAAACTGGTCACTGACCCTGGACATCAAAATCATCCTGCGCACGATTGTGCAGACGATGGCTGATAGGGGGGATAATGCGTATTAGGGACTGGGGACTGGGGACTGGGATGCGCCTTCCCGATCCCCAATCCCCAATCCCCGATCTCTTTTGACAGCATCTTTGCCGGATGCTATGATGTAACTTCAGGTCAATTAGCACTCTCGCCGTGAGAGTGCCAGCCTTTTGAGCGATGCTATGTCCATCGACCCGGTGAGTGAACGGCGCAAGGAGTTGTTGCGTATCGTTGTGCAGGAATATGTGGACACGGCCCTGCCCGTGGGCAGCCAGGCCATTGCGGACAAGTACAATCTGGGGGTCAGCTCGGCCACCATCCGCAACGATATGGCCGCGCTGGAACGGGACGGGCTGTTGACCCATCCCCACACCAGCGCGGGGCGGGTGCCCACCGACGCGGGTTACCGCTATTTCGTGCGCCATCTGGTCCCGGATATGGAGTTGCCCTCCAGCGAACGGCGGATGATCCGCCACCAGTTTCACCAGTCCCGGCGGGAGATCGACCAGTGGTTGCGGCTGAGTACGGCGGTGCTATCCCAGGCTTCCCACGCGGCGGCGCTGGCTACTACGCCCCGGGCCGTCCACAGCCGCATCAAACATCTGGAACTGATCGGCATCCGGGATGCGGTGGTGTTGCTGGTGCTGGTGCTGGAAGAGGGAGCCGTCAAGCAGCAGATCGTCTCGCTGGACGGTCCTGTGACCCAGGACGAACTGAGCCAGACCAGCAACGAATTGAACGAGCATTTTGGCGGCGCGGATGTAACCCGCATTGCCACCCGGCTACCCCTGCTTTCTCCCCTGGCCCAGGACGTGGCTGTGCTGCTGGCAGATATGATGAAGCGGCTGGACGGGACAGTCGGCGAGCGCATCTACCGGGACGGGTTGGCCCAGATTCTGGAAGCGCCGGAATTTGCCGAGGGCGAAAATGTGCGCCGGGTGGTGCGGGTGATGGAGCAGCGCTCTGTGCTGGAGGAGATTCTCGGCGAGCTGGTGGAGCTAAATGATGTGCAGGTGCTAATTGCCGGGGAAGGCCGTTTTGTCGAACTCCAGGATATCAGTCTTGTGCTGACCCAATACGGCATCGAAAATCAGGTGACGGGAATGATCGGCGTCATCGGCCCCCTGCGTATGCCCTATGGCCGCACAATCGGCGCGGTACGCTACGTAGCCGCGCTGATGAGCGATCTGATGCAGCAGTATTATGGAAGCCAGTAGTGGCCGCAGCAGAGAAAATGTAGGTCGGACTGTTAGTCCGACCTACAACGATTATTTATAGAACAGACGAGCAAATACGCACAATGACGAATGAAGAATTGAACAACGAAGAGGGCCTAGCCCCGGAAGAAATGATGGCAGACGCACTGGCGACTGCCGAGGATGAGACGTTCCACCTCAACGGAGATGGGGTTGTGGTGGAAGAAGCCGATAGCACCGCCGAAGTGGTGATCGAGAGCGCCGAAGAGACGATTGCCCGGCTGGAAGGCGAGCTGGCTGCAGCCCAGGCCCAGGCCAACGAAGCTATCGACCGGATGCAGCGCACGGCTGCCGAATTCCAGAATACCCGCAAACGCCAGGAACGGCTGCTGCAGGAGAGTCTGGAACGGGCTACCCAGCGGCTGTTGACCGCCCTTCTGCCCGTCCAGGACGATTTCAGCCTGGCCTTTCAGAATCTGCCCAGCGGGCTGAGCCAGGAAGAGACTGCCTGGGTGGATGGCTTCAAGCGCATCCGGGACAAGCTGGGCACTATTCTTAACGACGAAGGGGTGACGGAGATCGAGGCCACCGGGCCTTTCGATCCCAACCGCCACGAGGCTGTGACCAACGAACCTAACGACGAAGTGGAGAGCGGCCACATCATCGCCACCCTGCGCACTGGTTATCTATTGAAGGAGCGGGTGTTGCGTCCTGCCCTGGTGCGGGTGGCCCAGTGAAACGTGAAACGTGAGATAGATTGATTGCTCTCACTCATCATCAGGCCACAGGGAGTCACTATCCCTTTCTGCAAAGGTGAAATCGGCGAATGGCAGCCATGCATGTGCTGGCCAATCCGGCCAACCAGAGAATCGAGCGGGGGGTGCGTCCCTTCGATTTGGGTCGGGACCTGCGCCCGGTGGCGCGGCTGATTGCCGATGCCTTTGCCGATGAGTTGGATGTGCAGGGCGAAGCGGCCCTGCGCGAGCTGCGCGTAATGGGCCATATGAGCGGGCTGATCCGTCTGCTCTCCCGCAGCACAGGCGAATTCCAGGATGTTTTCAACGGCTTTGTCTGGATCGAAGACGGCAGACTGGTGGGCAATGTCACTGTGCAGCGGGCGGCCAGCGGCAGCGGGCGCTGGCAGATTGCCAACGTAGCCGTTGACCCAGACTACCGGGGGCGGGGCATCAGCCGGGCGCTGATGGAGACGGCCCTGGACTACATTGACGAGATGGGGGGCAGTTGGGCTGTCCTGCAGGTGCGGGAGCGCAACACCATTGCCCGGGGTCTCTACGAACGGATGCGCTTTGAGGAGATGGGCGGCACGGTGGAGATGCACTGCAAGCGCGTGCCCAAAGTGACTGGCCACCCTGCGCTGGCCGGTCTTGCCCCCTTTTCTTCGGCAGACAGTACCCTTCTCTATGACCTGGCAAACAGCGAACAGAGCGCGGAATCCCAGTGGTGGCGAGCGATTCGTCGGGCCGACTTTGAGCCACCCATCGAGCAGAGCATCGGCGAATGGTTCAGCCGGTTGGTCGGTCGGGATCGGGTCTATCGGATGGCGACGCGGGACTTTACCAACCGTTTCGAGAGCGCGCTGATCCTGAACGCCCGGCGTTGGCGAGGCACCCACAGCCTGCAACTCTGGGTGCGTCCCGAGGCCCAGGGACGCTACGAGCGCCCCCTGATTCTGTGGGCGCTTGCTGCCCTGCAAGAATACCCGGTCTGGCCCATTACCACCACACTTAATACGAATCATACCGGCGCACGCGCAGCCCTGGAGGAGTTCGGCTTCCAGCCCCAAATGACGCTCCTCACCCTGCGCCGCAAAATTAGCTGATTGCGGCTGAGGACTGGGAATTCACGCCAGCCGATCCCCAGCCTCCAATCTCTGCTCCCTACCCCTGTGAGGTTTCTATGTCCAAGCTTATTTTACGTCTGGTGATTAACGCCGCAGCGCTCTACGCGGCGGCCTGGATTGTGCCCGGTGTCCGGCTGGGCGAAGGGCCGAATGTGGATGTGACTACACTGCTGCTGGTCGCCCTGATCTTTGGTCTGATCAACGCCCTCATCAAACCGATTGTCAAGCTGGTCACCTGCCCGGCCTACGTCCTCACCCTCGGCCTTTTCACATTCGTCGTCAACGCCGGGATGCTGAAGCTCACCGCGTGGATCAGCGACGGTGCCCTCTCCATCGACCGTTTCTGGGATGCTGTGCTGGCCGGGATCGTTATCAGCATTATCAGCACAGCCCTGAGCATTTTCGTCGTCGAGAAGGACGATTAAGGAGTCCCTGTGCGCGCACGCTTTCTGCATCTGGCCGACTGTCATCTGGGCTACCGGCAATACGGACGCAACGAACGCTTCAACGATTTCAGCAAAGCCTTCTATGCGGTGATGGACGCCGCGGTGAGCGAGAAGGTGGATTTTGTCGTGCTGGCCGGCGACCTCTTCCAGAAGCGCTCTATCGACGCACTCACCCTCAACCACGCCATGCGCGGGCTGGAACGGCTGCAAAAAGCCGGGATTCCCTGCCTGGCCGTGGAGGGCAACCACGAACTGGCCTATTTCAACGAATCCATCGGCTGGATGCGTTTTCTGGCCGAGCGGGAACTGCTGATACTGCTGGACATCCCCTTTGAAGATGGCAAACCGATTCTGCAAGCCTACACCCGCAAACGGGGCGCGTATATAGACATAAAGCCCGGGCTGCGGGTCTATGGCCTGCGCTACTACGGCAGCAGCACAGCCAGCGCCGTGGCCCACATCGGCGCGGCCCTGAGCGAAGAAGATCGCAGCGGCGTGGAATATACCCTCTTCATCGCCCACACGGGCATCGAAGGGGTGCTGGCCGGGGAAGCCGGCGGCCTGACCCACCGGGAACTGGCCCCCCTGCATTCCCACGTAAACTACCTGGCCCTGGGCCACGTCCACAAACCCTTCGATTTCGACGGCTGGATTTACAACCCCGGCAGCCCGGAAACCTGCTCTATGACCGAAGCGGCCTGGCCGGAGCGGGGCTATTATCTGGTGGATGTGGACACATCTGCTCCCTCCCCTGAGTCGGGGGAGGGCCGGGGTGGGGGTTCTGCTCCCTCCCGGCTTGAGGGGAGGGCTGGGGTGGGGTTCTTTCACACGGCCCGGCTCTGCGCCAATCCCCGGCGGGATTTTGTGCGCCTCTCCTTCAAAGTGGACCACTACCCCAGCCCCGACGCGCTCTACACTGCCTGCCGGGAATATATCGAGCGGCAAGCCAGGGATCGCTCTATCAAAAGCCGCACCAACGATAGCCCGGTAGTGGAGTTGCGTCTCTCTGGCGTGCTCCCCTTTGACCGGGCCGGGCTGGAGTTGGAACGCTACCAGGCCCTGCTGGAGGAGAGCTTTGCGCCCCTGCTGGCCTTTGTCAAAAACGCCACCCAGCCCACAGAATTTGCTGTGGCCGCGGACGCCCAGCTCAACCGGCGGGAATTGGAGCAGCAGATTATCGGTGACCTGCTGGGCCGGGATGCCCGCTTTGCCAGCCAGCGGGAAGGCTGGACCCGGCTGGCCCTCTCTCTGAAGCAGATGGCCCTGACCGGCGCAGCCCCCGAAGCCATCCTGGACGAACTGACGAACGCCGCGCCGGGAGCAGAATTGATAGAACGCGGATGACGCGGGTTCATTCCGCTTCCTGTAGGACTAGCGCCGGTTGAGTAGGCTGGGGCTTTTTCCAGCCGTATCGAAACCAAGCGGGTAGGATAGGACTAGCGCCGGTTGAGTAGGCTGGGGCTTTTTCCAGCCGTATCGAAACCAAGCGGGTAGGATAGCTTATGCTCATCTACCCGTTCGCTTGATTTCGATACGTCTCGAAGACTCGGCTACTCAATCAGCGCTCACTGAACGGGTATTCACCGCATTAATCCGCTCAATCTGCGTTCCTTTCTTCGAGACAAAACTATGCACATTCGTTCCCTGACCCTGGAAAATGCCAAAAGCTATGCCGACGGCACAATCGCGTTTGCCCCCGGCACAAACGCGATTGTGGGACATAACGGCGCGGGCAAAAGCACGATTCTGGAAGCCATCGGCTTTGCCCTCTTCGATCACCTGCCCTATAGCCAGGCGGATTTTGTGCGCGCAGGGGCCAAGAGCGCCATCGTCACTGTCAACTTTATCAGCAGTGCGGACGAGCGGGAGTACCAGGCCATCCGGCGCTGTGGCAGCAGCAGCAGCCACAGCATTTTTGATCCGGGCCTGGACCAGAAAGTCTGCGAAGGCAAAGCCGATGTGCTCATCTTTCTGCGCCAACATTTGGGCGCAGAGCCAACGGCCAATCTGGGCGAACTTTTCACCAACGCGGTGGGCGTGCCCCAGGGCACATTGACCGCGGCCTTTCTCGATCCGGCCAGCCGGCGCAAGGGCATCTTCGATCCCCTGCTGCGGGTGGAGGAGTATCGCAAAGCCTACGAGGCCCTGCGGGAGCCGGGTCGTCTGCTCACCCAGCGCCAGGCAGAGCTGAATGTGACCGTCAGCGGGCTGGAGGCCCGGCTGGAGCGGCTGCCCCAATTGCAACAGCGGGAAAGCCAGCTGGCCCAGGAGATCGCCGCCGGTCAACGGGAACTGAAGCAGAACGCGGCCGCATTGACGACAGCCCAGCAGCGCCGGACCGCACTGGAGAGCCAACGGGCCGCGCTGGTCAGCCTGCGGGCCGCGCTGGAGCAGGCCCGACAACAGGTCGCCATCAACCAGCGCCAGGCCGAAAGCGCCCGCCGCCGGTTGGCCGAGGCCGAGCAGGCCCAGGCCGCGGTGGAAAAGAGCCGCGCCGGTCACCTGGCCTATCAGTCGGCCCAGGCAGAAAAGGAGAGACTGGACGCCCGCAGCCGCAGCCGCCAGAGCCTGCGCGATCGTCAGGCAGCGCTGGACAAGCAGCTTTCCCTGGCCCAGGCCGAAGCCGAACGCCAGCAGGCAGCCCTGACGGAGATAACCCAGGCCGAGGCGACGGTGACCGCTCTGGCCGCCGGGGTGGCCGAACAGGAGCGGCTGGAGGATGCCCTGCGTTTGGCCGAACAGCAGGTGGCCCGCCTGACCGATACCCAGCGCCAGCTTGCCCAGGCCCAGACGGAGGCCGCCCAGTCCGAAAGCCACTTCAATCAGCTGCACGAAAAGGCCGCCCAGAGCCAGGGCGTGGAGAGGGCGCTGGCCGCGGCAGAAGCCCAGGTGACCGCGCAGCAGGCCGAGATAGGCGAAGGGCAGCGGCAGGTGGCGCAACAGCAGGCCGAGGGCGATGCCCTGCGCAAGCAGATTGCCAACGTGCAGCAGGCCAGCGGCGCGGCCTGCCCTGTCTGCGAAGGGCCGCTGACCGAAGATCACCGCAAAGCCCTGTTGGCCCGCAACAGTCAACGGCTGAATGAATTGGAAGAGGCGCGCAAAGCGGCCCAGCAGACCCAAAGTGCCAGGGAGCAGGCCCTGCGTCTGGCCCAGGCCGAGGTGAAGAGGCAGCAGGCCACTTTGCGCGGTCTGCCCCGAGCCGACGAAGTGCGCAGTGCCCAGGAGCGGCTGGCAGCCGCCCGCGCAAATTTGGCCGCAGCCCAGGCGCGACAGGCCGAACTATCGGCCGCGCCGGCCCAGGCTGACCAGTTGGCAGGCCAACTCAAATTCCTGGAAAATCCCCGGCAACGGCGGGACTTTGCAGCTACCAGCGCGGCCCGCCGTCCCCAGGTGGAGCGCAAGCTGGCCCAGCAGACCCAGATTCTGGCCGAAAGTCGGGCGGCGGCGGCCCTTTTGCAGGCAGAGTTGGCCGAATTTTCCGGGCTGGACGAAGCCCAGACGCGGGTGATCGGGGCGATTGCCCAAAACCGGGAGGCCGACGACGTCTATCGGCGCAACGAACAGGCCGGGTTGAGTCTTGTGCCCCGCCAGAAGGAAGCCACGGACGCGGAGACGCTGCTGGCTGCCTCCCAGGAGCGGCTGGATGAGACGGGCCGTTCTCTGGCCGAGCAGGAGGCGGGCTTTGATGAGGCACTCTACCGGGAGGTGACGACGGAGGAGCAGGGGTTGCGCACACGGCAGGGCGCGCTGGAGGGTCAGCTGGCCGAGCGGGCGCGGCAGGTGGGGGAAATTCGCCACGAGATGGCCGAACTGGCTCAACGGCAGGCGGCATTGGAGACAGCCCTGGCCCGACGGGCCGTTTTGCTGGAGCAGGCTGAATTGCTGGAAACTCTGCGCCGTATTCTGCGGGAGGCCGGGCCGTATGTGACGAAAGCGCTGGTCCAGCAGATCAGCTATGGCGCGGGCCAACTGTTCAGCGAGATTATGCAGGATCACAGCCGCCATCTGCGCTGGGATGAGGAATATGCGATTCTGTTGGAGGTGGATGGGCGGGACCGCCACTTTGCCCAGCTATCCGGCGGGGAACAGATGGCCGCGGCCCTCTCTGTGCGCCTGGCCCTGCTGCGCGAGATGAGCGATATTCAGGTGGCCTTTTTTGATGAGCCGACCAGCAATCTGGACGAACCCCGGCGGGAAGCTCTGGCGAGACAGATTCTGGGCATTGAGGGTTTCCGCCAGCTATTTGTGATCAGCCACGACGACACCTTCGAGCAGGCAACGGAAAAGCTGATCCGGGTGAAGAAGGTGAATGGGTTGAGCGTGGCGGAGTAGGGGCGACTGCCCCACACCCAGAGGGGGCAGACAAATTTCTTGTCTGCCCCCTCTATTGTCTACGGGTGTTGTGCCCCGGCCCAGCATTTCACGTGTGGCATATGGCTATTTGCCGATGTTCGGCAGATAGATATTAAGACCACCGATAGTGAAAGAATCCTCTGCCGTAGCGCCATTGGCGTTACGCACTTCCACTTTGTATCCACCAGCTAGCAGCTCGGTATCACTCACTGTGAAATGTATCTCATCTGCACTGATGAGCGTCACATCGCCGAACGAGATATCCCCAGAACTGTTCCACAAACGAACTTTAGATGTCTCTGTGAAGCCATTGCCCTCTATCCTGACTGTTCCACCTGGGCTGCCCTCTGAGGGCACAAATGCCACAGAACCAATCTTCGGTGTCTTGTCATCCGGCAAACCCAGCACTGCCTTCACCGCCAGGGGCGATACCTGAAGATCGACGGGTTCGGATTTTGTTGCCACAGCCGCCGCTAGAGAAAGAGAGTTATCTTGGGCGGCACCATTCACGCTGCGGCTGCCCAGATATACCTCAAACTCCCAGAGAGAGTAGTTATTCATTGTGGGTGCGCGTTCCACCATAGCCACGCCCACATAGCGGGCTGTGCGGTTGCCCATTGCATGAGAATACCCGCCGGGGGCAGTAGGCTCATACCAATACCCTTCGTAATTTGTGCCGTCATTCGACCACCCCACAAAATAGCGGGCGGCATAGGCCGCTTCCCATCGAATGACCACTTCGGAGAAGTTCTGTCTGCTGCCCAGATCAACCCACCACCACTGGTCCGCCAGGGAACTGCTGATCTGAGATGACCAGCGAGTATCCGTGCGCCCATCATTTCCATAGCGAGGCGCACGCGCGTTGCTCTCCTGAGAGGAAGCATAGCCTGTGCGGCCCAGCGCCAGGTTGATGTTCCCTCCGCCGCCCGTATCCTGGACGCTGATGTCGTAGTTGGTGGTGCTGCCCGAAGCGTTGCCGCTGTAGTGACGGATGCGCACGTAGTATGTGCCATTGCCCGGCGCACTCCAGACGATGCGCGAGGCCAACCCGCCGCCCCCGTCGTCGTTCGCTGCCAACTGGCTCGAACCGTTTGTGTCGTACAGGTAGATGTATGTGTCGCTGCCCGACCCCAGATTCGAGGTCTCGATTGT
>JAANMX010001479.1_pt1 | contig 26600 bp, 23 predicted proteins | sample 7279681 | NCBI WGS metagenome assembly JAANMX01 (sample SAMN14094542, study PRJNA606508) | bioreactor metagenome | isolation source: A lab-scale SPAN reactor treating ammonium-rich wastewater day 351 | place: Ireland: Galway | collected 2018-01-01 | reverse complement strand
GCGGCCGTCGCCATGCTGGCCATCGGCGCGCAGACCGGCGTGCTGGTTGCATCCGGGCGCGGCCTGCCCAAGCGCGCTACCGTGGGGCGCGAGGCGCGCATCCTGGTGGCGGGCGTGACGCTGCTGCTGGTGATGAGCGGGCTGGCCGGGCTGCTGCTGCTGTCGGCCGTGTGGTATCGGCAGGGCATCGTGCCCGAGCCAGCGCACGCCGCCCCGGGCGTGCTGGTGCTGGACGTGATTCCGGCCCTGGGCGCCGACCTGTTCCAGGGCTGGCCGCCCGAGCTCAAGCCCAGCACGCGGCAGGTGACGCTGGCCTGGTGCTTCATCGTCACGCTTGCCTGCTGTGTGGGCGCTGCCGCCATGCTGGGCGCCAGCCGCCTGCTCCCGCGCGATTACAACAGCCGCGCCGCGCGCTACGGCTACGCGGCCGCGGGCGTGGTGTTCGCGGCGCTGGTGGCCAGCCTGGCGCTGGGCACCGGCGACGCCTACCTGCCGCTGCTGACCGTGATGCCGGCGCTGCTGGCGGTGATCCTGGTAACCATGGCGCGCCGCGCCGGCGTGGGCATGCGCGTGGTCTCGGTGGCGTTCCACAGCAAGCGCCCGTGGCTTGAGCGCTTCTACCTTACGCTTGCCTTCCGCGTGGTGCGCCCGCTGCTGCTGCTGGCGGTGCTGGCCGTGGCGCTGTCGCGCCGCGAGTACAACATCATGCTGGCCGGCTTCGCGGTTGCCTTTGCGCTGATCTGGCTGGGGTCGCTGCGGCAGCGCCCCCGCAGCCGCGAGACCGGCATGCTGCGCGCGGTGGCCGTGGGCTCGCTGCTGCTGATGCCGCTGGTGCTGCACGCGCAGGAAGCGGCCTCGCCGCTGGAACGCGCGTTCGACAGCGTGCTTGAAAGCCAGGATCCCGCACGGCGCGCCCAGGCCCGCCGGGAATTCGAGGCGCTGGCCCTGCGCAGCGCAGCCGAGGCCGGCCCGCCCGTTTACGCGCCTGCGCTGCGCGCGAAGGCGCTGGCGCTGCTGACGCCCGAGGGCGCAAGCCGTCTCGACGCCGCGCGCGACGCGGCCGCCTGCGTGTTCCTGCTGGATCCCACGCACGAAGATTCGCTGCGCCTCGAGCGCCAGCTGCTTGAGCTCGACGGTGTATCGCCCTTCCCGCGGCTGGATGAGGCCTTTTCGGACTACCAGGCCGGCCAGACCGCGCGCCTGCGCGAACGGCTGGAGGTCATCAACGCGCGCATCCACGGCAAACGCACGGCCGCGCTGCTGGAAGGCGAGCCGCAGGCGCAGGCGCTGATGATCGCGCTGGCCGCGGACCTGCGTGAGGCCTACGGCTCGGCGGCGCCGCGCACCCGCGAGCTGCGCCGCTACCTGGTGCAGCGCGCCACGGGCGGGCGCTCATTGCTGCGGCCTGACGCCGGGCCGGGCGTGACGTACCTGGTGTGCTTCCTGGCATCGGCGGGCATCTTCGCCCTGGCGCTGATGTTCGGGATCGGCGAACGGCGGGCGCGGTCGGTTGAGCCGCGGCGCGCCAGATAATAAAAGTGGCGCGTCACTGCCCACCGGAGGATGACCGTGAATTTCGAGCTGAACGAAGAACTGTCGATGCTGCAGCAGACCGCGCGCGAATTCGCGGCCGGCGAATTGAAGGCCAAGGCCCGCGAGATGGACAAGGCTGAGCAGTTCGACCGCTCGGTGTTCAAGGCCATGGCCGACCTGGGCCTGACCGCGCTGACCATCCCCGAGGCATACGGCGGCGCCGGCTTCTACGAAAACAAGCTGGGCAACCAGGCCGCCAGCATCACGCTTGAGGAAATCAACCGCTGGTGCGCCAGCACCGGCGTGACGCTCAGCGTGCACATGAGCCTGTTCAGCAGCCTGCTGACGAAGTGGGGCAACGACGAGCAGAAGGCCCGCGTGCTGCCAAAAATGGCCAGCGGTGAGTGGCTGGGCGCTTACTGCCTGTCCGAGGCCGGCGCTGGCACGGACGCCGGCAGCCTGGTGTGCGAGGCCGTGAAAGACGGCAACGAGTACGTGCTGAACGGCAGCAAGCTGTGGATCACCAGCGCGCCCTACGCCGATGTGTTCATCGTGATGGCGCGCACCAGCAAAGAGCACAAGACCCGCGGCATTTCAGCGTTCATTGTAGAGGCCGACCGCAAGGGTGTGGTGATCGGCAAGAAGGAAAAGAAGATGGGCATCCGCGGCAGCGCCACCAGCGAGGTGCTGTTCGAGGACTGCCGCATCCCGGCCAGCAGCCTGATCGGCGAAGAGGGCAAGGGCTTCACCATCGCGCTGGACACCCTTGACGGCGGGCGCATCGGCATCGCCAGCCAGGCCGTGGGCATCGGGCGCGCCAGCCTGGAAGACGCCACCGAGTACGCCAAGAAGCGCGAGCAGTTCGGCCAGGCGATCGCGAACTTCCAGGGCGTGCAGTGGATGCTGGCGGACATGGCCATGAAGCTGGATGCCGCGCGGCTGCTGATCCTGCGGGCGGCGTGGCTGCGCGACAACGCGCGCCCCTGCGCGCGCGAGGCGGCCATGGCCAAGCTGTTCGCCAGCGAGACGGCCAACAAGTGCGCCAAGGACGCGGTGCAGATCTTCGGCGGCAACGGCTACAGCAAGGAGTACGACGTCGAGCGCTACTTCCGCGACGCCAAGATCACCGAGATCTACGAGGGCACCAGCCAGGTGCAGCGCATCGTGATCGCGCGCAGCCTGCTGGGGGACTGATCAGAAGTCAGAGTACAGAGGTCGGAGGTCAGGGAGTGACACGCCTGGCTCTCTTGCACAGTTTTTCCCTGACCTCCGACCTCTGACCTCTGGACACTGGCCGTAGCCGGATTGCCACTCACGCGGCATAATGCACCGCGGGCCCTGGAACACAGCATGTCGGATCTCCAACATTCAGACCCCATCATCGGCCAGACATTCGGCAACGTCGTCGCCAAGAGCATCCTCGGCCGCGGCGGCATGGGGGCGGTGTACCTGGGCCATCACCCCGGCCTCGACATGATGGTCGCCATCAAGCTGCTGCCCGACCTGTTCGTCGGCAAGCGCGAGATGGTCGAGCGCTTCCTGCGCGAAGCCCGCGTTTCCGGCCGCCTGCAGCACCCCAACATCGTGCGCACGCTGGATGTAGGCCGCGACCACGGCGTCTACTACCTGGTGATGGAGTATGTCGAAGGCGTGGACGCCCAACGCCTGCTGGACCGCGAGGGGCGCTTCAGCCCCATGCGCGCCGTGAACATCGCCGGCTTCGTGGCCCGCGCGCTGGGCGAGGCGCACGACCAGGGCGTGATCCACCGCGACATCAAACCCGCGAACATCCTGATCGCGCGCGACGGCAAGGTGAAGGTGACCGACTTCGGCCTCGCGCGCAGCATCACCAACACCGCGACGGCCCTCACGCTCAGCAACCAGGTGGTGGGCACGCCGAACTACATGGCGCCCGAGCAGATCAAGAGCATGGACGTTGACGCCCGGGTGGACATCTACGCCCTGGGCGTGACGCTGTGGCAGTTCCTCACCGGCGCGCTGCCCTTTGAGGGCGCCACGCCAATGGCCGTGCTGCTGAACGTGGTGGGCGAGCAGCTGCAGATGCCGCGCGAAACCTTCGAGCCGCTGCCCAAGGAGTTGCGCGAGGCCGTGGTCGCCATGACCGCCAAGGACCCGCGCCGCCGCCTGCCGAACATTCCGGCCGTGCTGGCGGTGCTCAAGAAAGCGCGCGACGCGCTGCGTTCCGCGGGGATGGACAGCACGGCGCCCATGAGCGGCGCGCCGATGCGCGCGAGTTCGCCGCAGGTCAAGTCGCTCAGCGATACGGGTGTGCCGCGCAGCCAGGCCGTGCCGCCGCCGCGCAACGACCCGCAAAGCTTCACCAAGCCGCTAGGCTCCGACGTGCAGGCACGCCCGCCGCAAGGCAACCCAAGGCCCGGCACCCCCAGGCCCGGCGGCCGCTAAGCAGGCGAATGACAGCGCACAAAACACAAGCCCCGGCTGCCAAGCCGGGGCTTTGCGTAGAATCAAGCTTGCCGCGAACGCAAGGCAGCGGAGATCGGCGGATCATCGTGTGGCAGTGCGGCGCGGAGCGCCGACACAGCGGAAGCCCCCAGCTTCAAGGTCGCTTCCAGCGACCGAGATGCTGGGGGATTGCGGCAATCAAGTTACCCAAGGCGCGGAGCGCCGGCACAACGGCCGCTTGCGGCCGAATGGCTCTCGCGGCAAGAGCCGCATGTGTGTCGGCGCTCCGCGCCTTTGTTCTTCCTTCCGCCGAGTACCCCCACCGAACGCCAGAGGCGTTCGGTGGGGGCTTCCGCCGTGAAGGCGCTCCGCGTCTTGCCTGAAGCCGAACGATCCGATCGCATGCAAGTCAACTCACCGCTGACCCAAAGCCCGCCATTGGCATGGCGGGCTTCTGTTTTGCTTGCTCTGGCGTTGATTGGCTCTGCCGTTATATTCCCGGCCCATGGGCTATGACCTTGCCGCCATCTCCAACCTGCTTACCGAGGGCCTGAAGGCCTTCGAGTCCGTGGCCGATGCCGCCGCGCTGGAAGAACTGCGCCGCGAGTACCTGGGCGGCAAAGGCCACGTCAAGGCCATCCTGGGCGGCATCAAGGACGTGCCCAAGGAACAGCGCGGCGAATACGGCAAGGCCGCCAATGTGCTGAACGCCAAGCTCACCGAGGCATTCCAGGCCGCGCAGGCGCGCGTGGGCAGCACGGCCGCAGCCAGGCCGGGCATCGACCTCACCAAGCCCGGCAAGCGCCGCGAGATCGGCCACGCCCACATCATCACCCAGACGATTGAAGAGATCGTCGAGATCTTCCAGCGCATTGGCTTCAGCCAGGTCGAAGGCCCGGAGGTTGAGGACGAGTTCCACAACTTCGACGCCCTGAACATCCCCGCCGGCCACCCCGCGCGCGAAGAGGCCGACAACTTCTACCTGCAGCTCAACGCGCCCGACTGGGAAGCCAAGCCGGTGCCCATGCTGCTGCGCAGCCAGACCAGCACCATCCAGATCCGCACCATGGAGAAGCATCAGCCGCCCGTGCGCGTGATCGCCCCCGGCCGCGTCTACCGCCCCGACACCGTGGACGCCACGCACCACTTCATGTTCCACCAGATCGAGGGCCTGGCGATTGCCGAAGATCTGCATTTCGGCGACCTGAAGGCCGTGCTCGAGCTGTTCGTGCGCGAGTACTTCGGGCCCGAGACGCGCATGCGTTTCCGGCCGCACTACTTCCCGTTTACCGAGCCAAGCGCCGAGGTGGACATCGACTGCCAGATGTTCAAGCACCTGAAGAAGCCGTGGCTGGAGGTGCTGGGCTGCGGCATGGTGGACCCCAACGTGCTGCAGGCCGTCGGCTATGACCCGGAGAAGTACACGGGCTTCGCCTTCGGCATGGGGGTGGAACGCATCGCGATGCTGAAGCACCGCATCGGCGACATCCGCCACTTCACCACCAACGACATGCGGTTCCTGGGCCAGTTCTAGGCGCTGTAGCGGAATTGCGTGCATGCTATGATGGCGCCAGGAGGTTTGCATGGCTGCGCCGCTTACCGAATCACAAGTGGCAAAACTATCGGTTGAAGAGCGCATGCGCCTGATCGAAATGATCTGGAGCAGCTTCGCGGCTGATGATCTCCCGGTGCCCGAATGGCAAAAAGACGTCATTGAGCAGCGACTCAAACGGATGCGTGACGATCCGCGTCCGGGTACACCGTGGTCGGAAGTTCGGGAGGAGTTGCGGCGAAGCCGAGAGGCCAATGCGAACTCTGATAGTTGAGGATGAGGCCAAGGCCGACCTCATAGAGGCGCACGACTGGTATGAGAGGCGAGAGCGTGGGCTGGGCGCGCGCTTTGAATCCCACCTGCATGACGCTTTTACGTGGATCGACGAGAACGTCGGGCTCTGCCTTGAGTTTCTGCCCGGAGTGCGCCGGCACAACATGAAAGTCTTTCCCTACTCGGTGTTCTTCACAGTGACAGACACCGAACTCCGGGTTGTAGCCGTGCTCCACGGCGCCCGACACCCGCGAATAGTCCGCAAGCGGATGGATCAGTGAAGGAATCGATGTACCGGATCAAGGTCGACAAGCAGTACTTCAACTTCTCCTGCGCCCACTTCCTGCTGTTCAATGACGGCAGCCGTGAGCCTTTGCACGGCCACAACTACTGGGCGTGGGTCGAAGTCGAGGGCGATTTAGGGCCGGCCGGTTACGTGCTTGACTACATCACGTTCAAGCCGGTGTTCCGGCGCCTGTGCGACGGGCTGGACCACAAGACCATCTACCCCAAGCGCGCCGAAGTGCTGGAAATCCGCGAGGAAGGCGATTCCGTGCGGGTCAAGCACCGCGACGGCAGCGAGTTCGTGTCGCCGGCCAAGGACACCCTGCTGCTCGATTTGCCCAATACTTCCACAGAACTACTCGCAAACTACCTTGCTAAAAGGTTATATGATGAGCTCGTGGAACGGGGTGAATACCAACACTTGCACGTGATAACGGTTGGGGTAGAAGAAGCTCCCGGCCAACAGGGCATCTTCAGTTACACCTTACCGCACAGGGAGAAGGGGGCGAATCGTGGCATCTAAGGAATCCGTCTCGATCACCTACTACGTTGGCGTCATAAACGTCATCCTGGCCGTGATTTGGGGTGTGCTGTACGGCTTTGGCATCCTGTCCAAGAACACCATCACGTCGCCGACGGCCACGCCGTTCTACGTCGGCACTCTTTTCGCCGTGGGCTTCGGCCTGGTTTTCCCAAGCTTTGAGAAGACCATGTCGGGCAAGCTGAAGATCAACCAGGGGCTGATCTATTCGGTCATCGCGCTGGTTGCTTACGCGGGCTACGTAGCCATCTACTTCCTGCGTGACACCATGGTCTTCTACGACGTCGGGTTCCAGCTGGCTTGAGTTCAACACCCGAAGTGGTTGTGGTCGGCGCGGGCCCCTCAGGCCTGATGGCAGCTGTGCAGCTGCGCCGTCGCGGCATCCCTTTCCGCATCTTCGAAAAGCAGCCCGTCGTGGGCGGCAAGTTCTGCTACTCCGCCATGGGCGCGGCGGCCGTCAGTAACACCGGCCTCGACATCTCGCGTTTTCACGGCCGCCACGCCCGGTTCGTGAGCGACGCGCTTTCCGCCTTCGGCCCCGACGAGCTGCGCCGGTGGTTCGAGCAGGCCGCCGTGGAACTGGTGGATGCCGAGTACTACGGCCTGGTGAAACCCGCAGAAGGCGGGAGCGACGTGATCAGCGCGCTGCTGAACGAGGTCGAGGACGCGCTTGATAACCGCGCCGTGGCGGGTGTGCGCCAGGACGCCGCCGGCTTTGCGGTCGAGCTGGCCGACGGCGCAAGCCTGCCGGCCCGCGTCGTGGTGCTGGCCACAGGCGGCGCCAACCTGCCGCAACTGGGCGGCGGTGACGATGGCTATCGCATCGCGCAGTCGCTGGGCCACACGCTCGCGCCCGTGTACCCGGCGCTGGTGGGGGTGACGGTCGCCGAGGCCTGGCCCCTTGAGCTTTCCGGCTTGTGGATGGACGTTTGCCTGCGCCTGCTGGAGGGCCGCCGCGAGCTGGCCGAATCAGTGGGCAGCATGCTGTTCACCCGCGCGGGCCTGACCGGCGAGGCCGCGTTCAACCTGTCCCATGCCATCGGGCCCGCGCTGGCCCGCGGCGCCGAGCTGGAGCTGGCGGTCAACTTCTTCCCCGGCCTGCGTGCCGATGAGGTTGACCAGTGGCTGTTCAGGGTGTTCGGCGAGCGCACCCGTGAGGCGGCCCACGAGGCCATTGACCACATCCTGCCGCGCCGCCTGGGTGCGGCCCTGCTGGCGCACCAGAAGGTGAAGCGCGGCGCGCGCGTGATGCAGCTGGATGAACGCCAGCGCCAGGGCCTGCTGCAGGAGATGATCGACACGCGCCTCAAGCTGCGCGGCACACTGGGCATGCGTGCCGCGGAAGGCGTCACCGGCGGCGTGAACCTGCGCGAGATCGATCCCCGCACCTTCCAGAGCCGGCAGGTACCCGGCCTGTACGTGGTCGGCCAGTTGCTTGACGTAAGCGCCGACTGGGGCGGATTCGAGCAGCACTTCGCCCTGGCCGCCGGGCTGTTGGCCGGCAACTCCGTTCCGCAATAACTCTGGACCGGCGCGCCTGCCCGCGCTAGGCTTGGGGCCCCCCGACAGCGCAGGTCGTACCCATGAACAAGCTGACTGCAGCGTTGCTCGCGGCACTGGTGCTGGGCGGATGCGTGACCGACCAGGGCCGCGACCACCCGTCGCGCGAGTCTTACGAAGGTTTCGACATCGAGCTCGAGAACCAGCGCCACGGCTACCACGGCCAGGAAATCGCCGAGCTGTTCAACACCGGCCACATCGCCGAAGAGCGCAAGGACTACTCCGGCCGTTCCCACGGGCTGGAGCTCAATGAATTCTACACCGTCGAGATTGCGGAAGACCCGCTGCGCCCCACGGTACTGACGCCGGTGGGCTACATCCGGCGCCTGCAGGAAGACCGCGGCACGCTGTTCATCGTCGAGTTCTATGACGGCGCCTGGCAGCGGGTCGGTTACATGAATCCCGACGGCGCGGTGTACCGCTACAGCGGCGCGCGCGAGGATTACCTGGGGCGCTTCGAGCTGGATGCCGCGGTGCGCCGCCTGTACTACGCGCCCAGCGGCTACGGCTACGACGCCGAGCTGCAGGACCGCGCGCTGGTAAACCTGCGCGACCCGGCCTTCGCAACCGGTGAGCCCCGCGCCCGCGGCGTGCATCACCGCACCCATCGCTCCGCCCCGCCCGTGGTGGTGTACACGCCAAAACGCTCCGGTGAAGCCCGCCTGCTGGCAGAACGTTATGAGAAAGAGCGCTTCGACGAACGCGAGGCCGAGCGCCTCAAGCGCCTGCGCGAGGGCCAGACCGGCGGCTACGGCGAAGACGACGAATACGGCGGCCTGCGCTTCAAAGACGGCAACCCGGTCGACGAAAACGGCCGTCCCCTGCGCCCGGGCAGCGTGAAGTAGCCGGCAAACCGGACCGCAACCGGGGACGGGCACGGAACGTGCCTGTCCCCGGTCGCTTTCTCACTCCCACATCATGAACCTGAGCAAAGCCCCCAGGCAGAAGCCAGCCACGCAGACGCCGAGGGCGGCGAGCAGTTTGCCCTGCATCGTCAAGCCTGTTAATGCAACCAGGCCTATGCCGAAGGGCATAGCGAACACAACCAGCGCCATCAGCACGCCGCGCAAAGAAAACTCGCCATCCCAGCCCATTTCCACCGGGGCGACCGGCTGTGCGGGCTCCGGCTCGGGTGTCCCTTCGCTTATCGGGCGCTCGCTGAAAAAGCCGTGGATCAGCGCGCCGTAAGCATCCTCCGCCAGCTTCGCGTCATCCACCGCGTAGGCGGTGATCTGCCCGTCAACAGGATCGACAGCAACCGCCACTCGGGCGTTGTGAACTGTTTTCGTCAGGCAGATGTACAGCGGCGCCAGCAGCAGCCGGAACGACAACTGGCGCGGGAACATGTTGTAGCTGACCTGTGCAACCAGGTTCTGTTGTCGCAACAACCGCTCGTACCGCTCGTACAATTCCAGGTCCAGCGGCAATCACATTTCCTTCCAGCCGATCGCCGGATCCAGGTTCGCCGGAATCAGGTGGTAGCCGGCGAGTGCTTCCGCCATGAAGGGTACAGGTTTTTCCCGGGGTGCGCGGAGGATCCCCCACAGCTGGGGCGCGACGCCGCGCGCCAGCGCAGGGTAAGGACGAGTACGTTCCTTCAGGGGTAGCGGTAAGTCGCCCGGAAGTCCGTCTTCGGGGTGGATGGGCTTGAAGTCATCGGGATTGCAGTCGACGGTCAATTCGAAGTCGTACAGCGGCAGCCAGATCGCTTTCACGTCTTCAAGCTGAAGATTGAGAACCAGCGGTAGCTGGGTGTTCGCGACCCAGGGTTCGCTTGGGAGCGGACGACCAGCACGATACCAGGCCGCAATTCGCTCAAGTGCCTCTGCGCGGGTGAGCTTCGGCAGCAGCATGCCGTCGGGCTTCAGCGTGCCCAGCACCTGCCGGGTCAGCACCAGGTGGCTGCTGCCGCAGAACTCGCAGCGGGCCATGTTGCCGGCGGCGTTCGCGACCACGGCCCCGCACTCGGAACAGGTCCAGCCGGTGACGTCCCCTTCCGCAATCCGTTCGTGCCGGCTGAGCGCCTGCTGAAACTGAACATCAAGCTCGCGGGAAGCCACCGGCGCCGGTTCACCCAGCTCTTTCCCGCAGTGGGTGCACACCGGCACGGCAGAGCCGACGGAGAGATGCAGCGGCGCCCCGCACGAAGGGCAGTCAAATGGATGGAGCCTCGCGGATGAATCTTGCTCGACCATGGTCGCGATTATGCAGGTTGGTCGACGGAAGGGACAGGCAACCTTGCCGCCGACTCCCGACCTCGCCGTTTTTTTTCGCGTGAGGTTCCCGTGACCGGCCCGACTAGGGGCGTCAATCGGACAACATGCTCTACCTGCGGCCTGTGGCCTGTTCGTAACAGTCGAAGGTAAGCGATACGGAGGAAACACCTTATGAAGCGTTGGTTGCAGACACTTTTGGCCGTTGCGATGCTGGCCGCACTGCTCGCGCCGTGCACGATCACGAGCGCCCAGGACGCCCCCAAGCCGGCCGAGGAAGAGAAGACCGAAGCCGAGCCCGAGGGCGACGGGTTGACCGTGCCCTTCGAGTTCGAAGGCCTGATTTTCATCCAGGTCAAGGTCAACGGCAAAGGTCCCTACAAGTTCCTGTTTGACAGCGGCGCCACCCAGTCGGTGATCAACCAGCGCCTCACCAAGGAGTTCGGCCTCAAAGAGCACGACATGCCGGGTGGCGGCGTGCAGGGCGTCGGCACGGCCGAGGCCAAGCTGGTGGTGCTCGACAACATGCAGATCGGCAGCTACGAGCGCGGCAAGTGCGTGGCCGCCAGCATGAACCTCGACCACATGTCCGGCACGCTGGGCTGGCACATGATGGGCATCGTGGGCCAGAACGTGATCCGCATGATGAAGGAAGTCGAGATCGACTTCGCCGCCCACACCCTTGGCATCACCGAGTACGGCGCCGACGAAATGCCCAACGACGCCGACGCCACGATCATCAGCATGCTCGAGGGCGGCGGCGGCATCCCGGGCATCCCCGGACTGCCCGGCCCCAGGAAAGGCGATCCGAAAGAAGAACCCGGCAAGGACGACGAGTTCTCGATCGGCCCCATGCAGCCCTTCGGCCAGTTCTTCCTGCTGCAGGAAGAAGAGCGCAAGACCGAGGCGGCCGAAGCCGCCAAGGGCCCGAGCGAAGGCCAGACCCTGAAGTACACCACGGTCAGCCTGCCGATGATCGGCGAGCTGGTGCCCTACTGGTACGTGAAGGCCAAGCTGAACGGCGTCGAGAAGACCTTCATGTTCGACACCGGCGCCTCGATGCTGCTGGCGCTCAGCGACGAGCTGGGCACCGAGCTGAAGCTGACCGAGAGCTTCGGCTACCCGGTCAAGGGCGTCGGCAAGGGTGAGGCCAAGTCCAGCATGGTGGAAAGCTTCGAGATCGGCAACCTGAAGGAAGAAGACCTGCCCTGCACCATCATGGCGCTGCCCAAGATGAGCGACCAGATGCCGGACATGATCAAGATGTTCCTGCCCATGCTGAAGCAGCGGGGAATCGTGCTGGACTTCGACGGCATCATCGGCATCTCGCTGGCGGCCCGCTACCACAAGATGATCGTCAACACCGCCAGCAAGGAGATCGAGTTCGTCGCCTACGAGAAGGGCGCCGAGAACGCGGCTTCCCCCTTCGCCAGCGAAGAGTTCGTGAAGGACGCCGTGATCCGCACCTGGCACGGCAAGGCCGGCAAGTTCGCCCTCACCGGCGACGCCGTCCCCCTCGACGACTGGAAGAAGCACGGCCTTGAGCACGGCGGCATGCTGGTCGAAGAAGTGGAAGAAGGCGGCGCCGCGGCCAAGGCGGGCATCCAGAAGGGCGACATCATCACCCACCTGGTGAACCTGGCGGCCCTGATGCCCGAAGAAGGCATGGAAGACGCCAGCAGCGAAAACGGCGACGTGGTGGTGCGCGACATGCCGGCCATCATCATGTTCGCGGCCAGCATGGACCCGGGCACCGAGGTCACCGTGCGCATCAAGCGCGGCGAAGAGGTGAAAGAGCTGAAGGTCAAGCTCGACAAGTACGGCTGGGAAGGCACCATTCCCGAACGCTGGAAGCAGAAGTAACGGCAGATCAGCCACGACCGGGGACAGGCACGCAACGTGCCTGTCCCCTCTTCATTTCCCACAACCGGGGACAGTCACCTTGGTGACTGTCCCCGGTCAGCGTTCATCGCACCAGCAAATCCGAACTTGCGCCGTGAAAAGGGTGCCTGTCCCTGCGGGCCTTGGCGCCTGTATACTGCGACGCGAGTCTCACGCGGCGGAGCCATGTACAGATACTTCCTGCAGGAGGGCACCTACTCAGTCGCGATCGTGCTGCTGGCGCTTGACTGGCTGATCCGCATCGTGCTGGGCATCCGCGTGATCATGCGCCGCAGCACCGTGGGCTTCACGCTGGCGTGGCTGGGCGTGATCCTGCTTCTGCCGCTGCTGGGCGCGCTGATCTACCTGCTGCTGGGCGAGCGCCGCCTGGGCACACGCCGCGCCCGCCGCATCGCCGAGCTGCGCGAGCCTTACGGCATCTGGCTGGATGGCCTCAGCCGCGACTTCCCCTGCGACGACAGCACCCTCAGCCACGGCGCCGTGCTGTTGCGCCGCACGGCGCGCGGCACCACCGGCATTCCCGCCCTGCCCGGCAATTCCCTTGAGCTGATCGAGGAGGCCAACGCCTTCTTCGACCGCCTGATCGCCGACATCAACGCCGCGAAGTCATCCGTGCACCTGGAGTTTTACATCTGGGAGCCAGGCGGCCGCGTCAACGACGTGGTGGCCGCGCTGCTGAACGCGGCCGCTCGTGGCGTCACCTGCCGGGTGCTGGTGGACGACGTGGGCGCCGACGATTTCATCAAGCACCCCAGCATCGGCAACCTGCGCAACGGCGGCGTAAAGGTAGTCACTATGCTGAACGTGGGCGTGGTGCGCACGCTGTTCGCGCGCATCGACCTGCGCAACCACCGCAAGATCGCCGTGATCGACGGCGAGATCGGCTACACCGGCAGCCAGAACATGGCAGACCCCGCCCTGTTCCGGCAGGATTCCGAAATCGGCGAGTGGATCGACGCCATGGTGCGCGTCACCGGCCCGGCCGTGGAGGCCCTGCAGGTCACGCTGCTGGCCGACTGGGAGTTCGAGACCTACGAGGGCATCGAGACCGCGGCCGACAGGTTCGACCTGCGCCGCAACGCGCTGGTGGGGGACGCGATCGTGCAGGTGGTGCCGTCGGGGCCCGGCATGCCGCAGGCGACCATCCAGGAGCTGATCCTGACCGCGATCTATGCCGCCGAGCGCGAGCTGGTGCTGACCTCGCCCTACTTCATCCCGGACGAGGCCATGATCAAGGCGCTGCTGTCCGCGGCCGCGCGCGGCGTGGAAGTGACGCTGGTGGTTCCGCGCCGCTCGGACAGCCGGGTGGTCCGGCTGGCAGGCGAGGCGTACTTCGAAGAGCTGCTGGAGGGCGGCGTGAAGATCACCCGTTTCGACGGCGGCGTGCTGCACACCAAGGCGATCACCGTTGACGGCCGCATCGCGATGTTCGGCACGGTGAACCTGGACATGCGCAGTTTCTACCTGAACTTCGAGATCTCGCTGCTGGTGTACGACGGCGACTTCGCCGCGCGGGTGCGCGCGCTGCAGCAGAGGTACATTGAGGGCTCACGCGCGCTGCAACTGGAGGGCTGGCGAGCCCGCCCCTTCCTGCTGCGCTTCCTGCAGCAGTTCTTCCAGCTGCTGAGCCCGGTGCTGTAGCCGAACCACAACCGGTGCGGCTGTTCGTAAAATTGATGCAGTAGTGGAGCCGGCGCGTGAACGATCAGCCCGTCAATCTGCGCCCCTACGGGGAGATCCCGCCTGCCCGGCAGGTGGGACCCCTGGTTGTTTACGACGACCTGGCGCTCGCGAACCAGCGCGCGCAGTGGAAACTGATCCAGTGGCGGCAGGGCAACAACCAGGACGAGCCGGCAGGGCGCGCGCTCCTCTGGCCGATTGCGCTGATGGCGATCGCGCTCGGGGAACTGGCCGGCTCCCTGGCCCTGGGGTTGATGTACGGCGTGTCGTCCATCCTGATTCTCTCGGCGCCCATCGCCGCGGTGCTGTTCGGCCACGGCGCGCTGGCCGTCTCACGGTCCGGCGCCCGTTCGCCCACGGATTGCATGCGGGAGTTTGTCCACTGCATCAACCGGGCCGATTTCCGGCGCGCCTACAGGCTGCTGGCAGCGGTGGACAAGGACAGTTACCTGCGGGCCGCCCCATCGGCCGCCAGGCACGATCCCCTCAGCGTCAAGCGTTACTCATTCGACAGTGTGGCGTCTTTCGCTGCCTATTGGCGCGCGGCGCGTGTGCTGGGGCCCAGTTCGCGGCTGGTGCTGAAGGCCTCCTCCGACGTGCAGATGCTTGGTGATGGCATAGCGCGCGTAACATTGCGGGTTCACGTGTACCGCAGCGTGCGTATGGAACGCGAAGACCACGGTTACCCGGTCACGCGCCTGCTGCTGCGTCACGGCGACGAATGGCGCATATTCGACGGCGAGGTGCTGAACCTCGCGGAGCTGAACCTGAATTGGGTGCCGGCCATTCTCAGTTCGAACGAAGGACAGGTATCGCAGGCGCCTCTCACTTCCTGAAGTCGAACGTCCAACCTGAGCAGGGGCAGGCACCAAGGTGTCTGTCCCTACACGTTCTCCCACGGGCGGGCGTTGCCGCTTTCGATCATCTGCTGCAGCTCGTCGCCGAAGAACCAGGGTTTGCCTGCGGGTTTCAGCTGGTCCAGCCAGGTGGCGTTGTCGTCGCGCCTGGCCAGGAACGTGCGGTTCACCCACTCCGGGTTGCGGCCCTGGATCATCTTCAGCACGATCACCGGCTCGCCGCCGTACTCCGTCACGTCGTCCACCACGACCTTACCCGGCATGCAGGACATCACCGGCCCGCGCACCGTGCGTGCGAGACCGGTCACGGCACGATATGCCTGTGAGTAGATCTCGTAGGCCTTGACCAGCGGCACCTCGAAATAGCCGCGCGCGCCGGTGTCACGCTCCACGAACATGTAGTAGGGATGCGCGCCCAGGCGCACTTCCAGGTCCCACAGTTCCCGCCATGTCTCCGCGTTGTCGTTGATGTGCCGGATCAGCGGCGCCTGGCAGCGCACCTCGGCGCCCGAATCCCGCATGCGCTTCAGCGCCGCCTGCGCGGCCTCGGTCTGCAGCTCGCGCGGGTGGCAGTAATGCACCATCAGGGCCATGGTGCGCCCCGAGGCCTGCACCTGCTCGTGCAGCCGCAGCACGTCGTCGGCGTCCGCGTCGCTGGTGTAGCGATAGGGCCAGTAGGCCGGCGCCTTGGTGCCGATGCGGATGCTCTGGATGTGCTCGAGCCCCTTGCCCAGCAGCGGCTCGAGGTAGCGGCGCAGCACGGGCGCGCCCATCACCATGGGGTCGCCGCCGGTGAACAGCACGCTGGTGACTTCCTTGTGGCGCTTCAGGTACTCGACCAGCTGCTCGGCCTCGCGGGCCGCGAACTTGAGGTCCTGCAGGCCCACGAACTGCGCCCAGCGGAAGCAGTACTGGCAATAGCTGTGGCAGGTCTGGCCGGCCATGGGAAAGAACAGCACGGTCTCGCGGTACTTGTGCTGCATGCCCGGAATGCGCTTGCCCTGGGCGTCCAGCGGCACGTTCAGGTTGATCTGGCCCGACGGGTGTGGATTGAGCGATCGTTGGATCTTCTCTGCTGCCGTCTTGATTTCAGGTTGCGGCGCACCCTTGGCGATCAGCTCGCGCATCAGCTTGAAGTTGGGCTCGCTGAGCATGCCGCGCTGGGGGAACGTGAGCTGGAAGATCGGGTCGGACGGGATGTTCGACCAGTCAATCAGCTGGTCGATCACGTACTGGTTGACGCGAAAGGGCAGCACGGCCGCCACGGCTTTCATATCCAGGCGCTGCTCGGCGGTCAGGGCCTGCAGCTGCGGCAGGCTGTCGATGTCACGCGCCGTGTAGAAGCGAAGTTGAGGCGCATTCGGCATGGCGGCCTCCACGTTGAGTCCGGGACGGGCGGCGGACGGTTAAGGGCGAAACGCCGGATCCGCCCGAGCCCGTCCCGGAAACCGTGTTTTCGGCCGCCGCGCGCGGGCAGCTCCCTGTCTCAATGGTTGCAGCATCGAGCAATGCCGGGGGTTTTTTCGGGCTGTTCCGGATGATCGGGAAAAGTCGTCCCGCCCGCCGATCGTTCTGCGTTCACGTGCGCATCCGCCCATTCGCCGGCTGCCGTGGGCGGCGGTGCACGCGGTTTGACCATCCCGCAAGGCAGCCGGGAGTGCAGGCATATGAAAGTAAAGCACCTCATTGTGTCGGCCGGCCTGCTGCTGGCTGCCGGGCTGCTTGTTGCCGGCTGCAGCGGCGACCAGCCCGAGTCGGCGTCACAGGCTGCGCCGCAGACCACGGCCTCGGTTCTGCCGCAGACGGCGCCCCCGCCGACGTCCACGGCGGTCACGCCGCCCGGCACGCCGGCGCCGCAGAAGGCGTCGGCGACCGCGACGCTTGATCGCCCGCAGGCGCCGGAGCGGTTCAAGGGCAAGACGCCCGGTGACGCAACGGAGGGCAGGGCGATCTATTCGCGCCAGTGTTCCGGCTGCCATGGCGCGGCGGGCGCCGGCTCGCCGATGGGGCAGGGGCTGCGCCCGGCGGCGGCCAAGCTGGCAGACAGTGCATTCCTGGCCGGTGTAAACGACGACTATCTGTGGTGGCGCATCAGCGAGGGCGGCGGGTTTGCACCCTTCCAGTCTGCCATGCCGGCCTACGGCAAGGCGTTGGGTGAAGAGCAGATCGGCCACCTGGTGGCCTACATCCGCAGCCTGGAGGGCAAGGCGGAGAGCGGCGTGGTGGAGCAGCCGGCGACCAATGCCGGCGGCCCGGGAATGGGCCAGGGGCCGGGGCTGGGCATGGGCCTCGGACGCGCGTTGCGCTGGAGAGGCGGGCGCGGGCAGACCGAGGCCGCGCAGCAGCCCGAACCGGAAGCGGAGAGCACGCCGCGGGCCGAAAGGAAAACCGAGGCCGTGCAGCAGCCCGAACCGGAACCGGAACCGGAGAGCACGCCGCGGGCTGAAAAGAAAACCGAGGCTGCAGTCGAGGCGCGGCCTGAGAAGCCGAAAGAGGTGAAGGTGGAGACGCCGGTCGAGAAGAAGTCCGAAGTACCGCCGCCGCCGCCGATTGTCGAGAAACCGAACGACGACCCGCCGATACTGCCGCCCGACAAGACCACCAGGCCGCCCAAGGATGACCCCGAGGACGACGCCGATGACGGCCGCGCAGGGCCGGGCGGACCCAACCCCGCACGCAACCGGGCCAGGGTGCGCGGTCGGAACCAGGCCCGCAACGGCGGTCCCGGGCAGGGCAGGGGGCAAGGAAAGGCCGGAGGACAAGGGCGGGGACAAGGTAGAGGGCAAGGCGGCGGCGGCGGCAGGGGCGGCGGCGGCGGAGGCGGCGGCGGCGGCAGGGGCGGCGGCGGCGGCGGCGGCGGAAGAAGGTAAAGCCGCGCACAGGGACGGGCACCTTGGTGCCCGTCCCTCTTTACTGTGCACACCCATGGCACGCCCCACAGCAGCCATGGACAGGGGCAGGCACATTCCGTGCCCGTCCCAGGTTGACGGCCGCTTTTCCACAGCCTGCACCGCCATGGCGGCATTGCATCAGGGCGTTATCATGCGGGGTTGGAGGCCGTGATGGCGAAATCCGTAGAACACCGCAGCAAGCCCAACTTCTTCGACATCGACTTCGAGAAGGCGCCGTTCATCGCGATCTGGGAGGTCACCCGCGCCTGCGACCTGCGCTGCGTGCACTGCCGCGCCGAGGCCATCCCCAACCGCGACGAGCGTGAGCTCACCAAGGAGCAGGGTTTTAAACTGATCGACGAGTTGCGCGCCTTCAGCGAAACAGCGCCGCCGCTGTTCGTGCTGACCGGCGGCGATCCTTTAAAATCGCCCTACACCATGGAGTACATCAAGTACGCCGACTCCATCGGCTTGCGCGTGGCCGTCACGCCCAGCGCCACCGGCCTGCTCACGCGCGAGGCCATCCACGAGATGAAGCAGAACGGGCTGACCCGCATGGCCATCAGCCTTGACGGGTCAACAGCCGAGATCCACGACAACTTCCGGCGCCAGCCCGGCAGCTACGACCACACCATCCGCGCGATCAAGGACGCGCAGGCCGAGGGCCTGACCGTCCAGATCAACACCACCATCTCGCGCTGGAACATGAACGACATCGACAACCTGTGCGAGTTGATGCAGCAGCTGGGCCTCACGCTGTGGGCCGCGTTCTTCCTGGTACCTACCGGCCGCGGCGAAGAGACCGACGAAATCAGCCCCGAGCAATACGAGCAGGCGCTCAACAAGCTGTACGAGACGGCCAAGAAGGCCGACTTCGACCTCAAGACCACGGCAGCAGCCCACTACCGGCGCGTGGTGCTGCAGCACCAGCGCAGCGAAGGGCGCAGCAACGACAGCGGCAAGTACCTGCGCCCCCGCAGCGGTGAGGGCAGCCCCGAGGATCGCAAGTCCGACGGCCCGCCCGCCTGGGTGCTGCGTGACATGAAGCCGGGCGGCTGGTCGCGCGGCGACGCGATCGGGCGTGCCGGCCGCGGCGTGAACGACGGCAACGGTTTCATCTTCATTGACCACGTGGGCGAGGTGTACCCCAGCGGCTTTCTGCCGCTGAAGTGCGGCAACGTGAAGGAGAAGTCGATCGTCGAGATCTACCGCAACAACCCGCACCTGAAGGCGATGCGCGACTTTTCGCGCCTCAAGGGCAAGTGCTGGGCCTGCGACTACCGCGATGTGTGCGGCGGCGCGCGCTCACGGGCGTTCGCGGTCACCGGCGACTACCTGGCCAGCGAGCCCTACTGTACCTACGTGCCGCCCGCGCTCGCGGAGGTGCAGGGCGTGAACTGGCTGGCGCCGGACATGCTGATCAAGGACGTGCGCCAGTACCTCAAGCCCGAGGACATCCAGAAGTTCGAAAAGCACGAATAGACGCCCCCGACCGGGGAAGGTAAGGAACGCGCCTGTCCCCCTTGTGTGCACGGCACGGGCGCGCAAAGTGAAGAGGGACAGGCACCGAGGTGCCTGTCCCTCCTTTTACTTCCCCAGGGTCGCGCCTATCCGCCTGACGGGGCCTCGACCGTGATGCGCAGCTTTTCGCTGAACTGGCCGAACCACTCCTTGCCGTCCTGTACCATGCGCCACTGCATGTCGTACTGGCCGGCGTTGGCGGGCGCCTTCACCGTGAAGCTGAACACGAAGGTGTCCCGCGGCCTTACTTCCTGGCCCTGCGGGATGGGCACGCGGCTCATGCCCCAGGTCTTGTTGTCCTGCGGGGCCTGGCTGCCCAGCCGCCAGGGCTTGTTGCCGGCGCTGGTCCAGGTGGTGCTGCCCATGTTCTTGACCGTCACCTCGACCACGTAGTCCTGCCCGGCCGTCATGGTGGCGGGCGCGCTGATGCTCAGCACCTGGGCGTAATTGCCCTCGATGTCTTCGCGCAGGGGCACCTCCAGCACCAGGTTGGTGCTGCCCGCGGGCACCGTGCTGCCCTCGGTGTGGAAGCTCTGGTGCGAGTTGGTGCGCGGCACATAGAACCAGTAGTCGCCGGCCGGCACCTTGAAGGCGAAGTTGCCGGCGCTGTCCGTCTCGAGCTGGAAGAAGTTGCCGTCGCGGCCGTCCACGCCGGTGCTGGCGATGTGCGCGCGCACGATGGCCGGGCCGACGGGCCGGCCGGTGTCTTTGTCGACCAGGCGGCCGGTGAGGTCGTAGGCCTGCTCGAGTTCGATGGTGAACTCGCGCTCGGGCATTTCGCGCAGGTTGTTGAAGTTGACGAAGGCGACCTCGTTGCCGTAGTAGGCGACGATCTGGTAGTTCCGCACCCAGTGGAAGTTGATGTACTTCTCGCCCTTTGCGTCGGTGGTGCCGATGTCGAAGTGGCGCTTGTAGTCGTCGGGGTTGTCGCCTTCGGCGTCATTGCGGAAAATGTGCACGTGGGCGCCCGGCTGCGGCGTGCCGTTGTTGGCGACGATGATGCGGATCTCGTTGGCGTTCACCATCGTGATCTGCAGCGGCTCAGGATCGCTGGCCTCGACCTTCACCACCCGCTGTTCCTGGTAGTAGCTGGTCTTGAACGCCGTGATGGTGTACTCGCCGGCCTTGAGCTGCCCGAACTCGAAGTAGCCGTAGATGTCGGTGGTGGCCTGCATGTCCCAGGGGTTGTTCTTGTCCTTGCTGAGGCCCACGCCCTCCAGGCCCGCGCCCTGCGAATCCTTGACGTAGCCCTTGATGATGAAGGCGCGCTCCAGCACCAGCTCGATCACGCCGCCGTCCTGCACGCCGGCCAGCGAGTCGGCCGTCAGCCTGGCGGTGAAGAAGCGGTTGTGCACGAAGGTAGCCTCGTAGCTCACGCCGTTGAGCAGGTTGAGCGGCATGTCGGCCTGGCCATCCGGCAGATCGAGCGCGGTGACCCAGGTCTTGGGCGCTTCCACGCCCTCGGGGGGCGTGCCGAACACGGGCTTGATGGTGACCTGCACGCCCGTGGCGGGCTCGCTGGGCCGGGTGCGGACCTGCACGGTGATCTTGCGGTCCACCTTGGCCTCGAATGACTGCACCTCGAAGTTCACCGTTTCGGTGTCGGCGTACTTCAACTCGACTGCCTGCTCGGCGGGCAGGTAGTAGTAGGCTTTGCCGTCCGTGGTGAACACGGGGAACTGCCGCACGTGCTCATCGGCAATCGGGAACTGGTTCAGGATCTTGAGCTTGTGCTTGCCCGGACGCACGCCCTTGAGCGTGAAGGCGCCGTCCGCGTTGGTCGAGCCGGCAGCCTTGCCGTCCAGCGCGATGGTGACGCCCTTGATGCCGACGCCGTTGCAGCTGACCACGCCGCTGACGGTGGCGCCGGTGGTCAGCACCAGCTTGATGGGGCCCAGGTTCTTCTTGGGCTGCACCTCGGTGATCTTGCTTTCGCTGTAGAGCTCGCCGTGGGTGGCGGTGATCATCACCTTGCCCTCGGCGAAGTTGCCGAACCTGAACTTGCCCTTGGCGTCGCTCAGCACCGCGTCGTAGGGGTAGCGCGCCTCGCCCTCGTAGTACAGGCATTCCACGACGGCGCCCTGGATCGGCTCGTTCTTCTCGCTCAGCACCACGCCGTGCAGGCTGCCTTCCTTCTCGAGCTCGACCCGTACGTTGTGGTCGTTGGCCAGCACCTTCACGTTCTGGGGGGCGTAGCCCTCGGCCGAGACGCGCAGGTTGACGTCGTTGCGGAAGATGCGGTCGGCCACCATGTCGAAGGCGAACTTGCCCTTGGCGTCGGTGTAGCACTTGTCGCCGTCATCGCGCGCCAGCACCTCGGCGTCCTTGACCGGCTTGCCGCCGGCGCCGACCACCACGCCGCTGATGCCGCGCGCGGGCTCAAGCAGCAGGCTGACTTCGCGGGCGTCTTCCCGGAAGTTGAACTCGCGCGAGGTGTACTCGGCGTAACCGGACATCTTCACGTGGAAGGTGTAGACGTAGCTGTCGGCCAGCTTGACCGTGAACTCGCCCAGCGCGTCCGCCTGGATGCTGAACTTGTTGGCCGGCTTCTTGGCGTCGCCCTGGCCGGTGGTCTGCAGAATCTCCACGCTCGCGAACTGCACCGCGCCGCCCCGCTTCTCGCGCACCTTGCCGGTCACCCGCACGGCCGGGTACAGCTTGAACGTCACCTCGGCGCCCTTCTTGAGGTCGGGAATCGCCAGGGGCTCAAACAGGTCGGCGTAGCCCAGGCAGGTGGCGAGCAGGCTGGTGGGCTGCTTGCCGGCCTCGGCGTCCTGCTCGGCCTGCTCGGCGCTGAGCCTGGCCAGCTCTTTGGCGTTCCAGATCACGCAGCCGTGGCGGTTGGCGCGCCTGGCCAGGCCGGCGATAACGGAACCCAGTTTCACGTCGCCGCTTTCGGTTTCCAGCTTCGTTCCGCGGATCGGGAAGCAGACCGAGGCGCCGGTGAGGGGGCGCTCGTCTTCCTTGTCGATCACGCGTACCAGCAGGTGGCCGGGGACGGGGGCGTTGACCTCTTCGGGGTCAACCACGGGCGCTGTCTCGTTGACCTTTTCGACCGACTGCGGGTCCGTGGCGGCCGCGGGGTCGCCCTCTTTGCCGGGGTTGGCGGGATCGTTCCTGCCGCCGCCGGGGTTCAGACCGGCGCTGAGGGGGTCGCGTTTTCCGGGCCTGGACTTGCCTGAGTCTTCGGATGCAGCGGGATCGAAGATGTCGCCCGCGCAGGCGTTGGCAACGCCGGGCCTGACCACCGGCTGCGTTTCATCAGCAGGCGCAATAACAAGGAAGTAACCGGCGACCAAACCCAGCAGGATCAGCGCGCCCAGGACCGTGATCAGCGTTCCGGACCGACCTTTCATGCAACTCCCCCGAGCAGGTTGCACTACGTCATTGATGCAGCGGACAGTTTATCGACTCGTTAACGGCCGGCAATCAATACAGCTTGAGAGAAAAAGTCGAGTGTGGAAAGCTTTTCCCACAGGGATGATACGCACTTGAAGCGCTCCCGGTTCGGTAATTCCGGCCCTTGCGCGCGGGATAGCCCTCGCTATCATTCCCGCCCCTGCCGCGGCTGACGCGCAGGTAGTTGATCGGTGGCGGGCACCCCGGAGAAAGGCTCCCGGACCCGTCGCGTAAGTAGGCCCTCGCAGGCGGACCTGTCCGCCGGCTCGTCCCTCTCAGCCTTGGCGGCGGGGGAAGCCTTGGCGAAGGCGGAACGGAGAAGACGATGAAAGCTGGTATCCATCCCGACGTGCACCTGACGGACGTCCGTTGCACCTGCGGCAACACCTTCCAGGTCATGTCGCGCCACAAGACGCTGAGCATCGACATCTGCAGCGCCTGCCACCCCTTCTACACCGGCACCCAGAAGTTCGTGGACAGCGCCGGCCGCGTGGACGCCTTCACCAAGCGCTTCCAGTGGAACAAGGACCAGGCCGCCGAACAGGCCAAGATGAAGAAGACGGCGCCCAAGGCCACCAAGCGCCTCCAGAAGGACCTCAAGACCGAGCTGGAAAAGAAGAAGGTGTTCGGCAAGAAGAAGGTAATCCCCGAGCTCGAGGGCAAGGGCGCCAAGCGCGATTAGCAACGCGGAATCGTTCACCGGCGTGGGGCGAATGCCCTGCGCCGGTTCGTATTCAGGGGCCGGAGTTCAGAGGTCAGAGGTCAGGGATTCGGCCCCACGACACTTGCTTCCTCCGACCTCTGAGCTCTGACCTCTGGTAAACTGGTATCGCCATGATCGAACTGCTGAAAAAACGGGCCGAGCGCTACGACGAGCTCGGCAAGCTGATCGAGGACCCCGAGGTCTACTCGAACAGCAAGCTGTTCGCGCAATACCAGCGCGAGCGCGGATCACTGCGCGAACAGGCCGAGGCCTACCGCCAGCTGGTCGCGCTGAAGCAGCAGATCGCCGGCAGCGAGGAAATCCTGAAAGACCCGGCCGCCGATTCCGAGATGAAGGAGCTGGCCGAGGTCGAGCTCGAGGAACTGAAGGCCACCCACGACCGCCAGCTGACCGAGGCCCAGGACCTGATCCTGCTGGATGACGAAGACGACAGCCGCGACGTCATCCTGGAAATCCGCGGCGCCGAAGGCGGCGACGAGGCCACCCTGTTCGCCCGCGAACTGATGGAAAACTACGCCCGCTGGTGCGCCCACCACAAGTTCAAGCTCGAGATGCTGGACGAAGTCGAGTCCGAAGTCGGCGGCCTGAAGAACGGCACCTACCGCATCAAGGGCGAGGGCGTGTGGCGCTGGTTCAAGTACGAGGGCGGCGGCCACCGCGTGCAGCGCGTGCCCAGCACGGAAGGCGCCGGGCGCATTCACACCAGCCTGGCAACCGTGGCCGTGCTGCCGGAAATGGAAGACGTCGAGATCGAGATCAAGGAAAGCGACCTCGAGATCAAGGCCGCGCGCTCCGGCGGCCCCGGCGGCCAGAACGTGAACAAGACCAACTCGCGCTGCCAGATGCGGCACCTGCCCACCGGCCTGTTCGTGGACTGCCAGAGCACGCCCAGCTTCCACAAGAACCGCGACGAGGCCCTGCGCATCATGAAGAGCAAGCTGTACCGCCTCGAGAAGGAAAAGCGCGACCGCGCCATGGCCGAGATGCGCGGCAACATGGTCGGCAGCGGCGGCCGCGGCGACAAGGTGCGCACATACAACTTCCCGCAGGACCGCTGCACAGACCACCGCGCCAAGGTAAGCCTGCCGCTGACCAAGGTGATGGCCGGCGACATCGACGAGCTGGTGGATGCCTGCCGCCAGTGGGAAAAAGAAGAACGCCTCAAGGCGCTAAGCAAACAGACGGCGTAAACGGAACAGGAGCCGCAAGCGCCAGCGCGCGGCCGTCTCGTATCGCTGGCGTTTGCGAAGATCGCAAACGTCCCGGCCGCGGAGTCCGCAACCTACCCGTCCGCTCAGGTCGCAGCCATCCCGACCTCCCCGGCTTTGCGACGACTCATCGAGTATCCCGCCTGCGGAGCAGGCCAACAACCGTTAGCCCCCAGCGTAAGCTGGGGGTATCATGCCGCCCGTTCACCCGAGCCGCGGAGCGGCGACACAAATGGCGCATACCTACACCCGGCTGCTGGTGCACCTTGTGTTCGCGACCAAAGACCGCACCGCAATCATCACGCCGGACCTCAAACCCAAGCTCGAAGGTTACATGGTCGGCGTGCTCAAGAACCTGAACGTCTACCTGCATCGCCTGAACAGCGTCTCCGACCACACACACCTGCTGATTGATTTACCCGCCACGCTGGCGCTGGCGGACGTGGTCAACAAGCTGAAGGCGAACTCGTCCCGCCACATGAACGAAGAGTTGCGAACATCGAAATTCGGCTGGCAGCGAGGCTATGGCGGCTTCTCCATCAGCCAGAGCCATGTCGGCATGGTCGTGGACTACATCAAGAACCAGCAGGAGCACCACGCTACGGTTTCCTTGCAGGAAGAGTTGCGGCGGTTGCTGGAGAAGTATGACTTCATTGGTGACCCGGAGTTCATTGGCGAATGAGTTGTGTCGCCGCTCCGCGGCTCTGGAATCTTTGGTGCTCCGATACCCCCGGCTTACGCCGGGGGCTAACGGTTGTTGGCCTGCTCCGCAGGCAAGAGGTGGAGTATCGTGGAGTACAGCCTGCTGATCACGGCCGGGTACTTGATTTCGCGACCGGAACGTGCGGTCGTCTTTGCCTATGACCGCCACCCCCATCTTCATGTTCCATAAGCCTCGCGGGTGTCTGGTTACTCGCTCTGATGAGCTGGGGCGGCGTACTGTGTTTGACCTGCTGCCTGACTGGGTGCTGGCCGAGGGCTGGAAACCGGTCGGCCGCCTTGACCTTGATTCCCGCGGCCTGCTGCTGTTCGTGCGCGACGGCAAGCTGCAGGAACGCCTCGCGCGGCCGGGGACGCACGACAAGACCTACGAGGTCTGGGTGCGCGGCCGTGTGTCTGACGACCAGCTCAACCAGCTCAAGCGCGGCGCGCAGACCGCCGAGGGCGAGATGCGCGCCAAGTCCGTCGAGGCCAGGGGCGGCACCGGCCCCAAGTCGCGGCTGCTGGTGACGCTGGACGAAGGCAAGAACCGCCAGGTCCGCCGCATGTTCGGCGCGCTGAAAGATGCCACGACCAGCAAGCCCCTCAAGGTGCTGGAACTCAAGCGCCTCTCGTTCGGTCCCATCAAACTCGACATCCCCAGCAGCCACTGGCGCTGGCTCACGCCCGAGGAAGTTGCGGCATTGGCCGGCGCCGCGCCCTGAACTATCCTGTAGCGGCAATACCAGGAGACGCGCCATGGCCGGCTACAACCAGCAGGGGGGCTACCAGCCCCAGAACAACCCACAGCAGCCGGTCGGCGGCAACTACCCGCAGGGCCCGTACCAGGGCCCGCCCGTGGGCGGCAACTACCCGCGCGGCCCGTACCAGGGGCCGCCGCAGGGACCCGTCCCATACCCGCCGCAGTACGGCGGCCAGGGGCCCAATCCCTACGGCATGGCTAATCCGCAGATGGGCATCACGCCCGGCATCGTGACGGCCGGATTCTGGCTGGCGCTGCTGGGTTGTACGTCCATGCCGGGAATCATCTGCTGTGCGATCGGGATGGCTGAGGCCAAGCGTCGCCAGGCGGGCGAAGGTCTGGCGCTGGCCGGCATCATCATCGGCATCAGCTGGCAGGTGATCGGCGCGGTCCTGTACGTTGGCCTGAGCGTGGCCGAAGCGTCCGGCAGCCTGTAGGCAGCTGGCTTGAACAGCAAATTACCAATAACCAGTTTTCAATCACTACTGTCCGGTTAACTTTTCAGCTGTTGGCTGGCAAGGCTTTGGTTTAGGGGTGTTTCGGTTCATGGGCTAGTGTATCGATTTCATTTTGCG
>JAANMX010001477.1_pt1 | contig 26624 bp, 13 predicted proteins | sample 7279681 | NCBI WGS metagenome assembly JAANMX01 (sample SAMN14094542, study PRJNA606508) | bioreactor metagenome | isolation source: A lab-scale SPAN reactor treating ammonium-rich wastewater day 351 | place: Ireland: Galway | collected 2018-01-01 | reverse complement strand
ACTGTTCCAGCTTACGGGAATATATTGCCCGGAAGATTGGACATCTTGCTGATGAGATTATTGTAGGGAACGGTTCTACGGAATTATTTTACCTCATCCCCCGCTCGTTACAACCGGCACGGGGGATTATTTTTCAACCTACCTTTAGCGAGTTTGCCGAGGCATTACAGTGCAGCCACACGGGAGTAACTCATCATGTATTGAAGGAAGAGGATGATTTTCGCTTTGAATATCGCCAGGAGTATTTTCGTGATAACAAGGCAGGGATAGTCTTTTTGTGTAATCCCAATAATCCTACAGGACTGTTGATAGAAAAGACTGTTCTTCTGGATATGATAAGGCGGCATCACGATATAACATTTGTTATAGATGAGGCGTTTATAGATTTTGTTGATGAGCCTGAAAGATACCATGTTATCCACGAGGCAGGCATGCTGCGTAATTTGATAGTGGTCAGATCGCTTACAAAATTCTACGGTTTCCCTGGCCTGAGAATCGGATATTTGGTTGCCCATGCGGACTTGGTGAAACAGATGATGAAATACAAGGAGCCGTGGTCGGTAAATGCCCTTGCCCAATGCGCTGCTCTGGCTGCCCTGGAAGATGAAGCGTTCATTTCCAGAAGCAGGGAATTTATGCTGAAAGAACGGGTATTTTTATTGAACGAATTGACGGGTATCCATGGGCTTGTGCCGTATGAACCCACGGCTAATTATATCCTTGTTAAGATTAAGAAAAGGGATATGACCTCTTCTCTGTTGCGTGAACAATTATTGGAGTACGGCATTGCCATTCGCGATTGCTCTAACTTTACGGGACTCAGCGATAAGTATTTTCGGGTGGCAGTGAGGACAAGAGAAGAAAATGAGCGGCTCATTACGGCAATGAAAAACGTATATGAAAAATAAATCCATTATGGTACAGGGTACGGGATCTCATGTGGGTAAGAGTATTTTCGTATGCGCCCTGTGCCGTATCCTGAAACAAGATGGGTATCGGGTTGCGCCGTTTAAAGCCCAAAATATGGCCTTAAACTCATTTGTAACGAAAGACGGGAAAGAAATGGGAAGGGCGCAAGTAGCACAAGCAGAAGCAGCAGGTGTTCTCCCCAGGGTGGAGATGAACCCGATACTCCTGAAACCTACCGGAGACTGCGGTTCCCAGGTTATTCTTATGGGTAAGCCGGTAGGGAATATGACAGCTAAGGAATATTATCAAAAAAAGAATGAATTTATTTCAATCGTACAAGAAGTCTATGATACCTTAAGAACTGAATTCGATATTATTGTTATTGAAGGAGCGGGAAGCCCTGCCGAAATAAATCTGAAGGACGGCGACATTGTGAATATGGGTATGGCACGGATGGCATCAGCCCCTGTATTACTGGTAACAGATATTGACCGGGGCGGCGCTTTCGCATGGATTGTCGGGACATTGGAATTATTAACTGCGGATGAGAGAAATCTCGTGAGAGGTGTTGTTTTTAACAAATTCAGGGGAGACAAGAGCATATTAAAGCCCGGACTCGATATGCTTGAAAGTCGTATCAATAAGCCCGTTGTTGGTGTAATTCCTTATATCCACAACCTGAGTATAGATGACGAAGATTCCGTATCGCTTGAGTATAACAACGGTAATGATATCAATAAAGAGCATTATGATATTGATATTGCAGTAATCAAACTGCCCCGCATATCAAATTTCACGGATTTCAATATATTTACCCATGAGAAGGATGTGAGATTGAGATTTGCAGATAGAGCAAACGATATTGGCAAGCCGGACTTGCTTGTTATTCCAGGTACAAAGAACACCATAGAGGATTTACTGTTTCTGCAGGAAAGGAGCATTTCTGAAGAGATTATCAAACTGTCAAAATGTGGGACAATGATAATGGGTATTTGTGGTGGATATCAGATGCTGGGAAGGCAAATTCGTGATCCATATCATGTAGAGTCATCCAGGGATAGTATTCAGGGTTTAGGTTTGTTAAACACGATAACCACCTTTGCCAGGGAAAAGCATACCTATCAGGTGAAGGCTCGTATGTTAAAGCACGAAGGTTTGTTCCATGCCGATAATGAATTAACAGGGTATGAGATCCATATGGGAGAGACAACATATAATGGACATAATTCTGCTAGATATTTTGCAAGAATTGCTGAACGGGCCGGAGAGGATGTAGATGTATTGGATGGAAGTGTTTCTGCCGATGGCAACGTAATAGGTACTTATATCCACGGTATCTTTGATAATGATGAGTTCCGGTCAAAACTTATTAATTATTTGAAATGTAAAAAAGGCTTAACATCATCAGACGGCTGTCAGGTAAATTTTAAAAATATAAAAGAGCACCGATACAACGAACTGGCCGATATTGTCCGCAGGAATATACATATGGACGTAATATACGATATGTTAAATTCATCAATAAATTATAGGTGAGAATTGTTCAATACCGAGTGTAATTTTAGAAAGTTTTGTTACCAACAATATTCAGTGATTCCACGACCCCGAAAGGAGCATGCTGTGTAGCGCATAATATTCGTATAAATGATACATACAGGTATTCCGATATATCCATCGGGATAAAAAGGGAATCCCAACTCCCATTTTAAACGACTCCATAAATTGATCATTTTTTATCTGTGTAATCTGCGTCATCTGTGGTTTCAAATGGGAGAAAAGGGAACGGTACCGCCGCTGTATTCGGTGACGAATGTTGCAAGAGCCACTGGAAAGCCGTTTAAACTGATTAAACGGTTTTCCGGGAAGGCGCAGCAAGTAGGATGATCCGCTAAGTCAGAAGACCTGCCTGTCATGTTTTGCTGAGAAACTTCTTCGTAGTAAAGGAGGTGAAGCGTTGCGATTGGTCATTTGAACCCGTTTCTTCTTATACGAAGGAACGGGTTTTTTTATTTCAATAAAAGTGCGTTTTAAAATTATTGCTGAGGCCACTGACCTTATCCGTGTTTATCCGTATCCATTAGTAGTTAAGCTTATTTAATAACAGTTCGGATACAAGGGAATCCCATAAAAAGGAGCTGCCCCGCAACTGTAACCGGCGACGAAATCTGCAATAAGCCACTGGAAAGCCGTTTAAACGGTTTAAACTGATTAAACAGCTTTCTGGGAAGGTGCAGAAAGTAGGTAGACCCGGAAGCCAGGAGACCTATTCGAATAATCTAAGGTTAATTCTTATTTTCGAGGGGAAAAGAAGAATGAGAATGAAATGTTTATGCGTTATGTTTCTGGTTTTTCCTATACTGATCTCGTATTGCCATGCTGAAGAAAAGACGACAGAAGAACTTATCAAGGAAAATGAAGATTTGAAAAGAGAGTTATTGGAATTAAGAAAGCAGGTTTTAGAAAACCATGCTACTGCAAGTGTTAATCAGACCACAGTGCCTTTCCCTTCTCTTTCAGAAGAAGAGGATACTGATGTGGAGAAAGATCTGCCAGGAAAAGATGCCTTTGCAGATGAATATGATAGTGCTGATCAGTCTCTCAAAATATCAAGGACACATGATCCCGAACACGATTTAAGATCGTCATCTCAAAGCCTCATATTTAAAGGCGAAATTATTCAAACTGCTGTATTACCAGACGAACCAATACAGAATGAAGATAAGGATAAGAATCAGGATGAGGATAAGAGCGAGGGTAAGGATCACGATGAAAAGAAGGATGAAAACAAACTAGAAAATGAAGATAAAGAAGGAGGTGAGAATAAGGAAGAGGATACAAAGGAAGAAAGGGAGGATGAAGGTAAGAGGAGTAATAATGAGGAATTTGTTATCACTCCTACAAGGACAAAACAATTATTAAAGAATACCGGTAGTTCCGTATCTGTTATTACCGGGGAGGATATAAAAAATAGCAAGGCCCCGCTGCTCCTTGATGTATTACGCCGGGCACCCGGACTTGAAGTAGCAAGAACGGGTGGAATAGGGGGGACCACCAGCATGTTCATACGAGGAGCCTCTTCTGCCCAGACACTTGTTTTTGTCGATGGTATCCAGATGAATAGCCCCACAACCGGGGCATTTAATTTTGCAAATCTTACAACAGACAATATTGAGAGGGTTGAGATCCTGCGCGGTCCGCAAAGTACCTTATACGGCTCGGAGGCAATTGGCGGTGTTGTCAATATTTTTACAAAAAGAGGTGCAGGCGATACGGCCGTTACTGTGGGGACAGAATATGGGATGCATGATACCTATCGGGAGACTGCCAGTGTCTCCGGTGGGAAAGAAAAATTTGATTATTCCCTGGGCGCTTCCTACTTGAAAACTCATGGTATTTCTTCTGCCAGCAGTGGGGATGAAGCGGATGGTTATGAGAATTTTACCGGCTCTACACGGGTAGGGTGGAATTTTATGGATGACGGAAGAATCGATGCAACGGTAAGAGCGGCTCACTCAGATTTGGAATATGATACATTTCAATTCGGTGTCGGTCCGGTAGATGATACCGATCGGCGCCTTACAACAGATGAGGTCCTTTTTTCTACAAAGATCAATAAAACCTTTTTTGATATCTGGACACCTTCGTTTCTCATTTCCGTTAACGATACAGAATTAAAGGGCTTTGATCCCACAAATACATCAGGAGAGTTTCGTATACCTACACGGGTCTGGAGGCTGGAGCATCAATCAGATTTTGTTTTATTTGATATTGATACGGTAACCTTCGGGTATGAGTATGAGGTGCAGGAAGGTGAAAACGTTGGCAATTTTGATAAGAGATTTTGGAACAACTCTGTTTTTTTCCAAAATCAAATAGAACTGTTTGAATCATTCAATTGGACTGCCGGATTCCGTTACGATGATTACAGCACGTTCGGAAATAATCTCACCTATCGAACAACGGTATCGTATGGCATTGAAGAGATCGGTACCCGGTTCCACGGATCGTGGGGGACAGGTTTCCGGGCACCGAGTCTGAATGAACTCTTTTTCCCGTTCTTTGGTAACCCCAATCTTAATCCGGAAGAGAGTAAGGGCTGGGACTTCGGTATTGAGAAGGAAATCATCAAAGAGAAACTAACTATGGATATTACATATTTTGAGAACGACTTTACCAATTTGATCACTGCTGCAGTACAACCTGACGGAAGTTTTCTGGCAGAAAATGTAGCCAGGGCAGAATCGGAAGGGATTGAGTCTACGGTAACGTACAGACCTCTTCCTAAGCTTTCATTGATCGGGACGTACACATATACCGAGACGACAGATAGGGGGAAAGATCAGCAGTTACCCCGCAGACCCAGAAATAGAGCAACTCTTGGTATGCATACGCAGCCTCTTGAAAAATTGAGTATCAATGTAACCGGAGTTATGGCAAGGGACAGGATAGATAGTGATAGCAGAGAAATGGATAACTATTGGACCGTTGATCAGGTGACTCGCTACGACATTACAAAGTTGATGACTGCATATATCAGGTTCGAAAACCTCTTTGATTACGATTACGAAGAGGTAACAGGCTTTGGCTCGCTTGGTTTTACAGCATATGGAGGATTGGAATTTAAATTCTAAAGGAGGAACAAAAATTATGAAACACTTCGGTAGAGTAGTAGGGGGTTTTATCTTTTTCATTTTTTTGTCAACGGCATTTTGTGCTAATCGAAATGTAACGGTAGAGATCGATTCCGGAGGATTACATCAGAATCGTGAGGTGGAAATACCATGGAAACAAGGTATTACCGCGCTGGAGGTACTTCAATCTGTTGCAAAGATTGAAACACAACAAAAGGGTGAACATTTTTTAGTTACCTCTATCGATAAGGTAGAGGGGCAAGTTGGCGACAAAGTATGGTATTACCATATCAACGGTAAACGTGCGACATCCTTTGCAAATACCTGTATTCTCAATGAGGGTGATCGTATGAAATGGGAATACGCAAAGGATGTTTGTTCCTGCAGGGTAAATAAGGGAGCTTGTGAATAATATCAATAGGGATGCAAGGAGATGTCCAAAAGGTACTATTATGTCCATCGCTAAGGAGAAATAACTGGGGTAATTACTCAAAATAAAGTGCAAAACCGGGGTAGGGGAGAACCTTGTGTTCGCCCTAGTCGTGGGAAAACGCACAGAGCTTGAATTTGCGCAAAGGGTGGGCGAACACAAGGTTCGCCCCTACTATGATCCAACAGTATTTTGAGTAACTACAACTGGAGTATCTTAATCCCCCTTGATCCCCCTTTAAAAAAGGGGGAAATGTGTGAGTGTTTTAGAAAAGGGAAACGTGTGAGTGTTTTAGAGAAGGGGAAAATACAAGAGGGGGAAATATATGAGAGAAATAGTAGAAGGGGGAGTATAAAAGAGGAGAAAGAGAAAAGGGAATCCATAACTCCTCTATCCCTTTAGAAGGGGAAATTTTCCCCCTTTTCTAAAGGGGGATCAAGGGGGATTATTCCTTTACTTTTGGCTTTGGTTCACTTGCTTGCAATGACCGCTAACCGGTAACCTTTTCAAGGGGATGCTGATCAATGAGAAGATATGCAATTTTCATACTGTTTATCATATTTACTTCTTACCTGCCTTTTTCCCATGCAGAAGAAGCGAGGTCTTTGAAATATACCTTTATCGTGGGAAACTACCTTACTCCTACCGTTATTAAGGCAATAAAAAATACCTGGAAGGAATATCCGTCCCTTAAGAACTGCATAGACTTTGAGCTGGTGAGTACTACCGATCTCGATTCCGGTTTCAATCCTCATGAGATTGAAGATGCTGATATCGTTGTTATCGACATCATGGGGATACGGATTTCAACCGCAACACAAGCAGGTTTTGATCAGGAGGCAATTAAAAAGGCTATTTCCCGCGGGGCACATATATTACCCATAAACCACTCTGCAGGTTTAGATAAGGAGTATATCGAGCTGGGGCTTACGTATGATGAAGAATTCCGCTCGTATTTTGATTCCGGCGGGATAGAGAATTTCCAAAACATGCTGCTATTCTCTCTGAAGAAATATGCCGGAGTTTCCGGGATAAAGACAGAGCCGCCAGAGAAGTTATTAAAAAATGGTTACTACCATCGCCACAACTCACAAGGGATGTTTTTTGAGACATTTGAGGAATATGAGAGCTGGTATAAGGAAAAAGGCTATTGTAAGAAAGATGCAAAATGGGTTGCAGTCCTGACCTATTCATCGTTCTGTGAGCAGGGTCAGAATCAAGTGGAGGATGATATAATCCGTACCCTTGAGGAAAAAGGACTGAATGCCTTTGTAGCGTTTGGGTATCCTGAAGGGGCCGCAGTCGAGAGACTATTGGTAGATTCCAAAGGGGTTCCAAGGGTTTCCGGCATACTCTCATTTTTATTTCGCTTTTCAGATTTCAAAGCCGTGAATTCGCTGGAAAAATGTGGAGTACCAATAATCAATTTGATTACGGTGTATGGGAAGGACGGGAAGACATGGGAGAACGACCCTGAAGGTCTGAGTTCTTTGGAAGTAAGCTGGCAGTTAGCGATCCCTGAGATTGCAGGGCTTATTCAGCCTACTGTCGTATCGTATCGTATCCGTGAAAAGGATGATGAAACAGGTTTCTTTGTTGAGGAGCGAAAGCCGATACCGGAACGTATCGGCCGGGCTGTTAATCGCATACGTGCCTGGATCAATTTACAGGAAAAAGATAACGGAGATAAAAAGGTAGCGATATTCTACTGGAATTATCCGCCAGGAAAACAGCATATCGGTGCCAGCTATTTAAATGTTTTTGCCAGTATTGATACTGTCTTAAAGAGGATGAAGGATGATGGATATGATATTGGTAATGAAGCAATTGATGAAGAAATACTCCTTGAAAATTCCCTGAGATACGGGAGAAACATTGGGAATTGGGTGCCCGGTGAACTTGATGAAATGGTAAAGCACGGAAAATGCGTATTGCTGCCACTGGAAGATTACGAGAAGTGGATCAGAAATTTGCCGGTAAATTTCATCAAAGAGGTTACTGCGGATTGGGGGCCGGTTGAAGAATCAAATGTTATGATATGGACCGATCCGAAACAGAAGAAAAAGTATATGGTTATTCCTGCGGTAAGGCAGGGAAATGTTGTTATCCTGCCACAGCCCGTGAGGGGTTGGATGGAGGATATCGAAGCCATGTTTCACAGCAAAGACCTGTTTCCGCATCATCAATATGTGGGGGTTTATGCATGGCTGAAGTACGGTTTTGGTGCTGATGCCGTTATTCATTTTGGTACCCATGGTACGCATGAATGGCTGCCAGGAAAAAGTGGCGGTCTTTCTGGGGATGATGCGCCGGAAGCGTTGATTCAGGATTTACCGGTAATCTACCCTTATATTGTAGATGATGTTGGTGAGGGACTTGTTGCGAAACGAAGAGGCTCGGCAGTTATCGTAGACCACATGATTCCACCCTTAAAAAAGGGTGGACTGTATCATGAATATGCCGGGCTTGAAGAGATGATAAGCAGTCATGATCAGGCCCTTGAGCAGGGTGCCGAGCATGCAGGGCAGTATCAGGAAAATATTATAAAAAAAGTAAAAGCCCTGGGACTTGATAAGGATATAAATATCAGTGAATACCTGGTGCAGGGAGATACCAAGAATCCCCCCTTTCCTAAAGGGGGGTTAGGGGGGATTACTCATGATGAAACAAGAAATAATTATGAAGTGGAGAGAAATTCCCACAAACTTGACCATGAGGTTATTCATGAAATTGAAGAATTTCTTAAAGAGATGAAACAGTTAAACATGCCATATGGATTGCATACCTTTGGCAATGCACCTGATGAATCCCTTCGTTCGTCTACCATTCAGGCGATACAAGAAGTTATGAAAGATATTTCTGCTGTTGAGTTAGATAAAAATATTCAGGAAGGTGCGAAGCGGGAGTTATCCAGCATGATGAAATCTATGAATGGGCAGTTTATCACGACCGGGACAGGAAATGATCCTGTAAGGAATCCAAGCTCTTTACCAACGGGGAAAAATTTTTATGCCTTTAATCCTGAAAAGATTCCCAAAAAAGAGGCATGGCAGGTCGGTATGAAATTAGCCCGGGAACTGCTTGATACGTATCAGGCGAAACATAACGGTAACTATCCCGAAAAACTATCATTTGTTATATGGGGCACTGAGACGATACGTCATGAAGGTATACTGGAATCCCAGATACTCTATTTACTGGGAGTTGAGCCCATCTGGAATGAGTGGGGGAAGGTAACAGGAATCAAGGTCATACCAAAAGAAGAGTTAGGCCGTCCGAGAATCGATATCGTCGTCTCTTCAGCAGCAGAAGAGATGTTTGGGCAGTTGACTCACTACATCGATCAGGCTGTTCAAATGGTAAAGAAGCTTGATGAGGAAGATAACCTTGTCCGGCAACATATCATAGAATTGACCGGGAAATTGGTTCAGCAAGGCTGGCCCAGAAAGAAGGCTGAACAATATGCTGCCATAAGAATCTTTGATGAAGCACCCGGGCGTTACGATTTGAATGTCTCACGGATTGTGAGTGCAAGCGGGACCTGGGAAGATGATTCCGTGGTCGCAGAGGAATATCTGAAACGAATGAGCCACGGTTATGGAAACGGTTTGTGGGGCGAGCCAATGGAAGAGGTCTATAAGATGGTATTGAGTGGAACCAGGATGGTAGTCCACAGCCGTTCTACCAATGTTTACGGGACACTTGATAATGATGATTTTTATATGTATGCCGGAGGGCTTGCTGCAGCAATTCGGGAACTGGATGGAAAATCTCCCGGTCTGGTTGTTACAAATATCATGAACCCGGCAAAGCCGGAGATGACACCGATCGATAGGATGATGGGCATGGAACTGCGGTCCCGCTACCTGAATCCCGAATGGATTGAAGGGATGAAGAAAGAGGGATTTGAAGGGGCCAATAAGATGTCTGAATTTGTTGAGAATATGTGGGGCTGGCAGGTCACTGTACCCGAGACAATAGACGATGCCCGTTGGGAGCAGACATTTGAAGTCTACGTTGAAGATAAATACGGGATGGATTTAAAAGAATTTTTTGGCAAGAAAAACCCCTATGCTTATCAGGCCCTTACAGCTCGTATGCTGGAGGCTGTACGAAAGGATTATTGGCATCCTACGGAAAAGGTGAAACAAACTTTGGCGACGGAATATATGGAAACGGTACTAGAGCATGGTGTATCCTGCTGTGAGCATACCTGCAATAACCCAGCTTTTCAACAATATGCCATGGACGTTTTGAGTACATCAGGTCTTGTAAATCCTGAAATCCTGGTTCAATATGCTGAGATTTTAAAAACCGCTACAGGGAAAACACTCAACGAGCGGAAGACAGAGATGGATAAGCTTGTTCAGTCTCAGGTACCACAATTGAGTAAAGCCGGGCGGCCAGTTACTTCTCTATCCCCTCCACCCTCGGTTAATCCCCCTGATCCCTCCTCTCCTAATTCCCCTTTACTCCCCTTTCCTAATCCCCCCTTACCCTCCTTTGGTAATCCCCCATTACCCCCCTTTAGTAAAGGGGGGAAGGGGGGATTAGGGGCGTTAGGAAGAGAAGATAAAAGGGAATTAGAAGATTTAGGAGAACGAAAAGAGACGGAGGTATCTTTAGACGAAAAGACAGAAGTCGTGAATGGATTCGAAATGGAAGAGATAAAAGCCAATGAAGATAAAGGAGAGGCGCGTCGCAGCATATCCTCTTCTGTAGATACATCGAACAGGTCGTGGTTTGCTATGATAATAGTATTAGGATGCATCGGTTTCTTTTTTTATGGATGGGTAAGGAAGAGATTTTTATAGGGGGTTCACCTGTTTAATGTATAGGAATTTCACCGTAAGGCAAGGCTAAAACCTCGCTCTACTTCGATCTGCCAAAGGCAGCTTAATGTAATTGTATAAAGATCTTCATTATTTTATGCAGGTGCTTCTTCGCATCTTTTACGGCTTAACGGTAAAATATTTTTATTAAGGATAATGAACTATGGGTTTTCTCAACCTGGTACAAAACATTCTCTCTATTCTTTCATCAGCGATGCTCTATCCCGTTATGATTTTATTGGTTGTCTTTTTTATTTGGGTAATTATAACTACAGGAAGTTTTGTTTCTGAATATTCAGAACGAAAGAAGCAGGCTCGCAGGCAAGATGTAAAAGAGTTTATAGAATCTTTTATGCTGCCATCGCAACTGGCTGTATTTTCTAATTCCCCCCATCCCCCCTTTAGGAAAGGGGGGAGAATGGAAGGAACTAGGAAAGGGGAGGGAATGGAGGGAGTTAGGGAAGGAGGGGGAGTAGGAGGAATTGGGAAAGAGGAGGGAGTGGAAGGAGTTAGGAGGGAGGGAACAGGGAGAGAAATCAGGAAAGAGGAGACAGGGGGAGGAGCTAGTAAGGGAGGGGTAGGCGGGATTAGGAAGGGAGAGGCAGGGGAAGTTTGTGAAGGGGAATCAGGGAGGATAATGTCAGAGATACCATTTTATTTTAGGGAATATTTTAAGGAACTTGCCGGTGAATTAAAAAAGAGTAAAAGTGGCAAAGAGACCCGTGTTGAATACCTCTTGCAAAGTAAGGAACAAAAAATGACCAGAAGCCTGGATAAGCTTCGGCTCATGATCCGTGCAGGACCTACTCTTGGGCTGATGGGAACGATAATTCCTATGGGACCTGCTTTATCAGCATTATCGCAGGGCGATCTTGAGAAACTTTCAGGTAATATTACCATTGCCTTTACCACAACTGTCGTGGGGTTAGCAATTGGAATTACCGCTTATTTTCTTTCTACGGTAAAAAATAGGTGGATCCATGAAGATATAAAGAATCTTGAGTATTTTACGGAATGTATTATGAAAGATGAGGAGTAGTTAGTCACAGAGAATACAGAGGGTACGGAGAAAAAAATCAGAAGATAAGAAGTTGGAAAAATGAGAGACTAAGAAATTTTCAACTCTCCAGTCTTCCATCTCCCTGATCTTTTCATTCCTTCGTATCTTCTGTATCTCGGCGGTGAACTAAATTGCAAAAATGAGATACCTGAAAAAAAGGCGCAGGGCCATCAGAAAGGAAGTTGACCTCCATCAGGAAGATCCCCTGTCAGGCGTGGCGAATCTTTTTGATGTTGGAGTTGTGTTTATTGTAGGTCTTATCGGGGCGTTAATCAGCGCATACAGCCTGCTTGATCTTCTTTCTCCAAAAACAGAGATTACGACGGTGAGGAAAAATGATAATGGTCAGATAGAGATTGTTACGAAAAAGGGAAAGCAGGTAAAGGTTGAAAAAGTTACCGACAAGAGTGTACAGGGCGAAGGCACCCGTCTGGGGATAGCATATAGATTAAAAGATGGAAAGGTAATCTATGTGCCGGAAGGCAGTGAATAAGAGCTGATCTGAAATAGTGGGTATTTATAAAAGAGATTTTTACCTTTTCTTCCTTTCAGATGGACACAAACCTGGAGAGACGCAAGATTTTGCGTCTCTCCATTAAATGTAGGGCAAGGCTTTAGCCTTGCTCCCCCGCTTGAATAAGTGATCAGGGATGGCGACCCTAAAAGATTACCCCGCGTAACTGAATTCCTGTACATCAGGTTGAGTAAAGATAAGCTCTTCAGAGGGAAAAGTTTGCTGTTCCTCTCTGGATATATGCTATCATCTCCCGGTGATTTTCTGCAATCCAGTCCGCCTCTTTCAGATACTCCCTGCCAAGGTAGGTGGTAATAGCAATACATCGCAGGCCTGCGCTCTTTGCTGACCGTATGCCAAGAGGGGCATTTTCGACAACAAGGCAATGATCCTTCGGTATGTGAAGTTTCCGGACGGCTATAAGATAAGGTTCCGGCGACGGTTTACTTATTTTGGTTTCTTCCCCATCAATAACCACCTCAAAAGTATCCGGGAAGAAGGTGTCTATTGTTTTCTTTACCGTCTGACGGTGAGAACCTGAAACGACGGCCAGCTTATACTTTGATTTTACTGTCTCAAGGAACTCCTGTATACCATCGAAGGGTTTTACCTGTGCTATCCGCTCAAATATCTCTAACTTTTTACGGGTAATTTCTTGTATTTCTTCATCGGTAGGGATGCGGCCGAACTGTCTGAATATGGCATCAATTACCTGCCGGGAATTTGCGCCTTCAAGCTCGTAAATCAATTTTTTCTCAATATTGATACCAACAGTCTTTAGTACCATATCCCAGGCTTCTGCGTGATAAGGCATAGAGTCAACAAGTACTCCATCCATGTCAAATAGTATCGCTTGCATAAGAGTTTAACACCATTTTATGTTTCTGGATATTCTGCTCCCTTACTTAACTGCATCTCTCAGGTTGAACACGGACAAACTTGTTTGTCCGTGCCACCCCATATACTGCTTAAGGTAACGCTTATGCCCTTACAACCCTTCTATCCGGGTAGCATGGATAGAAAGATAGAGACGACCCGGCAGACCGTTCCTCCTGTAAGCCTTCTATAATAACACATAGATACCTTAAGGAGAAATGCTTCGTTGTTATTCTTTTACTATTCACGTTTCATGAGGCCTTCGGCGACTTTTATCTCTTCGTAAGACGCAGGGCAAGGCTTCAGCCTTGCCTCCCCGCCTGAATATGTGCACTGGCAACCCTAAAGGGTTACCCTACAGAATTGAAATTCCTCTACATTCCATGAGGTTGTAAACCAGGATATACCATAATTCTGATGAATGTATCTATAGTTTTTTTCTAAAAATCTTTCAAATTTACAGAGTTTTCTCATTTTACATTAATAAATTATGAATTTATCTTGAAATATACTACGAAAGTTTTATATTTACAAAGAATTTTAAACCTTTACTTCCGCTACTTCCGCAATATCGATTACAAATATAGTATTCCAAGGATGAAATCGAACATAATCCTCAACAGAGGAAAGACTACCTCGCTGGTCATTGCGAGAGTATTGTCTGAAGCAATCCCAAAGGCAGAGATTGCTTCGTCGCTCACCCCTCGCAATGACATTTTTAAGGATTTCATACGTTTCATACATCAGCATACAATCAAGGACTCGACTTTTGCCACATCCTGTTCAGTTTCATCTCTTGGATGCTATAGGTATGGCGGAATTATTGTATCCAGGAGTATTATAGGTATTTTCTCTGCTATTTTTAAAATCTTATCTTTGATAATGGTGACTCAGGAGAGGTGAAATGAACAAGAAACGCATCAGGGTTTTACTCATAGATGATAATTCAGATGAGGTCCGATTGATACAGGAGATACTAAAAGAAGACGATACTGTCAAATTTGAGCTGGAACACGCCAGTCAGTTTTTATTAGGACTGGAGTATCTGAAAGAAAAACGATTTGATGTGTTACTTCTGGACCTCAACGTACCAGATAATGGAGGCCTTCACATGCTTAGTCAGGTCCGTACACAGTCGCCAAAATTACCCATTGTAGTATTGACAGGGTTTATTGATGAAGTAACAGGTACTAAGGCGGTGCAGGCGGGGGCGCAGGACTATCTTGTTAAGGAGGAAGTGAATTACAAATTGCTGGCGCGTTCCATACGGTATGCGATTGAACACAAGAGGGTTGAAGAAGAACTAAGAACGGTTAACGAATCTCTAGAATGCCGTGTAGCAGAACGGACATCGGCGCTGGCAAAGGCAAACACAGAGCTTCGTATGAAAGTCGCTGAGCATAAAGAGATGGAAGAAGAGATTAAGCTGCTGCAAACAATGACCTTTGCAATTGTTGAGGCAGAAGATTTCTCTTCTACGCTTGGCATTGTACTGCGTAAAGTATGCGAGGCTACCGGTTGGGTTTATGGTGAGGCATGGCTTATCTCTCCTGACGGTAAATACCTCGAATATTGTGTAGCATGGCATAGAGATCCTAAAAAAATGGAAGAAATTAAACAAGACAGTAAAATGCTTGCCTTTTCGCCGGAATGTGGTCTTCCGGGCCGTGTATGGTCTTTAAAGAAGCCAGAATGGATGATCGAGTCTATGGTAAGGAGAAACTTCCCCCATGCAGAGTTTTGCAAGAAATTTGGCTTTAAAGCAGCAATGGGTATTCCCGTCGTAACGAATGATGAAGTTATTGCCGTACTGACATTCTTTATGCAAGAACAACGGGATGAAGATGAACGGTTGACCAGGCTTATTTCTTCGGTTGCTACCCAATTAAGCGTTGTTATCCATCGGAAAATGATTGAGGATGCCCTGCGTATCAGTGAAGGCAAGTATCGGCTCCTCCTTGAGAATCTGCCACAAAGGATATTTTATAAGGACAAGAGTTTAGTGTATGTATCCTGCAATAGAAATTTAGCAGCAGATTTTCACATCAGGCCGGATGAGATTACGGGAAAGACCGATTATGATTTTTTCCCCAAAGAACTTGCCGAGAAATACAGAGCCGTGGATAAGCAGATTATGGAATCAGGGCAAACAGATGAAAGAGAAGAGGAGTATAGTAAAGATGGACAGGAATTAATTATCCGTATAGTAAGAACTCCTGTAAAGGACGAAAAAGGCGCTGTTATTGGTATTTTAGGCATATTTTGGGATATTACCGAGAAGGTGATCTTACAAAGAGAGGCTGAGCGGTCCAGACATCTGGCATCATTAGGTGAACTGGCTGCGGGTGTAGGCCATGAGATTAATAATCCCATAACCGGCGTTATTAACTGTGCCCAGATATTATTGAATAAAAGTAGCGAGGGAAGTAAGGAAAAAGACCTTGCCAGACGAATTATCAAGGAAGGAGATCGTATAGCTAATATCGTACATAGTCTTCTGTCTTTTACCCGGCCCGATAGTGAAAAAAAGAATATTATTAACATGCATGGAATATTGTCTGATACGCTTACCCTGATAGAATCGCAATTACGAAAAGAGGGTATTACGATGAAGTTAGATATTTCCCAAAAATTACCTGAAATCCTTGCGCATCCACAGCAAATTCAGCAGGTATTTTTAAGTATCATAAACAATGCCCGATATGCCCTGAATCAGAAATATCCCGAAACGCACGATAATAAAATCTTTGAGATTTCAGGGGAAGAAACAACGATGAATAATAATGCCTATGTAAAGATCATTTTTTGTGACCACGGCACCGGTATCCCTGCCGAAATGAGAGATAAAGTAATCAATCCTTTTTTTACAACAAAATATAGTAATAAGGGGATTGGGTTAGGATTAAGTATTAGTCATACTATTATCAGGAATCATGGTGGTAAGCTTATGATTGATAGCAGAGAGGGAGAATATACCAAAATCATCATAATGCTGCCCCGGTATTCAAGCTAAGCTATAGATTCTTACATAGAAACACACCTGATCATTGTTTTGTTACTCTGTATTTACATGAATCATCCATGAGGCTACCATGGGCAGGAGAGACGTAAAATATTACGTCTCTCCTCATGAAAGAACAGAGTCGATGTAGGGCAAGGCTTTAGCCTTGCTTTCCTCCGTCTGAATATGCATGGAGGTAGCACCCTGAAGGGTTGCCCTACTTTATAGTATTCAAAGGATGAAACCGTACATTATCATGATAGGGTGGCACGGACAAAACCCTGTCTCTGTATATCTTGAACAGGGATGGTTTGTCCGTGTTGTGTTTAACGTGTCATTGCGAGGGTAGTGTCCGAAGCAATCTCCTGAATAGTTGAGAAAAGATTGCTTCGGGAAAAAAACCCCCTCGCAATGACAAATACTCTGGAGCCTCTTATGGTAAATTATCTTGAATGAAAGGCTTGTGAAGCTTAACAATTCTTTCTTTGTATGATTGTTTCAATTCCTTATAGGTTCTAGTAGCTTGTTCCCAAACCATGTCCTCATGTAAACGGGGAAGAGTTTGGGAACAGGTCGGAACCACACGCCCTCCGGTATCGTGATTAATCTTTACCATGGAAACACTCGTAGAGATACACGATTTTGCGTTTGCTGGTTGTAGAGACGCAAAATCTTGCGTCTCTCTTTTCATTTTCCTGCCTAATCCCGTAGAGATGTTATGATTATAGAAAAAGCAGAAAAAAGCCCTTCAACCCCGAAGAGGTGACATAGGATATCTGCGTTAAGATGTCATCCCTTCGGGATTGAATGCGGTATGTTCAGTTTCATACAGAGGGTACTATAAGATATTCGTGAAAACCTCTTGAATATCAGTTGCATGTTAGTTGAATCGTTTATTGTTCCCATCTTTTCTTACGCATGAATCAGTTTTTTTGCACATAAATGTGTATTGTTGTTCATTTTTGTACGTTTTTATTTCTTTTGTTTCATTTCTTTCCTAAAATTCTATTTAGGATATTATCTTTATCAATAAATTCTATTTTTAAGAAGCTTTTCTTATGCCTATGTACTCTTTAGTTCAGGAAACAGGGTTTTTCTCTCAAACCATGCTCTCATGAATATGAGAAGAGTTTGAGGATAAGCCAGCAGGTTTTAACTTGGCGTATCTGCCTTCCTCTATTTTTATATTCTTTACCCTGAAAATATATCTTTCTGCACAGACTCTTTAGGTTTGCCATTCCCGTGGACAATTCAGACGGGGGAGGCAAGGCTGAAGCCTTGCCCTACATTTATGTATAGAAATTTCAATATTTATTGTAGGGGCGAAGCATTTGCCGTTATTGGCCTAAAATACTATGTATACGCTGAACGGCAAATGCTTCGCCCCTACCCCTGGCTTATTTTTAGTATTTATGTAAATTATACTTATACTTCCTAAAAATAAAACCTTTTAATTACTAATAAAGGTATTAAGATTGCTTATTCATATATAAAGAAGTTATTTATTACCAAATTAACATTTACCATACTAAACTCTTATATTTATTCATTAATTTGTGCCAGACATATCTTCAAGGATGAGGAATATTTTCCTTACTTTAACATTGGGATAGCTTGACCTTAAGGATCTACAAAATGAGACTATTCCTGTCGATTAAGAAAAAGTTGCTCATATTTGTATTGTGTATTTCTCTTATTCCTATTGTCGTAATTGCAACTACCTGCTACTTCTCTATCAGAAATACACTGAAATATCAAACTCTGGAGAAGCTAAAAGGGCTTGCAGAATCAAAAAGACTTCATTTTCTGTCTCTTATGGAGATAAAAAAGACGCGTGCCATAGATTTCAGCGCTGACAAGTTTATCAAAAGCGCTTTTGAGACTGTTGTTCGTGAAGGGATTTCCAAACAGCCTGAAGCAGCTTCCTTACAGAGATACCTCATAGAGGATAAACTTCCGCTCTGCCGTCAACTTATCGCAATAACCCTTCTCGATGAACATGGTAAGGTTACAACATCCACGAGTGAGAAGTTGATTGGCAAAGATATTTCTCATAAGGGCGTATTTCCACAAGATATAGGCCACAATACTGTAGACGTTGACCAGCCGCATTACTTTTCTTACTTTGATAAAGATTGCGTATGTATCTCTGCGCCAATTATCTCTGAATATAGCGCTGAGCCGCTTGGCTCCATTATTTGTACCTACAGCCTTACCATATTGAGCGAGATTGCGATCAACCGTGCCGGAATGGGAGAGACCATTGAGCTATACCTGGTCAATAGAGACAAGATGATGCTTACGAAGTCAAGATTTATCGACAATGCGCCTCTCAGGCAGATGGTAGATACAGAGCCAGTCCGCCAGATTATCAGGGGTAAGAAAGAGTATATTGGTATATACAGAGACTATAGAGGAATACCCGCTGTTGGCGCTGCATTAGATATACCAGAATATGGCTGGATACTTTTGGCAGAGATGGATAAGGCAGAGGCCTTTGCGTCATTAAAAAAGTTTGGTTTTATTACCTTGTTTATGGGGATGATAGGTATTGCCGCTGCCGCCGGCGCGGGGACTGTCTTTGCTGTCTCGACATCAAGGCCAGTCAAGGATTTAACGGATGCAGCAGAAAAATTCGCATGGGGGGAATTGAATTTCCGGGTAAAAGCGAATCGCAAAGATGAGTTTGGCGTTTTGGCCACATGCTTTAATGCTATGGCAGAGAAACTTGCCGGGAAGATTGCCGAACACAAGCGGATGGCGGATGAACTGAGGACGCTGAATGAATCCCTTGAACAACAGGTGAATGATCGGACAATGTCGCTTGCGAAGGGCAATGAAGAACTTCGGAGAGAAATCGAAAATCGTAAGCAGACAGAGGGACGGTTGAAAAAATATGAGATATTATTTTCTGAGATACGGGATCTTGCGTACATTTGTGATACCAGAGGAAATATTCTCTTTGTAAATAAGATATTCGGAATATTAACGGGTCACAAACCTGAGGAATTTTTTGGAAAGCCATTTGCGCCTCTTTTTGACGAAGAAAACCTGAAAAAAGCAATAGATGTCTGTACAAGAACCGTAAAGGGAGAAAGCCTTCTGTTTGAACTTTCTTTCAGAGATACGGGAAGGGTTTGTGAATATAAAAATTTTCCCCTGCGGGATGAAAAGGGGAATATCATAGGAACTATTGGCACAGCCAGAGACGTTACCGAACAGAGACGGGCGGAATCGGCGCTCCGCAAAAGCGAGGCCAGTCTTTCCAATGCCCAAAGAATTGCTCATGTGGGAAACTGGGAATGGAATAAAGAAAAAAATATACTCTATTGGTCTGATGAGGTCTATCGGATCTTTGGTTTATCTCCGCAAACATCTGATATAAGTTATGAGATATTTATGAATGCTATTCATCCCGGTGATAGAGAATATGTGAGAAAGTCTATTCACGAGGCCTTATATGAGGGAAAACCCTTTATCATTGACCATCGGATATCTTTGCCCGATGGCACGGTGCGTTTTGCCCACTGTCAGGGGGAAGTTATCTATGATACTACGGGAAAGCCAATTCAGATGAACGGGACAATTCAGGATGTTACGGAGCTTAAAAAGATAGAGGAGGAATTGAAGGCGCTTAATAAGTCTCTCGAGGAACGAGTGACAAAAAGGACAGCAGATCTTATCATGGTAAATGAAAAACTCCGGAAAGAAATGGCTGAGCATAAGCTGGCGGATGAGTCGTTGCATGAATCGGAAGAACGATACAGAAACCTTGTTGAGAATGCCCTGGATGTAATCTACACGCTTACTGTAGACGGAACTATTGTCTCGCTCAATACTGCTTTTGAGACTATTACGGGTTGGTTGCGTACGGAATGGCTGCATAAGCAGTTTATCCCCCTGGTTCATCCTGATGACAGGTCCATCGCATTAAAGTTGCTGCAACGTGTTCATCAGAAGGAAATACCTCCGGCTTTTGAATTGCGTATTCTGAGCAAGTCCGGTAATTATCTGGTTGGAGAATTTAAAGTGACTCCACAAATCCGGAAAGGATCAGTAATCGGGATTTTGGGTATTGCCCGCGATATTACCGAACGCAGACGTGCTGAAGATGTGTTGCGCGCAAGCGAAAGTAAATATCGGCTTCTTATTGAAAATCTTCCTCAAAGAATATTTTCTAAAGATAAAGCTCTCAGGTTTGTATCTTGTAATGAGAATTTAGCAAGAGATTTTCACATCAGACCGGATGAGATCACAGGAAAGACCGATTATGATTTTTTTCCCAAAGAACTTGCCGAGAAGTACAGAGCTGAAGATAAGCAGATTATGGAATCAGGGCAAACAGATGATAGAGAAGAAGAATATATGAAAGATGGAAAGACATTGATTGTCCGTATGGTGAGAACCCCGATAAAAGATGAGAAGGGTAATGTTCTTGGCATCTTAGGCGTATTTCTGGATATCACGGAAAAGATAACCTTGCAAAGAGAGGCTGAACGGTCCAGACATCTGGCATCATTAGGTGAACTGGCAGCGGGTGTAGCCCACGAGATCAATAACCCCATAACCGGTGTTATTAACTGTGCCCAGATATTATTGAATAAAAGCAGCGAAGGAAATAAGGAAAGGGATATTGCCGGCCGGATTATCAAAGAGGCTAACCGTATAGCGAACATAACCAGCAGTCTTCTTTCCTTTGCAAGACAGGGTGATGCGAAGGAGAAAAAAAGCATTGTCAGTGTTCATGAAATAATAACAAATACGCTTGTTCTGACAGAGGCACAATTACGAAAAGAGGGTATTACGATAACGTTAGATGTTTCTCAAAAATTGCCCCAAATTATTGCACATCCCCAGCAAATACAACAAGTCTTTCTGAATGCTATCAGTAATGCGCGATATGCCTTAAACCAGAAATATCCAGAGGTGCATGAGAATAAAATCCTGGAGATTATCGGGGAAGAAACAACGATAGATAACCGTCCGGCGGTAAAGATTACCTTCTATGATCATGGCACGGGTATACCTGCCAGGATACGAGATAGAGTAGTAGAACCGTTTTATACCACAAAACCCCGGGGTAAGGGAACAGGACTGGGGTTAAGCATCAGTTATAGTATTATCAGAGACCATGAGGGCAGGTTTATTATTGATAGTGTTGAAGGGAAGTTTACCAAGGTTAGCGTAGTTTTACCAGCGTTTAAACCAGTTTCTTAAACCTGAAGGTGTGGGTTATAATCATGTAATTACTCAAAATAAGGTGCAAACCTGACTTGGGAGTTGTCCAAAAAGATTATCTTTTCACAATTATTGTGAGCAAGCCAAAGCTCGGAGCAAAGCAAAGAAGAAGTAATCCCCCTTGATCCCCCTTTAGAAAAGGGGGAAATTCTTTCCTGGGCGGGTTCAGGTTTATAACCTGAACCCTCAATTTGGAATATTTCCCTAATCTTTATGACGCCCTTTGCCTGGCCCGCTTCAGGCTCTCCCGCAGGATAGACATCAAATCGGTGGCAGGCGTTGGTACCGGTTTCTCTTTTTCCGGAGCAGGGGCCTTGCCATGTACTCGCTCTGGAATGACCTCTTTGAGTTCCTCGCTGTAGGTATCGTGGTACTTTTCCGGTTTAAATGGTTCTGTAAGCTGATCAATAAATGCAAGAGCTAATTCTATTTCTTTATTTTTTCCAGCTTTAGAAGGTAGTTTCAGATCTCCGATATCGTGTAGCTCATCTTTAAATCTGAGCTGGTTAAGAACTATCACATCTCCTTCAGGTTTGATAATGCCGAGATGTTCCCGGCTTTTCAGAACAAACCTGGCTATCCCTACTTTTTTAGAACGTTGTAAGGCTTCACGAAGCAACGCATAAGCTTTATCGGCTCCACGGCCTGGTTCCAGGTAATACGGTTTCTCGAAATACTTACTGTCAATTTCCTCCTCTTTTGCAAATTCTATAATATCAATAGTCCCTGTTTTCCGGAGGTTTGCTTTCTTAAAATCCTCATCTGTTAAGATAATATAATCACCTTTTTGATATTCATAGCCTCTTACAATATCCTCATAGGGGACCTCTCGTCCATCTTCCCGGCAAATACGGGCATGTCTGATGGGTGACAGATCTTTTTTATGAAGGTAATGAAACTTAAGCCTTCTTTCTCCTGTGGCGCTGTAAAGCCGAATGGGAATATTGACAAGTCCAAAACGCATGATTCCCGTCCAAATTGCACGCATGCTTCTCTTCTCCAAAAGACTTACGATCGCTGTTTTTTCTTCATTCTTAGCATAATTACTTTTACTTTATCCTCTTCAATTCCTACTTTCTTCCTGGCTTCCTCATAACCCTTTTTCATTGCAGAAATAGTATACATATCTGCATCTAAATCACGAAACTGAAAAGAGCCATTTTCATCGGAGAGTATAAACCTGGACATAGCTTTTGTCCCTTTAAGGACTATGCTTGCATATCCAACGGGGCTATTTTCACTATCTGCCACATACCCATATATCTTGCCTTTCATCAGGGCAATTTTTGTAATGAAGGCATCATGATCCCCCGTTTTATTCCCATAGACTGCAGAGATTACCGGAAAATTATCTGATTCTGTTCTTCCGGCGACATATGCATTTCCTTCGGTATCTACAGCAACTCCATAACCGGCATCCTCATTGTCTCCTCCAAGGTACAGAGAGTATAAAAGTTTATTTCCTGCGGCATTGAGCTTTACGATGAAGGCATCGTTATTTCCTGCACCCCTTTCATAGAGAGCAGAGGTTACCGGAAAATCATCGGAACGGGTTACTCCGGTGATATATGCATTCCCGGAGATATCGGCAGCAATCCCATGACCGCTCTCATACATACTTCCTCCCAGATAGGTAGAGTATATAACGCTGCCTGCGGTGTTGAGCTTGGTGATAAAGACATCATTATTTCCTGCAATATTCTTATAGAGAGGCAAAGTCGTTGGAAAATTGTTTGACCATGTTAGTCCGGTGATATAGGCATTTCCGGAGACGTCTACAGCGACTTCATAACCTATATCATCACCACTTCCCCCCAGATAGGTAGAATATACCAGTTTATTGCCTGAGGGATTTATCTTTGTGATAAAGGCATCGTGATATCCGCCTGCGTAGCTTTTGTGGATAGCGGAGACTATGGGAAAGTTCGTTGAATTGGTATACCCGGTGACGTATGCATTTCCGAAGGTATCCACGGCAATCCCGTTGCCGGTATCGTAATTGTTTCCACCCAGATACAGGGAGTACATAAGTTCACTGCCTGAGGGATTTATCTTTGTGATAAAGGCGTCCTGATACCCTGCTGTTTTACTTCCCATGATCGTGGAAACGGTTGGAAAGTTATTTGAATATGTCCATCCGGTGATATATGCATTTCCAAAGGTATCCACGGCAATTCCACGTCCCCAGTCAGAGCTGCTTCCTCCCAGATAGGTAGAGTATACAAGATTATCGCCCGAGGCATTTATCTTTGTGATAAAGGCATCAGATTCCCCTTCTTTATTTTTATACAGAGCCATGACGGTTGGAAAGTTTGTTGAATTAGTAAATCCGGTAACAGAGACATTTCCCGATGAGTCCACAGCGATTCCATTACCTATATCATCGCTATTTCCTCCCAGATAGGTTGAGTATACAATACGAGTGCCTGAGGCATTGAGCTTTGTGACAAAGACATCGGAAAACCGTGCATCCCCTATTTTGTTTTTATAAAGAGCAGAGATTGCCGGAAAGGTATCGGAGCGCGTCTCTCCGGTAATATACGCATTCCCAAGGGAATCTACAGCGATTTTGTACCCTTCGTCGGAATTATTTCCTCCAAGATAGGTAGAATATACGAGGGCAGGGTCTATAGTGAGTGGATATCTCTTATCATAGGATGCGACCCTGAAACCATAGACGAAGTGTCCCGTATTTTGTGTCTCGTGTTTCGTATCCCGTATGGTATGTCTCGTGTTTTGAACTCCAAACGCTAAGCCTGAAATCGCAAACCCTCCTTTCACCTCTACTCTCTTCCCGTTGATTTCCTGATATATATATGGCTTTTTTTGCGCCATCTTGCTGTTTTTAAGGTATATCTCCAGGTCTCCTTCTTTGTTAATCCTTAAATTCTCTATACCTCTGTAAGCAAATTTTATCCGTGATGGATTTGCGCCAGGTTTGATGATGATATCGTACTCCAACTGGCGGTTATTCCCGTAAAATCTCATATCAATATCCTGGTACATGTCTTTGTAGACTATTGCCTGATAGGTGGGAATATTTGTTTTCCAGTCTTCCGGGTTTGTGCCGATAAGATAATTGACCTTTGTCTCTTGTAAACCTTCCGGGATAATCTCGAGGTGTTTATTGGCGCCAAGGGGTATGAGTTTGATAGTTTCTATCTTTAAGCAGGGATTGTTTGTTTGGGCTTCTTCCTGGGAGTTTTGTGGAATATTGCCTTGTGTAATCCCCCTTGGTCCCCTTTTAGAAAAGGGGGAAAAATGTGTGAATGTTTTAGAAAAGGGAGATTGAGGGGATTTGTTAGAAAAGAGGGTGTGAGTGGGTTTATTAAAAAAGGGGGATTTGGTGAATGCAAAGGGGGATTTGGTGGATACAGAGGGATTTTTATCATGGGCTTCTCCACTACCTGTTGTCTTCAGAAGATGGCTCCTGCCTTCTGTCTCCTGTTTCTCTTCCCTTAACCGATGATTACTTGCAAATGATACATAAATTCCCCTTTTCGTAAAAAAGATACTATACCCTTTCTGCTTTTCATAAAATTTTATACTTCCATTCACTTGTCCCTTGTTCTGAATAAAACAGAAGGGTAGTTTACCATAGTTTTCCTGCGCCTTTACCTTCGCCGCATCGTCCACAGAAGCATATCTGTTACTTTGATTGGCTGATGTTAAAGATAAGCCAAAGGCAGATGAATTAATAATCGATACCCCGGAAAATAAGTATAAAGCTGCTATGGATAAAAAGAGCCGAAAAATACATCCATGTAATATATTTCTCATAATCTTTCAAACTCCTTATTTATAGTACTCAAGATATGAAACCGAACGTATTTGTGATAGGGTGGCACGGACAAACTCGTTTGTCCGTGATGGCACAATCAAACCATGACTCATTTTGTTCCGTCCGAGTTCATCTATTTGATACTATATAAGATCTCATGAAGATAGGTATGAGACAAGCAAAATATATACCGTTATAAAAGGCAGCCGGAAGGAATCGTTTTGCTGTTCTTGAAGTGGGTATACCTTCTTAGGTAAATACTGCTTTGGATAAACCCGGGTATCGTGTACTTTTATCCGGCAGGACAAGGTGTATGGAATTACTTACTTTGTGTATGTTTTTGTGGTCGCATAAAATATTGTATAAAGGTTTATATCGGTATTATTTAAGAATAACATTGAATGATTGTATGGATACTTATACATATCGGGAAAGATAATCTCTTCTGAAAACGGAAAGTAAAGAGGATTAAGGAGATGATACCTTTTTTCATAAGTTATAGTCTTTTATATTCATATGATTATTGGATGTACTATATAAGGAATTTGTATACAAAAATTCTTTGGCAAGTGTATTGCTGAAATAGTAACGAATCAAGCCTGTATCTTTATCGGGAATGTTCCTGGTAGGCTGGCTTAAGATTCTTCATGTGAGGAGGAATAAGAGATGCTAAAGAAATTTTGTCTTAGTATTGCTGTTGCAGGGGCGTTAATTTCTGGTATTGGTATGGTAAATACTACTTTTATTAATACTGCTCTTGCAGAGGAAAAGGAAAAGGTGTGCGATAAATGTAATCATGTACCGTCGAAAATAGTGCCGGATTGTCCATGTCAATGCCATGGGGGACAGAGAAAGTAGGGAATAAGAAAAGTTTTAACAAGGCTGAGAGGTTTTGTCGTTTTCCCTGATCATAAAAAAGGTCTATAAGAGACCGGGGAGAATCTTTCAGCAAAAAGAAATAGCCTTACTGACGGGATATTTTACCGATATCCCCGGTAAGGCTTTTCTTTTTATACGGCTTTTTCATAAAGCTAAATGAAAACTACAGTATGGGAAAATATCTCTTTGGGTTCATGTAATAATATGGTATAGTAATCTCAAAACAAAATGTCACAGAGTAGAGTAAAATTTTCCAGAAAGTACAGATCAGTTTTTCCTCATCCCAAAGAAACGGAGTGATAGAGTATCAAGGTATTTTTGTCTCATAATCCCGAAGGGATGGTATGATTATAGCAAAAGAGCAGAAGAAAGGGTTTGAACCCCGAAGGGGTGGCATGGAAAACCCGTGTATACCTGTCATTGCCTGGGAATTTGCCGTTGTTTTCTAATAATTATTTCTTCAGGGTTGTTGA
>JAANMX010001476.1_pt1 | contig 26627 bp, 21 predicted proteins | sample 7279681 | NCBI WGS metagenome assembly JAANMX01 (sample SAMN14094542, study PRJNA606508) | bioreactor metagenome | isolation source: A lab-scale SPAN reactor treating ammonium-rich wastewater day 351 | place: Ireland: Galway | collected 2018-01-01 | reverse complement strand
ACTGTCCGGACAACCATTCGCGTAATCCTCGGATTCGCGGTCAAAGCGTCCCAAACCCCCTCCTCTCCCAGCGCGGAGGGCAGCACAAACGAACCGATGGCATCGCTGGGGGAGGAGGGGGCGTCCCTCAAACAGCCGACGTTCCCGCCAACAGGTAGGGGGCGGTGAGGGTTGACCGCGAATGGGAGGATGACGCGAATAGATGATTCGTGGGTCACGATTTTTCTGCTGGCATAGAAGCCGTTTCGCCACTGTCCCGCCAACCATTCGCGTAATCCTTGCATTAGCGGTCACCCTTTCCACCGACTTGCCAACCCCGCCAAAATCCCTATACTGACGACTAGACATATCCGCGCTGGTGCGACGCACTCGCCAAAACAATTCTCGCAACGCCAGTCTGGTGTGGCGAGTGCGTCGCACCAGCAGACCGACAACTGCGGTCAGACAAATCATTTACCAGCGGCATAGAATCCAATGGCCCCAGAACCCCAACCCATCATCTACAACCAGCCCGGCTGGTATGTGGAAAACGTCTACCAGACGGTCAACAATTACCTCCTGCCACCGGAGCGGCAACCTCTTTGGGTCGATGTGCCTTCTCTAACCGCCCACTTCATCGGACGCGACACCATTGTCGCCGACCTCTCCGCCCGTCTCACCGCGGGCGGCAGCGTCGCCCTCTCCGCCGAGGGCAAGCCGGGAGTGGGCAAGACGACCCTGGCAGTGGCCCTGGCCCACCATCGGGACGTGCTGGAACACTTCTCCGACGGGGTGCTGTGGGCCGGGCTGGGACCACAGCCCGACCTGCCCAGCCGCCTGGCCCGCTGGGCCGACGCCCTGGGACTCGACATCAGCGACCGCCCGACGGTCGAGGCCCGTGCCCAGGCCGTGCGCGACGCCATCGGCCACAAACGGCTGCTGCTGGTCATCGACGACGCCTGGGGTTTGGAAGCCGCCGAAACCCTGCGCTGCGGCGGACCCAACTGCGCCCATCTGCTCACCAGCCGGGACCAGCGCCTGGCGCTGCAATTCGCCGGACGCAGCGAACGGGTGGAAGATTTGACCCCCGCCGACGCCCTGGAACTGTTGCGCCGCCTGGCCCCCAAAGCCGTGGCTGTAGACGAAAAACAGGCCGCGGGGCTGCTGGCCGCGATTGGCTATCTGCCCCTGGCTGTGGAACTGTTGGGCGGCTATCTGGCCGCGGGAGCCAGTGCCCACTTTGCCGACGCCAGCCGCAGCGCTCTGGCCGACCTGCACGACCCGGCCCGCCGTCTGGCCCTGGCGACCCGCCGCTTGGGGGATGGCACGGGTAAGCGAATGAGTTTGGAAGAAGTGATTGCCCTCAGCATCGACGGGCTGGCCGAGGAATCGCCCGAAGCCGTAACTGCCTTCTACAGCCTGGGCGCGTTTGCCCCCAAACCAGCCAACTTCGACCGGACCGCGGCCCAGGCCGTGGCCGAATGCGATGCTGACGCCCTGGCTCTGCTTATCGAACGCAACCTGCTGGAACAGGACGAGGACGAATCTCTCGCCCTGCACCAGACCCTCGCCGATGTGGCCTGCACTCGCATCCCCGCTGACGCTATCACCCGCCACCGAGAGCACTATCTGGCGCGGGTCAACGCCGACCGGGAAGACTGGCAGGCGATTGAGGCGATCTATCCGCAAATTCAATATGCGTGGCAACAGACGCTGTCTGATGATCCGGTGACGGTTGACTTTGTAGATGCCCTTTACACCTATCAGAACCTTAGAGCACTTTGGAGTGATCGGTTGACTTGGCTACCTGTGGCCACAGAGACCGCTAAGAACAACTCTGATGCAAAAAGTCAGGCCCGGATGCTGAACGAGCTCGGCTTTGTTCACCATGCCTTGGGGAACAACGAAAATGGGTTACACTATTATGCGGAGGCATTGTCGCTGAGACGTCAGGTGGGGGATCGCTCTGGGGAAGCAACTACCCTTATCAATATTAGCGAAGTCTACTCAGTGTTTGGGGAGAATAAGAAAGCGTTGGAGTATCTTCTCACGGCGCTGCCGCTTTGGCGCCAATCGGGACACCTCAATGGAGAGGCGGGCACGCTCGTTAATATGGGTAGAGTCTATTCAGATATAGGCGAGAAAGATAAGGCGTTGATGCATCTTTTTGAAGCGCTACTTCTTTCACTCCAGATTCAAGATTGGGCCATAGAAGCAGCCTCGCTAGCGTGTATTGGTCAAGTCTACTCAACTTTGGGGGAGAATCAGAAGGCGTTGGAGTACCTTCTCCTGGCATTGCCACTGATGCGCCAGCAAGGGGATCCTGCCGGCGAAGCTAACACGCTAGATTTCATTGGCGGGGTTTACCTAAATTGGGGGGAGAATCAGAAGGCGCTGGAGTATTTCGAGGAGGCGTTACTGCTTTCTCGTCAAATACGTTCTCTCGATAAAGAGGCGATGGCGTTGGACAATATTGGGATGGTATATAGACGTATGGGTGAAATGAAGAAAGCGTTGGGATATTATGGGGAGGCAGTGATTCTCTTTCGCCATCTGGGGGATCGTAGTGGAGAGGCGGCAGCGCTGAATAACATCGGAGTGGTATACCGACATATGGGCGAAATGGAGAAAGCGTTGGCATTCTATGAGGAAGCATTGCCTCTAAGACGCCAAGTGGGAGATCGCAGTGGAGAGGCGACGACGTTAAGTAATATTGGGGCAACATACAGCGTGCTGGGGGAGAAGGAGCAGGTATTAGGTTATCTCGAGAAGGCGCTGCCGCTATTTCGTCAAGTACGTGATCGCGCTGGGGAGGCAAGGACACTGAATAGTATTGGCGCTGTTTATTTTGAGTTGGACGAGAATGAGAAGGCATTGGGGCATTGCGAAGAAGCGCTACGGATCTTCCGTCAGGTAGAGGACCGCAGTGGGGAGGCATCAGCGTTGAACAACATTGGCGGTGTCTATTCGGGATTGGGGGAAAAGAAAGAAGCATTAGGGTATTACGAGGCTGCTCTACTGCTTTTCCGTCAAGCAGTTGATTACAGTGGGGAGGTAACGACACTGAACAATATTGGAAAGGTCTACTCTGATTTGCGGGAGAACAATAAGGCGTTGGAGTATCACAAACAGGCGCTGCTGCTTTCTGGCCAAGTGGGGGACGGTTGGGGAGAAAGAGACACTCGTTTCAACATAGCAAGGGCCTTCATGGATTTGGGATGGTTAGCCGAATTCGAAGTGCAACTAGAGATTATTGTGCAAATTGATGAAGCCGTGGATCATCCCAATTTAGCAAGCGACCGGCAAGCGCTGGAGCAGGTGCGGGCTATGCGGCGTTGACCCGCCAACTTTCCGGGATGCGGCCAAAGTCACTTCCCTATCCCCTCAATTCTGTGGCCGCATCCCGAAAGGTCACCCGTCTCATTTCGCGCCGGACGCAGAGCGTCCCAAAAACCGTGCCCACGCAGAGCGATGGGCACGAGAGACCGAATCGCCGTCCTTCCCCCGCCTCTCCCAGCCCACCCAACCCCACAAACGAACCATCGCCGCGGCTGGGAGAGGCGGGGGCGACCCTCCAACAACCGACCTTCCCGCCAACAGCTAGGGGGCGGTGAGGGCGCAGCCGCCAGACCCCCACCTAACCTCCCCCGCTGCGGGGGAGGCTGGGAGGGGGTTCCTCGCACAAGCAGATTTACCCACGCAGATAAATTTCCACATTCTGCGTATGCCAGGTGACCACCCCTGTGCCAAAAAAGTCGTTGTCTTCGGTCCACACAGGACAATCCAGGGCAAGGGCCAGCGCCAGCAGCGGCCAGTCCCGTTGGTCACGGCTGGCAATGCGACGTTTCGCTTCTTGCTCAAACAGGCCATAGACCTCTGCGTCCAGTGGCACGACTACCGCCTGCAACGCATCGATAGCCGCCCAAAACGGTTCTGGTGATAGCCCGTGTCTCTGCAGGATTGCGGGAAGGTGTTGCCGCATCTCGTCATAACAGACCTCTGTCGTAAAGAAGCGCACCTGCTTGCCATACGCTTCCAGCAAACGGGGCACGCTTGTACCCAACAGGCAGCGAATCAGAATATTGGCATCCAACACAATCAGCCTGCTCATTGCGATGGCTCACCCTGCCGTTCAGCCTGAAACTCGGCTACAATCCCATCCGCATCCACACCGCTGGCTTCCAATATCCCGGCCAGCTTTTCTGCTGCCTGCCTCAAAGCCAAAAATTCTTGGGCCTGGGGTGCGGGTCGTGCCGGAATATAGTAACCGATCGTCTCCCCGTGGGAGGTTATGGCAATGGGTTCGTCTCCCTGCCGGGTATATTTGTGTAGATGGGTGCGAAATTCACGCAGACCCACAGATTGCAATTCCATTGCTGTCGCCTTCCTACTCATATCCCGCCGAAAAGTACATATGTGTACACAATAACACCAAAGCATTGACTTTGCAATAGGCCCAGCCACTTTTCGCTCGTTCCCAGACGCTCTGCGTCCCAAAAAAACGTGCCCACGCGGGAGCGATGGGCACGAGCAATCCGTCTTTTTAAAATCCGCGCAAATCCGCCCTTTCCGCGTCATCCGCGTCCTATTCCCCTTCCACCTCCGGCGCGAAAGCCAGCGCCAGCGCGGCCGCGCTCACCTGCTCGTAGACCGCCACCAGTTGATCGTATGTTTCCAGGCTGTCCGTGCGGAAGGGGGGATGGCCCAGGCGGCGCAGGAGGGCCAGGCGGATGGTGGGCGGGCTGATGTGGTGGTGCAGGTCGGCCAACTGCTTGCCCCGCCCCCAGAAATTGTCGATCTGCGTGGAGAGGGGCAGGGGCGTCCCGCCGTTCTCCTGCAAGGGGGCAAAGCTGGGCGCGGCCAGGGGACGACGCTCCACCGAGGCGGGCAGGGCGCTGTCGTCCCCTTCGCTGCGCCGCTGACGCATGGCCTGTAGCACCTGCTGGCGATCCCGCCCGCGCAGGCGAAAGAGCAGCCAGGGGTCTTCGTCCAACATCTGGCCCATCACAAAAAGCACCGCAGAGACGTGCTTGCAGGGCTGCTCCCAACCCGCGCAGACCGAACAGTTCGCCTCCAACTCATAGCGGCCCGCGGGCAGCAGATGCACCCCTTCCTCCTGAAAGCGCTCGTCGATGGAGTGGGGCAGGTCCCCGGCCAGGAGTTGGGCCGCGTAGATGGCCTGGCCGCTCAGGGAATCCAGCACCCGGTTCCAGGCGTCGTCGTCGTGGGTGTTCAGCAGCACCTCCACATCACACGCGCCCAGGTCCGTGTCCTGCACCTGGGCCGTCACCCGCCCCACCTGCACCTCCACCGCCGTCACCTTCCCCCGGCGTGCGTGGGAGCGTCCCCGGCGCATATCGTAGCCCAGTTCGTCCATCAGCCCGTGCCAGCGCTCGGACCAGACCGCGCCGCCCGCAGCATTTGTATTACCGGATGTAAAAAGTGCGTTTGTCATCAGACAATCGCCTCCTCTTCAATCTCATCCCGGCGCAGGGTGAGCATCTGGCGCAACTGATCCGTGTCCAGCTCGGAGAGCCAATCCTCGCCGTTGCCCACAATCGACTCGGCCAGATTCTGTTTGCTCTCGATCAGTTCATGGATGCGCTCTTCCAGGGTCCCAGCCACCACGAATTTGTAGACCTGCACCGCCCGCTTCTGGCCGATGCGGAAGGCCCGGTCTGTGGCCTGGTTCTCCACCGCGGGGTTCCACCAGCGGTCAAAGTGGAAGACGTGATTGGCCCGGGTCAGGTTCAGCCCCACACCGCCGGCGCGCAGGCTGAGAATAAAGATGGACGGCCCGCCCTTTTCCGCCTGGAAAGCCTGTACCATCTGGTCCCGCTTGGCCGCGGGCGTGCCCCCGTGCAGGAATAGCACCTCCCCGCCAAAGCTCTCCTCCAAATGGGCCTTGAGCAGATGGCCCATCTCCACAAATTGGGTAAAGATCAGCGCCCGGTCGTCCACACTCAGCGCCTCCTCCACCATCGCGGTCAGGCGGCTGAGCTTGCCGCTGCGCCCGATGAGGGGCTTTTGCTGGCCCAGATAGTGGGCCGGGTGGTTACAGACCTGCTTGAGTTTGAGTAGCAGACTGAGCACCAGCCCCCGGCGCTGGATGCCCTCGCTCTGCTCCACCCGCTCCATCGTCTCGGTGACGACACTATTGTAGAGTTTGGCCTGCTCTTTGGAGAGGGGGCAATAGACAATCATCTCATTCTTTTCGGGCAGGTCGGTGATGATTGTCGGGTCGGTCTTCAGGCGGCGCAGAAGGAAAGGCTGCACCAGACGGCGCAATTCCGCGGCCGCGGCCTCGTCGTTGTAGCGCTCGATGGGCAGGACAAATTGCTGGCGGAAGTTCTCCCGGCTGCCCAGATAGCCGGGGTTGAGAAACTCCATCAGACTCCACAGTTCCAGCAGCCGGTTCTCCACCGGCGTACCTGTCAGCGCGATGCGGCTGGCCGCGGGGATGCGGCGCACGGCCTGGGTCTGCTTGGCCCCGGGGTTTTTGATGTTCTGGGCCTCGTCCAGAATCAGCGTACTCCATTCGGTTTGGGAGAGCAGATCGATGTCCCGGCGGGCTGTGCCGTAGCTGGTGATGACCAGTTCGTGTTCGGTCAAAGCTGCGGCGAAGTCGTCGCCGTCCAGCCGCCCGCTGCCGTGATGGACCAGCGCCTTCATCGATGGGGCAAAGCGCTCGATCTCGTGCCGCCAGTTTGCGACGACGCTCGTCGGGCAGATGAGCAGCGTGGGCGTCAGCGTTTCGCCTTGCGCGGCGGCTACAAAACGGGCGTGGAGCAGCAGCGCGATGGCCTCAATCGTCTTGCCCAGCCCCATATCGTCGGCCAGACAGGCGCCCAGCCCCAGACGGCGCAGATACCAGAGCCAGCCCGCGCCCCGGCGCTGGTAGGGGCGCAATGTGCCGATAAAGCCCTCCGGCTCGGCCAGTTCCTCAATCGACCCCGCGCTGCGCAGCCGCTGCAACACCTCGTCCAGCCAGCCTTCGATCTCCACTGTGTCCAGGGGCAGATTCTCCGGCAAGCCCTTGCCAAACGAAAAATCGCCCCCCTCCCCCGCTGCGGGGGAGGGGCTGGGGGTGGGGGTCTCTGTGTCAGAATAGGACTGGGCCATCCGCAAGGCCTGAAGCAGATTCGTCTGCCCCTCGGCCTGGTTGCCCTGCAAAAAGCTGCGGGCCGCGGCCACCTGCTCTGGCTCCAATTCCAGCCAGCGCCCGCGGATGTTGACCAGCGGCGACTGCATTGCGATCAGCCCTTCAAACTCGGCCTGGTCCAGGGTTTCGTCGCCCAGGGTCAGTTCCCAGCGGTAGCGGATCAGACTGTTGAGGGTCAGCGCGCTGCTTTTCGGCGCTGCGTGTCGGTCGCCGTCACCGTTGCGGTAGCCATTGAGACGCTCACTTAACAGGTCATCGTCCCCCGGCTGCTGGCTGAAGAGGCGCAGCCGCATCCCCAGCCTCGAGCGTCCCCGTTGCTGCCACCAGTCGGGCAGGATCAGCCCAAAGCCGCTGCTTTCCAGCAACGGGCCGATCTCCCGCAAAAATTGGTGGGCCTCGGCGGTGGTGAGCAGCGCGCTTTCCGGGCGGGAGGTGCGCAGGCTCTCTTTGATGGGCGGGAAGAGACGGCTGGCGATGCCCAGCCCGGCCAGCAGCCGCTCCTGGGGCTGGTCAAAGCGCATCTCGCCCAGGCGCAGGCTGTGGCTCTTTTCCTGCCAGACCTGCTGGGCCGAGACGGTCAGGTCGGAATCGCTGCGGGCCTGGAGAAAGTAGCGCAGAATCCAGCGGGTCGGGTTGGCGGCTTCCGGCGCTTCCAGGGCAAAGGCCACCCGGAATTGGGCGTCGGCGGTGGTGACGTGCAATTGTTCCAGCCAGCCGACCCATTCCTGAAAAAGGGTGTGGGCGGGCTGGGGGGGCAGATCGACGGTCGTTTGGGTCGAGAGCAGGCTGGTCAGCCACTGGCGGGCCGGGGAAGGCGCGGCCTGTCCTGCGCTCTGCACGGGCGCGGCCCAGTTGCGCACGGCCTGGTCCACCAGCGCAGCGATGAAATGTTCGGTCAGTTGGCTGGGCGAATGGGCCAGCTCCAGACTTTCCAGATTGTAGGCCCGGCAGATGGGGGGCATGGCTTCGATGAGCGCTTCCACCCGGCGGCGCAGAATTGGGTCCAGCAGTTGGGGCTGCCAGAGCGCCTGAAAACGTCCACTGCTGTCGGCCAGCAGACCGGGCAGCAGGTGTTGGCCGGCCAGAATTTCCAGGACGGTCTTGGCTCCGTGGCTCCAAAAACGCAGGTCGTTGCCCAGCCGGGCGTGGCGCAGGGGCGAAGACGGCTCAGTCGCTTCGATCAGACTCTGGTTGCTCAGGCGGCTGAGAAAGGTGAGGGCGTGAAAGGGTTCCAGTGTCAGCCCGGTCACCTGCCAGGGGGACAAAAATGCTGGCCCCGCCTCGCCGCTGGACAGGGCGGAAACGCCCTTTTGAAAGGAGCCGATACGGGTCAGGGGATTGCCGTGCTGGGTGGGCAACCAGACCAGCGCGTTGCTGGGGGTGCTGTCGGTCTCCTCCGCGGTGGCCAGTTGGCGTATCATCTGGCGGAAGGTACCCACAGCCAACTGGCCCGGATGGGAGGGCACTTTGGCAGCCCGGCTGCGCCCGTTCTGCCCCCCGTACGTCGGACTGTCAGTCCGACCAGCCAGCCCATTCGTTTCAGCAGTCGGACTAACAGTCCGACGTACGGGGTCGTGGCCGTTTTCGTCGGCTGGGTTGGGGGTATGGTTCTCGGCCCACAGAAAGAGTTGGCCGTAGGGAACTTTGGACTCGGCAGGAAGCCAGGCGGCGTGAATGGTAAAAGGCATAACGGATATTGTATCCTGAAAGGCGTCTCAAATCAAATTTTGGACGCTCTTTCCGGGAATGAAGTTCCAGCGCGAAGGGGAAACGGAGGGACCGCGAAGGGCGAAGGGACGATGCGAATGCAGAATGCGGAATGCGGAATCCGGAATGCGGATCAGTGAGCGCCGGTTGAGTAGCCGAGTCTTCGAGGCGTATCGAAACCAGAGCGAACGGGTAGACGAGCTATCTCATTCTACCCGCTCGGTTTCACTTCGATACGCTACGCTACTCAGCACAAGCGATACGGCGGGAAAAAGCCCCCGCCTACTCAACCAGCGCTGGTCTTGCGTCGTTAGGAATGCGGAATGGGGATCGGCGACGCCGGTTGGGAGTGGGGAATGCGAAACGAAGACTAGCGACGCCGGTTGAGCGGTGTCCTGAGCCTGTCGAAGGGTAGGCGGCTGTTTGCCGTATCGAAACCCGCGAGCGGGTCAACGAAAGCACCCACCGGGCAGCGGCCACCGCTTTGAGGAAATTGCGAAGTTGTCCTGGCCGCTTCCCGAAAGGTATACTTACCGTCACGAAATTGGCGATGGCGTAAGTGCGGTTTTGAACCGCACGGTTGTCGGACATCCACAAATGTGCGGTTCAAAACCGCACCTACCGTACTGTGGCATCAATTGACAGCAAAACCCGTGTAAGGCCGCTTATACAGGGGTTGGAAGCCCAGCACAATTGCCTCTTTGGGCACGCCCATTTCCACGAGCAGATTGGCAATGCCCACATCTGTGCCATCGTGCTGAATCCACACTTTGTTGTCCTTCAGGTCAATGTGCAAGAGACAGCCATGCACGCGTTCGTCGTTCTCCCAGCCGACCGTAATCACTTCGTAGTGCCCCTGTTTGTGATCCATAACGGCTTCCAGTTCGACTTCGCCATAGCGAGGTTTGTAGCTGGCATACTGGTTGACCAAATCCATTATTTCTTGACGGTATCGTTCGATTTGTGTTTCTTCTATTCGTACCATTCCAAGACTTCCTCCTTTTTTGGCGGATGGTTGTATCGTCACCCAAACGCCCAATGCCCCGGCCCGTACTTCCCCAAATACTCCTCCACCGCCCCGGCCATATCCTCCCGCCTGCCCGGCTGCCGGCTCAGCCAGTAACCGAAATCGCTGGCCCACGGCTCCCCGTTGAGAACCGTGCGTAGGTAGAGTTGGGCCACGGGTCCGGCCTCGGCCAGCATCCCCGAAGATTCGTAGGCGGCGGGGACGAGGGAAGTGTCGTATTCGATGCGGTGGAAGGTGGGCTGCCAGCGGGGACCGACTCCACCGTTTTCTGTGCCGGGCAACAGGTCGAGGGTCAGATAGTGGGCGCGGGGATCGCCGTTGTATGGCAGGCCCACCGCGCCGGGGTTGAGGAAGCGCTTGCCGTCGATGTGCCTGTCCAGAGGGCGGTGGGTGTGACCGCTGATGAAGACAGGCTCAGTGTAGGCGGCAAACTTCTGGGCGATCTCCGCGGCGTCGTTCTCCGGGTAGACGCCCACAAAGGGATTGCCGGGCAGTCCGTGGAGTAGACGGATAGGGGGCGCGCCGTCGAAGACGATAGGCAGTTCATCGGGTAATTCGTGTAGTGATGAGATTTGAGCCGGACGCAGATGATCCCACGTCCAGTACATCACCGGAAAGCGGCTGCGCTCGTCAAAGGGGGGGCGGATTTCCGGGGTGTACAGACGGCTGATAATCAGGTCGTGGTTGCCGGAGATGGAAGGCCAGCCCCGCTCCTGCAAGAGATCCATCACTTCCCCACTCCACGGGCAGCGGTTGACCAGATCGCCCAGCAGGTATACGGCGTCCGGGGATTGGGTGCGGTCCAGATGGGCCACCGCGGCTTCCAGCCCGGGCAGGTTGCCGTGGATGTCGCCCAAAAAGGCGAGACGTAGCAGGGGTCTCATCGGGTCAATGCGCGATTGTGGAGTGGGTCTCGCTGGCGCACGTAGGCGTCCCGCCCGGTGGCCTGGACATAGGCGGCAAAGGCGCCGGTCAGGTCGCCGTCGGCGTCGTAGCCGTTCCGGTGACACCAGCGGTAGTAATCCACAATCTCCGGCTCGGCAGTCACCAGTTCCCAGTAGAAAATCGTGGCGATGGGACCGCCTGCTTCCAGCAGGCCGCTGGTAGAAAAGGCTTCCAGCGCAGGCCGCCGGTCGTATTCCACCCGGTGATGGGTCACCCGCCAGCCCCCCCGTTCCACACTTTCCGGCACGCTTTCCAGCACAGCAAAGGCGGCTCGCGTATCTTTTTCCAGAGGCAGGCCGACGCTGCCGGGGTTGAGCAGATGCCAGTAGCCCCCAGTCTGGGGGCCGGTCTCTGGCGGGTAGTGGCCGTCTTCGCCGTGGGGATTGGAGAGCGGGTCCCTGGCCGTGGGCAGGCAAAGCTGCCGGTCCACCTGGACGTGAGTGTGGGCGGAGATGATTGTGCGCTGGGGAATGTCGCGGATTTCCAGCAGAATCTTTTCCGCTGGCTGCTGCTGATAGAAGCCCACCCGGTTGCGTCCGGGCACGCCGTGAGCCATACGGATGGGTTGGGTTGCGGGAAAGTAGAGGGTGCGTTCGTCGGGCAGGGCGGCCAGGTACTGGGCCTGCTCGCTGCTCACATTGCGCACCAGCCAATGCAGGCTGCCCCAGCGCACCGGGTCTTCCGAGCCGGGGATGGCCCGCTCTGTGCCAAAATCGAGCAGGTAAAATTCGTGGTTGCCCCGCACCACAGCCCAATCGGTGTTGCGAATATAATCGATGACTTCGCCGTTGTAGGGCACGGGGTTGATCAGATCGCCGTTGACCACCACCGCATCGGGCTGGATGCGCTCCAATTCGGCCAGAACGGACTGGAGGGCGGGTAGATTTCCATGGATGTCGGCGAGAACGGCCAGGCGCATGGGAGGTCCGGGGTGGTGGTTCGCTCAAAGCAAAATTGTACCCCAATGCGGGCGGATCGCAGAAACAGCCGGGAATGGGTATAATCAACACTGGCGACAGAAGGAACACAGATTACGCCGAGGACGCAGATTTCGCAGATTGAATTCTTGAACCATTGACTCTGGGCGAACCACAGAATACACGAAATACACGGAAGGGGAGGATAAGAGGTATAGTACAGAATTGTTGAAAGAGTAGCGCCGGCTGAGTAGCCCGGAGTCTTCGGAGGGCGTATCGAAGCCAAGCGGGTCTTGTGTGATTTTTATCATCCGCTCAACTACAGAGGAGAAACCCCAATGACAGTCCATCACTTCCAGCCTACCCACTACCACACAACTATCGGCTCCCACCAACCGGTGTTGCGTGTCCAAAGCGGAGACACAATTGTCACCACAACTGTTGACGCCCGGGGCCAGGGCTCAACCGGCGAGCAGATCACCCCGCCGGGCAACCCGATGACCGGCCCCTTTTATGTGGAGGGAGCCGAACCGGGGGATACGCTTGTCGTCCATCTGGACAAACTGACCCCCAACCGGCCCACAGGCTGGACACGCAAAATGGTAGCGCCGAATGTGGTGGACCCGGAGTATGTGATTCAAATGCCCTGGCCCGGCAAAGACGAGAGTACGCTGGCGATCTGGCAGATTGATAACGCCGCTGGCACGGCCACCCTCATCGAACCGGCTTCGACCAGTCTGGGCAACTTCGCCCTTCCTCTCGCCCCGATGGTGGGCTGCTTTGGGGTGGCCCCGGCCCGGGGCGAGGCCATCTCCACCGCCACCTCTGCCCAGCACGGGGGCAATATGGACTACCGGGGCTTTGTGGAGGGGGTGACGGTCTACTTTCCGGTACTGACCGCAGGCGCTCTCTTCCACATCGGCGACGGCCACGCCCTGCAAGGCGACGGGGAGATTGTGGGCACAGGCATCGAAATTTCCTTCGACGTGCAGGTCACACTTTCCGTGCAGAAGGGCAAGCGCATCAACTGGCCCCGGGGCGAGAACACCGACTACATTTTCACCGTCGGCAACGCCCGTCCCCTGGACCAGTGCGTGCAGCACGCCACCACCGAAATGTTGCGCTGGCTGCAAAGCAACTACGGCCTGGACCCGGTGGGCGCGCATATTCTGATGGGCCAGTGCGTGGAGTATGACCTGGGCAATATCTTCGACCCGGCATTTACGATGGTGTGTAAGGTTCCGAAGCGCGTCTTACGATAGGTGTTAGGCGATTTTGCCGACCAAAGGTATACTCAGTAGACTGCCATACGGACCTGCCTGACTCAGGACTTTGGACTGGCGACAGAAGGAACGCAGATTACGCCGAGGACGCAGATTTCGCAGAACAAATCTACCAACAGAGAAAGTAACTGTTCAGCCACCCCAGCCTACCCCTCCCCATTCCAGGGAGGGAAGTGGAGCGACTCCTCCCCCACTGTGGGGGAGGTTGGGTGGGGGTGAGCAGTTACCACCATTGAAAGGATCATTCTATGAAACCGCAGCGCTTTCTCTCTCTCCTCTATATTCTATTGCTGGCTGTAGCCCTGGCTGGCTGTGGCGACGAGGAGCCAACGCCAACGGCTACCCCGGCGGCTGCGCTGGTAGTGGCTACGGATACACCTGTTCCACCCACAAATACGCCGCTTCTGCCCACCAGCACACCCGGGGCCCCGGCCACGAATACACCCCTTCCCGCGGTCCGCGCGACCAACAATTTCCAAGCACCCAGCGCTGTACTCAAGTCGTACCGCACCCAGGGACAATTTCTGATTACGACGACCTTCCCGGACGGTACGACTGATATGCAGGAGATGAATCTGGAAGGTGCATTTGTCAAAGCCGATAATTCCTATGGCTCAAATGAGTCTTTCAGAATGCTCATTCAGGAGCAAAGTGGTGAGGACTCTTTTGAGATTTACAAGATCGGCGAATGGGCATCGGTCAATTCTGAGGGTGAATGGATCACCCTGGGCCGGGACAATGCCGGGCTGTTCACCGCAATGCCGGATATCTTTGGCGGTTTTGTAGATCAGTTTGTCCAGGGGCAGGCGGATGCCCAGAATCTGGGCGATGAAGATGTAGAAGGGGTGGCCGCAACCCACTATCAGATCGAAGATGTAGCCATTTTCCGACAGATTGCCCAGATTGGCCCCGATTCCGAAGAGGTGATCGAGCAGGTTGGTATGGATGTTTGGGTTGCTAAAGAGGGCAATTACATCCTGAAGTACAGCGTTCAGGCCGAGGCCAGCAATGTGAAGCAGACGGATAGCAGCGGTGCGGAAGTGCTTGCCTCTCAGAATGTGAACTGGCAATATCTGGTCTATGATGTCAATCAGGACTTTACCATTTCCCTGCCTGCGGACGCACCGGAGCCGGGCGCGATCAGCATCCCCGGTTTTGCCGAGGGTGAATTTCCGCTGCCAGAGGGGGCCAAACTGACCGCCAATCAGATCGGAATGCCCCAGGTAACCGGCGAATTGAGCCAGGCAGAGTTGACCAAATTTTACACCGACGCCTTCGCCGCGGCTGGCTGGTCCTTTACCGGTGACTTCGGCTTCTATCAGGTGTCGAAGGGTGAGGTCAACTTTACAATGTTCATCGATACGGACGAGGCAGGCAAGGGCCGGGCACAGGTCTTTGTGGAATAGGGCCGTGCCGCGCTGATCGGCGGCAAGGGCAAACTTTGCAAGAAAAGTGGTAACTGTTCAGCCACCCCACCCTACCCCTCCCCATTCTAGGGAGGGAACTGGATCGACTCCTCCCCCAATGTGGGGGAGGTTGGGAGGGGGTGAGCAGTTGCAAAAAGTGAAGCGTAAAACGTGAGATCAGGTCGTGTGATCTCACGTTTTACGCTTCGCTTTTTCTGCGGGCCGTCTGGCATCGCGCTCAGTGGCCCAACACCTCTACGCTCTTTTCCCGGTTGTGATGGCTGAGCCGCACCTGTCCAAAAGCGGTCAGCAGGCTGCGGGCTTTGTCTCGCCGTGTCTCTAGCTCGGCTTTGTTGACCTTCCACTCGCCTTTGACCTGGGAGATCACCAGCAGAGAATCCCCCCGAATATCCAGGAGGGCGGTGGCTGGGTTTGCGCCGCTCTCCTTCAACCGTTTGCCAATCGCTTCCAGCGCGGCAATCAGTGTATCGTATTCCGCCTCGTTGTTGGTCACCCGATCCCCAAATTTGAGTCGTACCACCTGCCGGGGGAAGCCGGGCCAATCCAGGCTATAGCTGCCATACCCCTGGCCTGGGTTACCTTTGCTGCCTCCATCAAAAACCACCCGGATGGGCTGTTCGGGTGCCTGACCGGGCAGGGGCTGCATCACCGACGCCGTTTCGTGCTCAGTCTCCCCCGGCGCTCCCACAACGACCCGCCCGCTCACTGGGGATTTGTAGGCGCCCAGCGGTGTCTGGTCCTGCTGCACTGCCGGCGCGGGCTGGCTGGGCGCGGGGTTGAGCAGGTGGCGCAGCCCCGGAGGGGTAATCGCCGGGGCAATTTCCAGGGCATTCAGATCGGTCAAAGCCTCGTCGCTCTCCAGCAGACCGTTGACCCGCAGTTGGCGGGCCAGACGCCGCCGCTCACCTGGCGATAGCTGGCGAATCTCCTCAATCAGCGCGTCCACCCGATATCCCCGGTTCATTCGCTTTGTGCCGCCTGTCGCTCTTTGCGCCGCCGGGCACGGGCCTTTTCCCACAGAAAGAGCAGATTGGCCTGATGAAAATTCTGCACCAGCCCCCCCAGGGGAATGCGGCTGCGACCAAAACCCTCCACGTCGTGCTGGAGCAGGTCGTGTTTGGTGGCCCCCTCATCCATCAACCGCTCCACCAATTCCTGGATGTGGTTGAGATAGGTGATGCTCTCATCGATGCTGCTTGTCACTTCGCCCCGCAGCAGAATATCCCCGTGGCCCTGGACAATCGACTCCAGATTGTAGTCGTGGAGCATCCGCAGTGAGCTGCGGAATTGGTCGATGTTGGAAAAGGGCGTGGCGATCAGCGGCACAGGCATAATCAGATCGCTGGCAAAGAGCACCTTCTCCTCCCGCACATGCACGACACAGACCTCCGGGCTGGGGCCAGGTGCGTGCATCATATGAATTGTCTTGCCCCCCAGCCGGATCAGCGCGCCTTCGCTAAAGACGAATTTGGGCAGGCGAATCTCCACTTTGAAGAGTTCGGGTGTATGTTCCCGGGCATCTTCCAGGGATTTGCGCCCGTAGCGTTGCAACATCTCCCGGGTCTTTTCGTGGCTGATCAGCTCGGCGTTGGGCACAAGACAGGAGCCGTAGACGTGATCTGCGTGGCTGATGGTGTTGATCACATATTTGATACCGGCTGGACAGACTCGTTTGGCAAATTCCAGAATCTGGTTCGTTTCCGACGGAAAGGGTAGGGTATCGATCAGAATGCCCCCTTCCGGCGTCACCACCAGCCCGGCGTTGACCTCGGCATAGAGACCACTGGTAAAGACCCACGTGTCATCGGCAACCCGTGTGCGGATAATAGCCACGGACAAACTCTCTTTCTTCAAATCAGGCCTACTGCCTGTAAGTTAAAAAACCAGGGACGGACGCTGATATTCCTGAAAGTATAGATTTTCGCAGATAATGCAATGGCGTCGCATGCTTACTTCGCCATTCTTGGCCGATTACTTTACCACAGGGATATTTCCACGTCAAGGAGCGTAATTTTGTGTTAATTCGACCTTCCCAGTCCACTCCGACACCCAGGTTTTTGCGTTTCCACAAAAAAGCCGTCCGGAAGATTGCTCTCCCGGACGGCTTTGTTGGACCCCCGCGATGCCGTGTAGACCAGTGGGTGCGAACCTGCTTACGCAGGTGGGTGCTAGCTGAACGCTTCCGTCTTGCCCTGGCCGCAGCCGGGCTATCACATCCACGTTGCCTCGCAATGCTCCCGTTTTTGGAATGTTGGCTCGCCCCGTATGCTGGCTGATCACGCACACCGCAGGGTTCTGCTATTACTATAGCACACCTGTCAGCGGGTGCAAAATCGGGGAAAAGTGGCAGATGTGGCAAGTCTCGTTTCCATCGCTCCGCGTGGGAACGACCTCCCCGACGCTCCGCGTCATCCACTGCCCCAAACACACACCTGCCGCCCGCTACTTCTTCTTTTCCCGCACGCCAATGTGCAACTCCACAAGCTGCTTTTCGCTGACCGGGCTGGGGGCCTCCAGCAGCAGATCGGTACCCATCGCCGTCTTGGGGAAGGCCATCACTTCCCGGATGCTGGTGGCGTCGGCGTAGAGGGCCACCACCCGCTCGATACCCAGGGCGATGCCGCCGTGAGGGGGGGCGCCGTAGGTGAAGGCTTCCAGCAGATGACCGAACATTGCGTCCACTTCGGCCTCATTCATCCCCAGCCGCTGGAAGAGACGCATCTGGTGGTCGCTGCGGTGGATACGGATGCTGCCACCGCCGATCTCCCAGCCGTTGAGAATCACATCGTAGGCTTTGGCCTTGACGCTGCCCGGTTCGCTCTCCAGCCGGGGCCAGTCCGCGTCCTGGGCGGTGGTGAAGGGGTGATGACAGGCCACCCAGCGCTCCTCGTCCTCGCTGTATTCCAGCAGGGGAAAGTCCACCACCCAGCAGAAGGCCAGCAGGTCCGGGTCGATCAGCCCGGCCCGTCGCCCGATTTCCAGGCGCAGGTTGGCCAGGCTGGGATTGGTCACCTCCGGCTGGTCGGCCACCAGCAGAATCAGGTCGCCTGCCCCCGCGCCGCTGGCGGAGACAATCCCGTCGATCTCGGCCTGGCTGAGGAATTTGGTAATCTGGCTGCGCAGGGCGTCGCCCGTATAATGGCCGTCGCTGTCGGGTGCGCCGGTCACGCCGATCCAGGCCAGCCCCTTGGCGCCGTAGGGCTTGACCACTTCGGTCAGTTCGTCGATCTCCCGCCGGCTCATCCCCGCGCCGCCGGGGTAGACGACGCCTTTCACCAGCCCGCCAGCGGTTACGGCATTTTTGAAGACGGCAAAACCGCACTCGGCCACCAACTCGCTCACGTCGCAAAGGGTCTGGCCGAAGCGGATGTCCGGGCGGTCGATGCCATACTTCGCCATGGCATCGTCCCAGGTGATGATGGGGAAGGGCGTCTGCAAAATGCGTTTGCTGCTGACTGTGCGGGAGAGTTCAATGAGCATCGGCTCGATCAGCGCCAGTATGTCGCCCTGATCCACAAAGCTCATCTCCAGGTCCAGTTGGGTGAATTCGGGCTGGCGGTCGGCGCGCAGGTCTTCGTCCCGAAAACAGCGGGCAATCTGAAAATAGCGCTCCATCCCGGCCACCATCAGCAGTTGCTTCATCTGTTGGGGGCTTTGGGGCAGGGCATAGAACTTGCCCGGGTGCATCCGGCTGGGCACGACGAAATCCCGTGCCCCTTCCGGTGTGCTTTTGAGCAGAATCGGCGTCTCGATTTCCAGAAAGTCCCGGTCCGAGAGATAGTTGCGGATGAAACGCACGATATTGTGGCGCAGGATGATATTTTGGGCCAGTTTGGGGCGGCGCAGGTCGAGATAGCGATATTTGAGCCGCACGGCCTCGTCCACATCGTCGCCCTGGCTGCCGCTGATGACGAAGGGCGGCGTGCGCGCTTCGCTGAGGACCACCACCTGGTCGGCGATGACTTCGATCTCGCCCGTGGGCAGGTCGGGGTTCTCGAAACCGGCCGGGCGCTTCTGTACAGTGCCGTGGAATTGCACCACAAATTCGCTGCGCAGGGTGGCGGCTACCGCGTGGGCGTTGGGCTGATTCTCCGAATTGATGGTGACTTGGGTGATTCCAAAACGATCGCGCACGTCCAGGAAGATCAGACCGCCGTGATCCCGTCGCCGGTTGATCCAACCCGCTAGCGTCACCTCTTTGCCCGCATCTTCCGCCCGCAACACCCCACACGAATGACTCTTCAGCATTTTCGACTCCGTACTCCGTTTGTTCCCATCGGTTGGATTTAAGAAAACATCCCTTCAATTATAGTGGGGGAGAGAGGGAGACGCAATTTAGGGCGTACTGCGTAGTGCGTATTTCGTATTGTGTAGGTAGCGGCAATGGTGACATTGAAGGGAATGGATTCGTAGGAAACCGAAATTCCCTCCACTACTGACATTTGTCCTATTGCCCGCCAATCATCACTACCTACGCAATACACAATACGCAATTCGCATCAGAACGCCACATACCCCCCATCCACCGGAATACACTGCCCAGTCACGTAATCCGAGAGGTCGGTGACGAGAAACTCGACGACTTTGGCGCAGTCTTCGGGCCATCCCAGACGGCCCAGGGGGATGTCCGGCTCCAGACGGGCCCGGGTTTCGTCGCTGTTGCGCCCGCTTGCCAGGGCCCGGGAGGAGAGAATCCAGCCCGGCGCAATGCAGTTGACATTAATCCCGTGGGGTCCCAACTCCGCGGCCAGGACACGGGTGTAGTGGATGATCCCGGCTTTGGCGACTTTGTAGGCCATCCCGCCGCCACTGCGCCCGCTCCACAGCCCGGCCTGGGAACCCACATTGACGATCTTCCCCGACCCCGCGGCAATCATCGGCCTACTGGCGGCCTGACAGCAGAAGACGGTGCTGGTCAAGTTGATGTCCATTATAAAACGGTAGTGATCCTCCGGCGCGGTGGCGGCAGAGGTCTGGGCGGGAGGGCGCAGCATTCCCCCCGCGTTGTTGACCAGAATGTCCAGCCGGCCAAAGGTGGCGAGGGTCTGCTCCACCATCGCCTCCACCTCCGCTTTGACAGTCACATCGGCCTGGATGCCCAGGGCGCGGCAGTCCAGAGCCTCCACCTCCTCCATCACTGTCGGCGCGCTCAGTTGCTCGTTGTACTCCTTCGCCGCGGCCAGGTCGATGTCGTTGATCACAATATCCGCGCCCAGCCGGGCCAGGTGCAGGACGTAAGCCCGGCCCAGCCCTCGCGCTCCACCCGTCACCAGCGCCACTTTTCCAGAAAGTTTCATTGGGTATTTCCTTTCGGTGATAGTATCTGAACAATTCCTTCCCGGGGACTGTAGAAACCGTTCCCCCAAATCCTTCGATGTGAGCAGTTACCTCCAATTGATTCGGCGGGCGTATCTCGCCCCATTCCTGAGATGCACCCGTCAGCCTTGCGGAAACAGCACAGACACCTGCTCTGTGGTAGACTGGAAGAAGTGGCGTCAAGCGTGCAATGCGCCCACTCACCCAATCCTCCATTCCACGAAGGAGCCAATCCCATGACCTCCCTCTCTCTCTCCGGCGTCTTTGCCCCGGTCCTGACACCGGTGGACGCCAATCTGGATATCGACCTGCCTCTCTATATTGAGTTCTGCCAATGGCTGTTGGAGACCGGCTGTCACGGCCTGGTGCTCTTTGGCACAAACAGCGAAGCCACCAGCTTTTCTGTTGCCGAACGTATGGCCGCGGTGGATGCTGTGCTCAATGCGGGCATTCCAGCAGAAAAGGTAATCGTCGGCAACGGCACCCCTGCGGTCAGCGATGGCGTGGAGCTGGCCCGCCACGCCCTGGCCGCTGGCTGTCACGGGGTGATGACTCTGCCCCCCTTCTACTACCCAAAAGTCAGCGATGAAGGGCTTTTCCGCGCCTTTGCCTACATTATCGAGAAGACGGCAGACCCGGCCCTGAAGATGTACTTCTATCACATCCCGCAGATCAGCGGTATCGGCCTGAGCGCGGACCTGTTGGACCGGCTGGCGACCGCCTTCCCTGGGGTTGCCACTGGGGTCAAAGACAGCAGCGGTGATCTGGAGAATCTGCGCCGCTTCCAGCAGGTAGGCGCGGCTCACCCGGGCTTTTCGGTTCTGTGTGGCACAGAAAGTCTGCTGCTGGCCAATCTGCGCGGGGGCGGTGGGGGCTGTATCTCGGGTATGGCCAATGTGATCCCGGATCAGATTCGGGTGCTCTATGACAACTGGCGGGCCCCGGATGCGGATGCCCAGCAGACGCGGCTCAACTGGCTGCGCAACGCCGCCCTGGGCACGGGCTACAATGTCATCGCCGCGGCCAAAGCCCTGACCGCCGACCGCACAGGCAAAGATGGCTGGTGTCGTGTGCGCCCGCCCCTGGTGGAGCTGGGCGAAGCCCAACGCCGCACCCTGACCGCGGCCGCGCAGGCAGCCGAACCTGTGCTGGCGTAATGACCCTCACCGTCACCGTCATCATCCCCGCCCTGAACGAGGCGGGCAATATCGCTGATCTGGTGGCGGCTGTCCTGGCCCAGCCCGTGGACCAGGTGATCGTCGTGGACAACGGCTCCACCGACGATACCGCTCCACGGGCCGGGGCCGCGGGCGCGCTGGTGGTGACAGAGCCGCGACGGGGCTATGGCTATGCCTGCGCCGCGGGTGTGGCACGGGCGTCCGGGGATATTCTGGTCTTTCTGGATGGGGATTTCAGCTTTGCCCCGGCAGAGATGCCCCGACTCATCGAGCCGATTCTGCGGGGCGAGGCGGAGCTGGTGCTGGGTTCCCGCACCCGGGGCACAATTCTGCCCGGGGCAATGCCCCCCCATCAGCGCTTTGGCAACCGGCTCACCGCCTGGCTGATGGGGCTGCTCTATGGGGTGGCCGTAACCGATCTGGGACCCTACCGCGCCGTGCGCCGGGAGCTGTTGCTGAGTCTGGGGATGGCTGAGATGACCTATGGCTGGCCCACAGAAATGATGGTTAAGTCAGCCCGGCGGCGCGTGGCGATTGTCGAAGTGCCGGTAAACTATGCCTCCCGGCGTGCGGGCAAGTCCAAAGTCAGTGGCACCCTGCGCGGGTCGCTGCTGGCTGGCTGGTACATTTTGGGTGTCACCCTGCGCTATGCCTTCGCCCATTCTGCCGCCCAGAAGTCGGCATAGGGCATCCCGCTGGCGAGAATAGCCCCGTAGATGGCCTGGCTCTCCACTGGCACCCGGTGTAGCTGAATTTCCACCCCTCCCCTCTCGTCCCACTCTACAACTGCATATTCTGCCCAGGGCGGATTATGCGCCTGCCCATCCCTGCCGATGACGTAGGGCAGACCGACGCTGCCCGGGTTGATAAATGTCTGCGCGTGGATGCGGCGCACAAAGGGTTGGTGGGTGTGACCGCCGGCCAGCAGAGGCGCGGGGTAGTCGGCGAAGATGGCGGCGGCGTCCTCTGTGGGGGTAACGGGCAGGACGATCTCCCGGTTGCTGCGGGGCGTGGCGTGAAAGGCGAGGAGAGGGGTGGGGGTGTCGAGCAGAATGCTGGGCTGGAAGCTCCGCAAAAAGCGCCGGTTGGCCGGGGAGAGTTGGGCAATCGTCCACAGATCGCTCTCCTCCACTTTGCGATGAAAGTCGTCGGCCTCCGGGTCGAGCTGGGGGTTCAGCAGCCACTCATCCGCGTTGCCCATCACCACCCGGTCTGTGACGCTTGCCAGCAGGTCGAGACACTCGCCGGGCCGGGGACCGTTGGCCGCGCTGTCGCCCAGGCAGACGATCTCCTCCACGCCCTGCCGTTCAATCTCCGCCAGTACGGCCTCCAGACTGATCAGATTACCGTGAATATCCGAAATCAACGCAACCCGGCGCCGGGACTCTGCCATTGCTTCCACCCCTGCTATTCTTCATCCGTATCGATCCGCTTGTCACCCTGTCACCCTGTCACCCTGTCACCCTGTCACCCTGTCACCCTGTCACCCTGTCAAGTGTATTTCCTCTCCCGCAGCCGGGTTTTGATCGAAATTTCTGAGTGCAGTGTGCGGTGGACCGGGCATTTGTCCGCGATCTCCAGCAGCCGCGCCCGCTGCTCGTCGTCTACATCTCCGATCAGTTCGATCTCCCGTTGGATGCGGTCAATTTTGCCGCTGGCGCTCTCGCACTCCTCGCAGTCGCTGGCGTGGATTTTGCTGTGGTTCAGATGCACGACAATCGCCTCCAGCGGCCAGCCCTTGCGGTCTGCGTACATTCGTAAAGTTATCGAAGTACATGCGCCCAGGCCAGCCAGCAGCAGGTCATAGGGTGTTGGCCCCGTGTCTGTGCCGCCCGCGGAGAGAGGCTCGTCCGCTACCAGTGGATGGCCGTTGGCAAGAATCGCCGTGGAATAGTGCTCCCGGTCCGTGCGCACCACCACCTGGGCGTCAGCGGAGAGCGCAGGCTTTTCTGCATCGGGCAGCAGACCGCCCACATATTTGCGCGCCCAGGCCCCGGCCACAGTGCCCACATAGAGCGAATCTTCTTCGTTGCTGAGCAGGTGATCCGCCTGATCCAACGAGAGAAAGCTCTTGGGGTGGCGGGCCGCCTGGAAGATGACCCCGGCGTTGTCTATGCCCACCGTATTGTCACGGGGCGCGTGACAGACGAGCAGGGGTTTGCGCAGGTTGCGGATGGTGGCCTCCATTTTGGCCCCGTCCAGGTCATCCAAAAGCTGCTGGGTGACAGGGAAGGTGCGCCCGCCCAATCTGATTTGGACCTGGCCCTGGGCCGCCATTTCTTCATTTTTTCCCACCAGTAGGTGGGTCATATAGCCCGGCTCTGCGGGTGCGTTGATGGTGATGACCGCCTTGACACTTGGCAGATCGACGGCTGCCTGCAGAATGGCTGTGCCTCCCAGGGAATGGCCGAGAAGGATGGCGGGTGGGGCGTATTCGCTTTCCAAAAAGCGGGCCGCGGCCAGCAGATCGGCCACATTCGACGAGAAATTTGTCTCCGCAAAATCCCCTTCGCTCTCGCCCAGCCCGGTAAAGTCAAAGCGCAGCACACCGATGCGCTGGCCCGTCAGCGCCCGGCTGATATTGACCGCGGCCCGCAAATCCTTGCCACAGGTAAAGCAGTGGGCAAAGAGCGCATAGGCGATGGGCTTGCCATCCGCGGGCAGATCGAGCCGGGCAGCCAATCGGTGGCCCGCCGCGCCAGGAAAGGTGATCTTTTCGCTCTGCATTGTCGGTTCTCCTGTGTGTGGCAAAGTAACTGCGTACCCCCACCCAACCTCCCCCACTGTGGGGGAGGAGTCGATCCAGTTCCCCTCCCTGGAATGGGGAGGGATAGGGTAAGGTAACTGCGCACCCCCACCCAACCTCCCCCACTGTGGGGGAGGAGTGGAAGGTAGCAGGCGGCAACGACGATTCACCCCCTCACCCTGTCACCCCCTCACCCTGTCATCTTTTGCGTAGCAAATACCAGCGGCACGGCTTGCGATCCGGGCGGGCCCGGATGATTTCGACGACGGAAAGTCCGGGGCTGAAGAGGTCCACCACTTCGGTTTCGCCAAATCCGCGGGCGTCCGGGTCCCCGGCCTCTTCGGGCAGCCGGTCAAAGGCGTAGAGATGAAAATGGCCGCCGGGGGCCAGATTGTGGACAATCCCCTTCGCATAGTCACGACGAGCATCGATGGGCAGGGCGTGAAAGCAGCCCACATCCAGAATATAAACGGCGTTGGCGTTGTGAAAGGGCAGGCGGCTGACATCGGCCTGGGCGAAGTGAAGCCGTTGCTGGACGGGAAGGGCCAGGGTCTCCCGGCGCTGTTGGGCCAGGAGCAGGGCGGTGAGGGAGAGGTCCGCACCGATGGCGGAGAGTCCCAGCCCGGCCAGGTAGGCGGCGTTTGTGCCTGTGCCACAGCCGATGTCCACGGCCAGGCCGACGGGCGGGGTGGGCTGCTGCTGCCAGAAGGCTACCACTTCGGGCGGGGTGATGCCTGTGTCCCAGGGGCGGGGACCGGCCCGATAGCGTTCTTCCCAGGCGGCCCGGCGTTCGTTGTTGTCCATTTCCGTCCTCGATTAAGAATAGAACGCGGATGACGCGGAAAGGGCTGATGCACGCGGATTAAAATCTGCGCAATCTGCGTTTCTATTCATCTGGGGCAAATTCTTCTCCGGCAATCGTCCGAGCTTCTTCGTAGCTGCGGAAGTCTTCGGTGATGAAGTCGATGATGCGCTCGGCCAAGGCCACGGGGGATTCGATCATCGGGCTGTGGCCCACCCCAGCCAGCACCTCCAGATTGGCCGCGCCGGGGATGGCGATGAGCATCCGGGTGGTGCTCTCCCGATCCACCAGTGTATCCAGCGCTCCCCAGAGCAGGAGGCAGGGCAGGGAGAGATAGCGGGCTTCCTCGAAGCGGTTCCACTGTTGCAGGGCGTGGGCTACCGCGGTAAAGGCGGCGGGGGCCATTCCCGCCGCGTCGTGTGCCAGTCTCTCGAAAAATGGCTGGAATTCCTCGGCTGTCATTGTGGGCGGAGGGGTGGCGGGCATCAGACTGGCCAGGGCCTGGCGGAGCAGGGCCCGATCTGTGCGCATCTGCTCCAAAAGCTGGTAGCCTTCCAGGGGGGTGAAGACCCCCTCAATCGGTGCGCTGTCCACCAGAATCAGACTGCGGGCGTGGCCGGGATGGGTCAAGACATACTCAACCGCAATCGCGCCGCCGCTGGAATGGCCGACCAGATCGAAATCTTCCAGCCCCAGCCCCTCCACAAAGGCGGCCACATCCCCGGCCTGTCCGTGAATTGCGTAGCCGTCGTCGCTGTGGCTGCTGCCGCCGCAGCCCCGCAGGTCCGGCGCAAGCGCATAGATTTCGTCGGGCAGAATGGCAAAAAACGGCTCCCACCAGCGGCTGCTGGCAAAGCTGCCGTGGAGCAGCAGCATCGGCAGCCCGTCGGCGTCGCCGTGGGTGCGGTAATGAAAGGTCATTCGGGGGGTGGTGAGTGTGGGCATAGGGTTTTAGAGATTGGGGACTGGGGATTGGGTAGAGAGACGGTTTATCATTCGCAACTCGCAACTCGCTTACCTCCTCCGCATCTCCCGGCTGGTCTCTTCTTCTTCGGGGAGAAAAATCAGCAGCAGCGCGGCCGCGGCGGCTTCTCGTTGGGGACCCTCCACCCGGCCCACCTCCTCCTCGGCCAGGATCAGCCCGCCCTGAATGACGACCCCATCGGGTTCCAGCCAGCCCAGTTCGCCCCCTTCAAAGAGGCCGTGGCTGCGGATCAGCCCATCGGCGCTGGCCGTGCCCACCTCCTTCTCGTCGTAGTGGGTGGTGCGCCAGATGCGCTGCAGACCTTCCCGCGCTTCCACCCGGCCAATGGGAAAGCCGTCGTCCCAGCGCAGGCGGCAGATCACACCGGCGCTGTCGATGTAGCCGATCTTCTCTTCGCCGCTGCTGCGCTGGCGGTAAATCAGTGTTCGCTCAGTCGTTGTAGTCATAGAGCTATTCTGCCACAGTGAAACGGGAAACGAGAAACGTGAGATTGCCGGGTGCGTCACAGATTGGGGGAGCTACGCCGGTTGCAAACCGGCGTCTGCTATGGGAAGTGCGTTGAAACGCACTGAGACCCGATACCCAACCCGTTTTAACGGGTTTCCCATAGCAGACGCCGAATTGATTCGGCGGGCCTCACCCACCCCCCATTCTTGGAACAGACCACCTGCCACATCCTACCGCGAATGGGTCACCAGCCCCATAAACTCCTGGCGGGTGCTGGCGTTCTCCTTAAAAGCGCCCCGCATGGCGCTGGAAACAGTGAAGCTGTTCTGCTTCTGCACCCCCCGCATCATCATACAGAAGTGGCTGGCTTCGGTCACGACGGCCACGCCCTGGGGCTGGAGAATCTCCACCAGGGCGTCGGCCACCTGGCCGGTCAGCCGCTCCTGCACCTGCAAGCGGCGGGCGAAGAGATCCACAATCCGGGCGATTTTGCTCAGCCCGATGATTTTGCCCTTGGGGATATAGCCGATGTGGGCCTTGCCAAAGAAGGGGAGCATATGGTGTTCGCACTGGGAATAGAATTCGATGTCCCGCACAATCACCATCTCCGGGCGCAGTGCGAAAAATACGGTCAAGAAGCAAGGGCATAAGACGGCGAGAAAGACAGGGATTTGAAGAGTGACCAGCGGCTGGATTTGCAGAAAGA
>JAANMX010001474.1_pt1 | contig 26656 bp, 20 predicted proteins | sample 7279681 | NCBI WGS metagenome assembly JAANMX01 (sample SAMN14094542, study PRJNA606508) | bioreactor metagenome | isolation source: A lab-scale SPAN reactor treating ammonium-rich wastewater day 351 | place: Ireland: Galway | collected 2018-01-01 | reverse complement strand
AAAACCGCCTGCCGGGCGTAGGCGCGGCGACTGTGCGCCAAACAAAACCGCCTGCCGGGCGTAGGCGCGGCGACTGTGCGCCAAACAAAACCGCCTGCCAGGCGTGGCCGGGCAGGCGGTGTAATCATCTTCCGACCCTGCGCGCTCAACTGCCGGGGACGAGGGCGAAATCGAACTCGCCCACCCGCTGCAGGGTGGCGGGGTCGCCGGGCAGGCCGCAGGCGCTGATGGTGTAGAAATAGTTGTGGGCAGGGTCGCCCACCGCGGCGGCGTCGGTGAGGCTGTGGACGCCGGCGGCCTGCCCGCGGTGCGGCGCTGTCGTGGGCGTGAAGTAGGGGTCGGTGCTGCGCCAGACCCAGTGCGCCACCGCGCCGTTGCTCGGCGTCCAGTCCAGGATCGCATCCGCGCCGCTGCGGCTGATGCTGAAGGCCGAGGGCAGGGCCGGCGTGGTGCAGAGGCCAATGATCACGGGGTCGTGGTCGGAGGAACGGTAGGCGTTGGCTTCATAAAGCGTTGTGGCCGACGGCTTGACGTTGAAGTCTTGTTCGCCGGCATCCTGCACCGTGTCGTTGTAGTCAAGCAGGTTCACTTCGTCCGCGTTGATGTGCCACTCGCTGACGCCGCTAACTTTGGGAGTCAGGGTTGCATTGCTCAGCGCGTGGTCCAGGTAGCCGAGTTGCCCATCGAAGACATAACCGTAGGCCGGCGCGCCCAGCAGGCTGTCAAGCAAGTCGTTATAGCTGGCAGCCTCGATATTGGCAATGGGGTCTTCCTTGCGATACGCGTTCAGGTCACCGACGATCAGGATGTCGGGGTCGCCGCTGCTGGATGTCAGCGCCGGGATCCAGGTACCCACCATGTATGCGGCTGCGGCAGCCCGCGTGGCATTCCAGCAGCCCTGGCCGTCCCCCTGGTCGGTGTCAGGCCCACTGCTGGGGCAACTTCCTTTGGACTTCAGATGGTTGACCACCACGGTGAAGCGCTCGCCCAAGACGTTTTCATCGAAGGTCTGCGCCACGGCCGGCCGGTTGCGCTGCGTTCCGGTGCTGTTGGGGTCGGTGAACGCGGCCGCGGTGAGCGTTTGCACCGCGCCCACCGGCGTGACTTTGGCCGGCTTGTAGATGATGCCCACGGTGATCTGATCGGCGCCGACCGTGCCGGTGGCGATGTAGGCGTAAGTGCCCGCGCCCGCGCTGGCGTTAAGCCGGCTCACCAGGTCGGCAATAGCGATGTCGTTGTTGTTCTCGATCTCCATCACCCCGATCACGTCCGCGTTTAGGCCCGCGAAGGCGGCGACGATCTTGGCAGCCTGACGGTCGAGTTCGGCCGTGGAGTTCGCCCCGCGCGAGCCAAGGGTGGTGAAGTAGTTGAGCACGTTGAAGCTGGCCACCTTGATGTTGCCGCCCACGTCGGCCGCGGCCCCGCGCGGGTTGCCCGAGGTGAAGGTGTAGGGATAGACCGGCGCATTGCTGGCATCCATCACCGGCCGGATGCGCCAGGCGTCGGTGCCGGTTTGGCCGGCGAAGGACCAGTGCAGCACGCCGGTCAGGTCGGTGATGGTGTCGCCGCCCCGTACGTAGTTGGTGGTGCTGAAGCCGGGCACGGGGTGAAAGACGGGGATATCAGGATTCTCCATCAGCGCGTGGTTTTGCTGGTTGCTGTCGTCGTCCAGGATCACCTTGCGCCGGGCCAAGTCGATTTGGTGTGCGGTGTAGCCGGCGGTCGCGGGCGCGTTGGCATCGGTGAACTGGCGGAAGCGGCCGCCTTCGGCCAGCACCACCTGGCCGTAGCGGGAGAGTTCGAAGTACTCGGTGACGCTGAGCGTTGTCGGGAACTTCACCAACATCCCCTCGAACTGCTCGTAGTACGCGTTGATCTGCGCCTGGGCGCCGGCCAGGTCGGTGGCGGTGACGCCGGGCACCGGCAGGGCGAGCGCGACCGGTGTGGGGAGGGTATTGCCGCTGCTGACCACGACCACTGAACCCGCGGTGGTGGCGCTGAGCTGGCTCATGTTGAAGAACTCGCCGGCAGCACCCGTCACCTGCACCTTGTCGCCCACCACCACGTCCGTCGGGCAGGCCGCACAGTAGACGAAGATACCCTCGGATGTGGTTGAGTCGCCGTCAATGTCCGCGTCCTCCTCCTGGATGAAGAAGCCGTCCAGCTTGAAGTCGTCGGTGCCGGTGGCGCCCTGGTAGTCGCCGGTGACGATGGCCTCGACGGTGTAGGTGCCGGGGACGACCGCGCTGCCGCTGCCCTGGATGGCGTGGATTTTGGCAATGGTGGGGGGCTCAGCGGTGGTGAAGGAGAAAACATGATCTGCCGCCATGTTCTCCGGCGTACCATCCTTGTCGGTCACACTATCTTTGTCCACGGTGACGGTGCAGACGGTGCTCTGGGGCAGGGCGCTGCTGGGGGTCAGCGTCACGCTGGTCGTTCCCGTGGCCGGCAGGGCCGGGGCGGCGCTGAAGAGGATCGGCGTCGCCGTGGGGCACTCGACGGCAAAGGCGCCGGCTGCCACATCCACGCTCTCGCTGAAGTTGATGGTGATGGCCGCGTTCACGGCGACGCCCGTGGCGTTGTTGGCGGGGGTGGAGCTGCTGACGGTGGGGGGGGTGTCGCCGGAGGAGCCAAAGGTTTGGCCGGTGTTGCACGCGCCAAAGGTGCTCGTGGCTTCCGCTTGCCATGCGAAATCGGAGTACTGCGTGCCCGTTCCGGCCAGCTGCAGCGAATTGCCCGCGGCCCCAGAGCCGCTCTCGCTGACACCGATATCGGTGCTGGTCATTCCATTGGCCGGGCCATTGGTTGCAGCAAAAGTTCCCTCGTAGCTTAAGAACTGAACAACCGTATTGCTGGCGTCTACCAGTGCCAGACCATCAGGCGCACCATTCTGAATACCATTCGAGGCATAGTTGATGACGTACAAATCATAGGTTCCGCAGGTACCAGCTACGGCGCCAAGTGGGTCTGTGTCATACGAGGCCCCTCCATTACCGTTGTACAGAACAACGTTCCAACCTGTCAGGCTTGTGCCTGACGGTGCAGCGATCTCGATCGCCTCGCCGGTATCGGTACCGGTATTGTCGTAGTGGATTTCATTGATAAAGACAGTCGTAGTCAGCGGCGCCACCGCCGCGGGCGCGGGCGCGGGCCAGGCCCACCCTGCCGGCGCTGCCACCGCCGCGGCCACCAGACACAAGAGGATGAGGGCAAGAGAACGATGAAAGGACGCCATGCGTGTCCTCCAAGAGGGGGAGAGGGGATGCGGGGGAGACAAAACAGCGGATATTTGACTACAGACCGGACGCATTCGCCAAATCAGGCGTGGGGCCACGGCAGCCGCCGCGCCGCGCCCGCGCGTAGGCCAACTACCATTTTTGCATTGGCCGGGGCAGATGTGTACAATGCCGCAGTCACCCAATCCCAAGAGGCGCCGGGGGCATCGACCTCATCTCTCACCTGTTCCTGCCGGCGCTCTCCCCTTCCCCTGGCGTCGAACGGCCACAGCCGGCGCCACTCTAACGCCCCTCTCCGTCTTCGGCAACCCACAAGGAGGATGTTGCATGAAAGGTAAATGGATGTCGGTTATGATCGCAGTGGTGCTGGTTTTTGTTGCATTGTTTGTACTGCCTGTATTTCGGGCTTACGCTGCGCCCCCTCAACCGGCTGATTGTGCAACGCAGGCCTATAATCTAATTGCTGGCAAGAATTGTGGAGTCGAAGCCACTGTACCGGATACCAACTGGGAAGTCAGTAACGCTGTTATCACCATTGAGCGCTCAACCGACCAGGTACACAATGGTAGCTATGCAATGAAGATCACTGGCACAGCTGCCACGTCCAACAATACGTCTGTTGGTGCACAGACCATCAAAACATCAAATCCCGTAGCAGTGACGGGAGGCACAAATTACTCATTTGTTTCTTGGATTTACATCCCCTCTACTGCTACACGAGTCAGCGCAGCTCGTTTACGGGCAGCTTGGTACGTGAACGCTGATTGTAGTGGAAGCCAATTATCCACGAACACTGTTGATGTGACGACAACTGATGCATGGACATATGGGTGGCTATCCGTCACAGCCCCAGCAACTGCGACCTGTGCCCAATTACGACTCTTCATTCAGACACCGGCTAGCGGTTCAGGAGTTAATCCGGTTGGTCCAGTCTATTTTGACAATGTAATGTTCTATCCATCTACTGCCACCGCCCTCACCCTCCGCGCCATTGACGCCCGCACGGCAGGCGGGGGTGCGGCCCTGCCCTTGCTGGCCCTGACGCTGGCCGGCGGCGTGGCCGCAGCAGGCGCGCGCGTCGCCCGCCGCCGCCGCTGAGCCGAACAGGCTTTTTCCCGATCCAGGAGACGCCAGCTTCCCCCGAAGCTGGCGTCTTTCTTTTGCAGCCCCGCGCCCGCGCCGGCAGAAATGAAGTGTGATTTTCCTAACAATGCCGAGATTTTGGGGAGACCGGTCGGGTTCAGTATTCAGTGTTCAGTGTTCAGTATTCAGTGTTCAGTCGTTAGTAGCCACTGACCACTGAACACTGAATACTGAACACTGAATACTGAATACTGACCACTGAACACTGACCAAGGAGCGGTTTATGAAAGCAGAAATCCTGGAACGCATTCAAGCCCAGGGCATTCAATCGATCAAGGTGACGTTCCCCGACCTCTTTGGCGTGGCGCGGGCCAAGGTGGTGCCCGCGCGTCACTTCGCCCACGCCATCGATCATGGCGTTCACTTCGCCATCCCCACCTTTGCGCTGGATCTGGCCGGCAATCCTGCCACCGGCACCGGCGTGGCCGAGGAGATCGGCTACGCCGACATGACCGCCATCCCCGATCTCAGCACCTTCACCCTCATCCCCTGGGAGCGCAACACCGCGGCGGTGGTGGCCGACCTGTACTATCGGGATGAACTGCTGCCCCTGGCCCCCCGCCAGATCCTGAAAAACATGGTGGCCGAGGTGAACCAACTGGGCTACACCCCGATCATCGGCAGCGAGCTGGAATTCTACCTGCTGCAACAGGTGGAGGGGGAGTGCCGCACCTACGTCGACAAGCCCAGCATGGTCTACACCTGGAACGAGACGATCGATCGCCAGCGGGTCAGCCACCAGATCGCCGAAGCGATCGAGATCATGGGCTATGAGGTCACTTCCTATTGCCACGAATTCTTCCCCGGCCAGTACGAGATCAACCTCAACCACGCCGAAGCCTTGCAGATCGCGGATCGCACCTTCTTCTTCAAGCAGGCGGTGAAAGAGATCGCCTGGCAGAACAACCTGCTGGCCACCTTCATGGCCAAGCCGCGCAGCGACCTGGGAGGCAGCGGCTTTCACCTGCACATGAGCCTGAACGACCGCACGACCGGGGCCAATGCCTTCTCCGATCCGGCCGCGCCGGAGGGCCTGTCCCGGCTGGCCTACCAGTGGATCGCCGGCCACCTGGCGCACGCGCAGGGCACCGCCGCCATCTTTGCCCCGGTGATCAACTCCTACAAGCGCTATGTGCCCGGCGCCTTCGCCCCCTATTTCGTGTTGTGGGGGCTGGATAACCGCACCTGCTACATCCGCATCCCGCCGGAGCGGGGGGGCGGGTCGCGTATCGAAAACCGCATGCCCGATGGCCTGGCCAATCCCTATCTGGTCTTTGCCGCGGCCCTGGCCGCGGGGCTGGATGGCGTGCAGCGCAATCTCGATCCGGGCCCCGGGTTCGAGGGAGACGCCTACGCCATCACCGATCCGGGCGATATCGCCATCGTGCCGCAGTACCTGCACGACGCCCTAGACGCGCTGCAAGGGGACGAATACATCTGCGCCAAGATGGGGCCGCAGTTCGTGCAGGCCTTCACTGCCGTCAAACGCATGGAAGTGGAGCGCTTCCGCGCCCACGTCACCGATTGGGAATTCCACGAATACGCGTTTCATCTGTGATTCATCGCCGGGAGCGGTAGCCGGGAGGGCGCTGCTCCGTTCACGGCGTTTTTTCATCGTCCACACACACATTCATTGGAGGAATCGATCATGTCGCACCAACCCCACCGTCTTCGCTCGAACGTCGTCACTTCGTTGGATGCGGCCGCGCAGTCCTTCGGCTTCGTCGGCCCTGTCTTCGTCGTCGCCTTTCTCACCACCTTTGTGGCCATGGGCGCGGGGTTTGCCTCGCCGCTGGCCACGCTGATCAGCGGCCTGGCCAGCATCGCCGTTGGCTATGTCGTTGCCCAGTTCGCCATCCGCCACCATGCCGCCGGGTCGATCTACACCTACATCGCCCGCACCTTCGGGCCGGTGCACGGCTTCATGGGCGGCTGGATCTACATGTTCGCCGTGCTCTGCCTGACCATGGCCATCCTGGCCGGCGTGGCCGGTTGGACTTCTGGTTTCCTGGCCGATTTTGTCGGCCTGAACGTGCACTGGCTGATCGTTTTGGTCATCGAGCTGGCCGTGCTCTTCCTGCTCACCTACTACGACATCCGCTACTCTACCCGCACGCAGTTGACCATCGTCACCATCTCGGTGCTGGTGGTGCTGGCCCTGGTCCTGACGATCATCTTCCAGGGCGGGGCGGAGGGCAACACGATTGCGCCCTTCCTGCCCGGCTCTGCCGGCAGCCTGGGCGGCCTGGCCTTCGGTCTGGTCTTCGGCATGCTGCTCTACACCGGCTACGAGTCGGCGGCGGTGCTGGCAGAGGAGGCCAAGGACAAATCGGCCATTCCCCTGGCCGTCATCGGCTCTGCCACCCTGGCCACCGTCTTCTATGTGATCGTCACCTACGCCTACGCCATTGGTTTTGGCGCTGCCAACGCCGACGCCTGGGCCGCGGATGAGGCAGTGCTCTTCACCATGGGCGCCATGTATTGGGGCGAGTGGTCGATCCCGCTACTCTTTGCCTTGGCGATCGTCGATGCCTTTGCCGTGGCCATGGCCTGCCTGAACACCGTGGCCCGCGTGGTCTACGCCATGGCCCGCGACGGCGCCCTGCCTCGCGCCCTGGGCCGCACGCAGGCCACCTATCAGACGCCGCACATGGCCAACGGCGCGGTGCTGGCGCTGGGCCTGCTCGTCGCCCTGCTCTTCATCCCCATCGCCGGGGGCATTGCCGGCAGTTGGGAACTGCAATTCGGCTTTCTGGCCGGCATGGGCGCCATTGCCGTCGAGATCATCTACGTCTACATCGCTGTGGCCGCGCTCTTCTACTTCCGGCGGGTGATGAAAGACAACTTCTCGGTTTTCAAGCACGTGGTGGTGCCGATCGTCGCTATCGTCGCCCCGGCCGCGGCCCTGTATGGCTCCTTGCTGCCCCAGGGCGGCCTGCTCAACTACATGCCCTACGTGGTGCTGGTCTGGATCGTCCTGGGCCTGATCATGATCATCCGGATGCGCGCCTCGCAGCCAGAAATGGTCGCCAAACTAGGCCACGACCTGGGGGTGGAGGTTGGTTAGTTAGTTGGTTAGTTGGTTAGTTGGTTGGTTTGTTGGTTGGTTAGTTGGTTTGTTTGTTGGTTGGTTAGTTGGTTTGTTTGTTGGTTGGTTGGATCGTTGGTCATACGCAAGACTTACCAATCTACCAATTTACCAATCTACCAACTAACCATCGAACAAACCAGCCAACTAACAAGCCAACTAACCAACTAACCATCGAACAAACCAGCCAACCAACCAACCAACCAACTAACCAACCAACTAACCAACCAACCAACCAACCAACCAACCAACCACCCCAAGGACATCGTTTATGTGCGGAATTGGAGGCATTCGTTTGGCGGAATCGGGGGAGATTGGCCAGCACCTGGTGGCCATGATGACCGCGTTGCGGCATCGCGGGGCTGATTCCACCGGCTTCGCCCTCTACGGCCCCTACCGGCCCGAACGGCTGGTGGCGCGGCTGCGCGTGGAGGGCCGCGCCCAACTGGCCGGCCGGCTGGATCAGATCGCAGCCGTGCTGCGCCAGGCCGGCGGCGAACTCATCAGCCCCCCCACCTGGGATGGGGATGATACGGCCGCGGATGCATTCGTGCGCCTGGAGATCACGCCCGACGTAGACATCGCCCAGGCCACAACCGGCTGGATTGCGCTGGGCGGCGTGGAAGTGCACAGCTTCGGCCATTCCCTGGAGATCATCAAAGATGTGGGCGATGCCCAGACCGTGGCCCGGCGGCACAGCATCCGCGACTTCCAGGGCACCCACGGCCTGGGACATTGCCGCCTGGCCACCGAAAGCGATGTCGATGTGGCCCATGGCCATCCCTTCTGGGCCAGACCGTTCCCCGATGTGGCCATCGTCCACAATGGCCAGATCACCAACTACTACAAATCGCGGCGCTTGCTGGAACAGGAAGGCTACCGCTTCAGCAGCGAAAACGACTCGGAACTGATCTCCGTCTTCATCGCCGACCGCATGAAACAGGGCGAAACCTTCGCCGAAGCGCTGCGCACCTCGATCACGGCGCTGGATGGCGTCTTCACCTACCTCATCTCCATCCCCGAAGGCATCGGCATGGCCAAGGATCGCCTGGATATCAAACCGATGATCGCCACCCACTCCCCGCAACTGGTGGTCATGGCCACCGAGGAACAATCGTTGCGCCAGGTGCTGCCGGAAGAGATCGAGACCGTCAGCTATGGCCCGGCCGAGGTGATTATATGGAACTGAAAAAACTACGCGAGGCCCTGCGCATCGACGCGGACGCCAAACCGATTCGGGAACTGAACATCTTGCTGCGGCAGGCCCTCAGCCAGCAGCAGGATGTGGTGATCGAGAACCCGCGCTCCCGCCACAACCTGGGCGTGGCCCTGCCCGCGGGCGGCAGCGTGCGTTTCGAAGGCAGCGTGGGCTATTACTGCGGCGGCCTGAACAATGGCGCGGTGATCGAAGTGGCGCACAACGCCGGCTGGGGCACAGGCGAAGGCATGGCCCGCGGCATGGTGCGGGTGCGCGGTCACGCCGGCCAGAGCACCGGCGCCTCCCTGCGCGGGGGCACCGTCGTGGTCGAAGGCAACACTGGCGCCCGCGCCGGCGTGGCCCAGAAAGGGGGCGTCGTCGTCGTCGGCGGCCAAGTCGGCTTCCTTTCCGGGTTCATGGCCCAGGCCGGCAAGCTCATCGTCCTGGGCGACGCCGCCGATGGTCTGGGCGATTCCCTCTATCAGGGCAGCATCTACGTGGCCGGCCACATCCACGGCCTGGGGCTGGACGCGGTGATCCTCGAACCTCCCGCGGCCGAGATCGACGAGATCGAATCGATCATCGCCGAACTGGGCTTTTCTCTGACCCCCCGGGCCTGGAAAAAGGTCGTCGCCGGCCAAAAACTGTGGTATTTCGACAAACGCGAGGCTGACACATGGCTCAAAGTATGAACAACAACCATCCCCAGGGCGGCGAACGCAAGAACGTGGCGTCGCGCAGCCACATCTGGCCGCCCCATGTCATCCACGACATCCAGACCAAGGCCGAATTGGGCCGCTATCAGATCCGCGGCTTCTCCACCTTTTTCAAGATCCCCACGCTGGATCAACTCGTCTTCCTGCCCGCGGCCCTTACCCGGCTGCCCCTGGAAGGCTACCGCGAATCGTGCGATACCAAAACCATCCTCGGCGGCCACAAACCGGATCTGGTGGCGCGGCCCATGGAGCTGGACATCCCCATCTACATCGCCTCCATGAGCTTTGGCGCGCTCAGCCGCAACGCCAAGATCGCCTTGGGCCGGGGGGCGACGATGGTCGGCACCTGCACCTCCACCGGCGAAGGGGGCATGTTGGAAGATGAACGCATCGCCTCCAAAAAACTGATCTATCAGATGACTCCCAGCCGCTATCAACTCGATCTGGAGCATCTGCGCATGGCCGACGCCATCGAGATCGCGGTGGGGCAGGGCGCCAAACCGGGCACCGGCGGCGTGCTGCTGGGCATGAAAGTAATCGACAAAGTGGTGGAGATGCGGCAGTTGCCCAAAGGCATCGATCAGCGCTCCTCGGTGCGCCATCCCGATTTCCTGGGCGCGGACGATATGCAGATCAAGATCGAAGAACTGCGCGACGCCACCGGCTATCAAGTGCCCATCTTTTGCAAGATGCCGGCCTGCCGCGTGGCGCAGGATGTGAAGATCGCGGCCAAGAGCGGGGTGGATGTGATCGTCATCGACGGCATGGAGGGCGCCACCGGCGCATCCCCCGAATTTTTGCTCGATCACACCGGCATCCCCACCCTGGCCGCCATCCCCGCGGCCCGGCGGGCGCTGGAAGAGATCGGCATGTATGGCAAGGTGTCGCTGGTCGTCTCCGGCGGCATCAAATCGGGGGTGGATGTGGCCAAGGCCCTGGCCCTGGGCGCGGACGCGGTGGCGATCGGCACGGCCAGCATGATCGCGCTGGGGTGCAATGCCCCGATCTATCTGGAGGACTACGCGGCCCTGGGTGCGGCCCCCGGCGCCTGCTACCACTGCCACACCGGCCTCTGCCCGGTGGGGGTGGCCACGCAGGACGAGAAATTGCAAGAGCGGCTGGACCCGGACGCGGGCGCGCAGCGGCTGGCCAACTATTTGCGGGCCATGACCATGGAACTGACCATGATCGCCAAGGCCTGCGGCAAATCGAGCGTGCACGGCCTGGAGCCGGAAGACTTGCGCGCGCTCACCCTGGAAGCCTCGGCCATGACCGGGGTGCCCCTGGCCGGCGTGGACAAGGTGGTCGCGCCGTGGTGAGCGCCGCGACCGAGCACGGAGCGCCCCCCCCCTGCGCCCAGCGCCTGCCCGGCCTGAAGCGGGGCCCGGCGGTGACGATGACTGTGAATGGCCAGACGATCAGCGCGCACGAGGGGGAGAGCATCGCCGCCGCCCTGCTGGCCGCGGGCTGGCGCAGCTTCCGGCGCACGCCAGGGCTAGACGCGCCGCGCGGCTTTTTCTGCGGCATGGGCGCCTGCTTCGACTGCCTGGTGACGCTGGATGGCGTGGCCAATGTGCGCAGTTGCCTGGCCGAGGTGCGGGCAGGGTGCGTGGTCGAGGCGACGGCGCCATGAGCGATATCGACATCGCCGTGGTCGGGGCCGGGCCGGCGGGCGTGGCCGCGGCTGTGACCGCAGCCCAGGCCGGCGCCCGCGTGTTGCTGATCGATGAACAGGGCCGGGCGGGCGGGCAGTATTTCAAACAGCCCGCCGCGGCTCTGGCGGGCAGCCAGTTTCCCCCGGCCCTGGCCGCGAACATCCAGAAGGGCCGGGAACTGCTGGCCGGATTGGCGCATGCCCGCATTGTGCAGCGCCTGCACACCCTGGTGTGGGATGTGACGCCAGACCGCACCCTGCGGCTGTACACCGCGGGGCAGGAGGGCCGCGCGGATGTGGTGGAGAGCCTGACCGCCAAACGGCTGATCATCGCCGCCGGCGCGTACGAGCGGGTGATGCCCTTCCCCGGCTGGACCCTGCCGGGGGTGATGACGGTGGGTGGGGCGCAGTTGCTGCTGAAGGGACAGGGGCTGCTGCCGGGCCGGCGGCTGTTGCTGGCCGGCACCGGGCCCCTGTTGCAGGTGGCAGGCGTGCAGTTGCATCAGGCGGGGGCCGAGATCGCGGCGATCGTGGAATTGCAAGGGGGCGGCCAATTCCTCAGCCGGGCGTTCGATTTCTGGGGCCACTGGGACAAGGTGGGCCAGGCCCTCGACCAGCGCCGGCAACTGGCCAGGGCGGGCGTGCCCTTCAAGACCGGGCGCGTGGTGATCCGCGCCCTGGGCGAGCAATGCGTCACCGGGGCTGTGATCGGCAAGGTGGATGGCGATGGCCGGCTGTTGCCCCGCTCGCAGGAAACGCTGCAGGTGGATACGATTTGCCTGAATTTTGGCTTTGTCCCTGCCACCGAGTTGACGCGGCTGGCCGGCTGCCGCCAGCGGTTCGATCCTCATTTTGGGGCTTTGGCCACCGAGACGAATGAGGAGATGGAAACGAGCCAGCCCGGCATTTTTGCTGTGGGCGAGGTGCGCGGCATCGGCGGGGTGGATGTGGCCCTGATCGAGGGGCAGATCGCCGGGGCCGTGGCCGCGCGGCAGTTGGGCTATCAGGCGGCGGAGGTCGCCCCGGCGCAGTGGGAGGCGTGGCGGCGGGCGCGCAGTGTGGTGGAATCGCTGGGCGCCATGTTCCCGCTGCGGCCTGGTTTGTGCGAGCTGGCCACAGATGAGGTGGTGGTCTGCCGCTGCGAAGAGGTGACGGCCGGCGAGATTCGCGAGGCAGCCCGTGGGGGCGCGACCGATCTCAATGCTCTGAAGACGTGGACGCGGGCAGGGATGGGGCGGTGTCAGGGCCGTGTGTGCGGCCCGATCATCGCCCAGATGCTGGCGCAGGCAACGGGCTTGCCGGTGGAAGCGGCCGGCGCGTTCACCGCCCGCCCTCCTCTGAAGCCGCTGCCCCTGGCCGCCCTCGCCGCCCACGCCTCCGCAGCCATGCAATGGGAAGATCATGCCACACAATATGGCTATGTAAGAACTAAAAATCAATGATTAATGGCTATTAGATATTAGATATTAGATATTGGGTATTGGATATTATCCAATACCCAATATCTAATATCTAATACCCAATACCCAACCGCGTAACAATTCACCTTATTTTGTCATTGCGAGGGGCGATAGCCCCGAAGCAATCCCCAACGCTGATTGACATGCACAGAATTAACGAGCCACCTTGGAGATTGCTTCGCTGCACTCGCAATGACACATCAGGTGAACTGTTACCCAACCGCTAGAAACGTATGAAACAGGAATCTGCAGATGTCGTGATCGTGGGCGGGGGGATCGTTGGCTGCGCGGCGGCGTATTATCTGGCGCGGGCCGGCGCGGATGTGCTGCTGTTGGAACGCCGCGGCATCGGCAGCGGCGCCTCTGGCCGCTCTGGGGGCGGGGTGCGGCAGTCGGCGCGGGCCAGCGAGGAGATGCCCCTGGCCAGAGAGAGTGTCGCCCTTTTCCCCTCCCTGAGCGATGAATTGAGCCTGGATCTGGAATACAGCCAGGCCGGCAACCTGCGCCTGATCGAGATCCCCGACCACATCCGGCCCATGCAGTTGGATGTGGCCCGCCAGCAGGAACTGGGGCTGGACGTGCGCTGGCTGGCGGCAGAAGAGGTGTTGGAACTGGCCCCGGCCCTGGATCGCGCCAGCGTCTGCGGGGCCAGCTACTGCCCCAGCGATGGCCATGTCAACCCCTTTCGCCTGGTCAATGGCTTTGCCCAGGGCGCCGGCCGGGCCGGGGCCAGGCTGCTGACCGGCCAGGACGTGCAATCGATCCGCCAGAGAGATGGCGGCGGCGCGCTGGTGCAGACGGGGGATCGCAGCGTGACCGCCGGCCAGGTGATCCTCGCCGCCGGGCCTGGCTCGTTGGCCCTCTGCTTGCAGCTCGGCTTCGACCTGCCCCTGGCCGCGATGTGTTACGAATCGATGATCACCGAAGCCCTGCCCCCCACTTTTCGGCAGATGTTCGGCGTGGGCACGGGCGATCTTTTCTTCCGCCAGACCCGGCACGGCGGCATCCATTTCGGCGGGGGGGCGATCGAGGCCAGCGAAGCGGAGGGCGTGACGTACAAGAACGTGCAGATGGCGGCGGAACACCTCACCCGGCTGGCCCCGCGGCTGCGCGCTGTGACGCTGCTGCGCACCTGGGGCGGCCTGGACGTGAACACTCCCGACGGCGTGCCGATCATCGACCGGCTGAACGAGGCTGTGCTCATCGCCACCGGTTTCTGTGGGCATGGGCTGGCGATCGGGCCGGTGGTGGGGCGCTATCTCAGCGAGTGGCTGAGCGCAGGCGAGCGACCGGCGGCCCTGGCGCCCTTCCGCCACAACCGCTTCGGTCGCTGGTTGCGCACCCGTTGGACGCCCTCCGGCACGTTCGAGGCGGCGTTGGCCGTCGAGACGCATGTGACGGTCAGCGGCAATGGCGCGGCCAGCGCCGCGGTCAGCAGCGCAGATAGCGCCGCCGCAGGCCAGCGGCTGCTGCGCATCGACCCCGCACTCTGCACCGGCTGCCGCATGTGCGAGATGGCCTGCTCCATCCATCACGAGCAACTGGCCGCGGCCCCCGACCGCCTGCGCATCCGCGTGGCCTATCCCAGCGACGATCTCTTCCTGCCCCTGACCTGCATCCACTGCGAAGAGGTGCACTGCCTCAAATCCTGTAATTTCGACGCGCTGGTGTTGGATGAGGCCGCCGGCGTTATCCATGTGATTGATGAAAACTGCACCGGATGCATGTTATGCGTCAAAGCCTGCCCTTACGGCGGCATTCACTACGTCGAGGATCAGAAAACGGTGGTGAAATGCGATTTGTGCGGCGGCGATCCGGCCTGCGCGCAATACTGCCCCACCCAGGCCATCACCTTCGCGCCCCTGTCCGAGCAGACGTGGGCGACGATGAAAGAGCAGGCGGAGGCGAATCTGTGGGCGCTGGTGGCCAAGGATCATCTGCGCACCAAGCGCTCCCGCCGCCGCAAAACCGCGCAAAAACAAGCACATCCCGCAGAAAATTCGACAAAAGCGTAAAAAATCATGACGTATGGATATTGTGGTACGATTTTACGGGTGAATCTCAGCAACAGCGAGATCACCAAAGAGGCGCTGGACATGCAGATGGCCGCGGCCTATGTTGGCGGCCGCGGGCTGACCTCGCGGCTGCTGTACGAGTTGATGGATCCGGCCGCGGATGCCCTCGGCCCCCACAATCCCCTGATCTTCGGCACCGGGCCGCTCACCGGCGCGGGAGGGCCGGCCGGCTCGCGCTATGTCGTCACCTGTAAATCCCCCCTCACCGGCACCATTGCCTGCTCCAACTCCGGCGGTTTCTTCGGCCCGGAGATGAAATTCGCCGGCTATGATGTGATCATCTTCGAGGGCCAGGCGGAGACGCCGGTGTACGTGTGGATCGAGGATGATCGGGTGGAGATCCGCCCTGCCGGGCATGTGTGGGGCAAGACCGTGCCCGAAACGGATGACATCCTCCTGGCCGAAACGCATCCCGCCGCCAAGATCGCCTGCATCGGCCCTTCGGCCGAGGCGCTGTCTTTGATCTCCGGCGTGGTCAACGATCGCACGCGGCTGGCGGCCCGCTCTGGCGTGGGCGCGGTGATGGGCAGCAAGAAGTTGAAGGGGGTGGCGGTGCGCGGCTCCGGCGGGGTGAAATTGGCCGATCCGGGGGCTTTCTGGCGCACTTCTCTGGAAGTGAACCGCAAGATCGTCAAGGATCCGGTCTCTTTTGGCAGTTTCCGTGCCTATGGCACGGCCAATCTGGTCAATTTGCTCAACGAGACCGGCGGCTATCCCACCCGCAACTTCCGCGAGGAGGTGTTCGAAGGCGCGCACGCGGTCAGCGGCGAGAAGCTGAAGGAGCAGATGACGCGGGCCAACCGCGCCTGTTTTGCCTGTCCCATTGCCTGCACCCGCGTCACCGAGATCGTGGACTTGCGTTTTGGCAGCCGCGGGGAGGGGCCGGAGTTCGAGTCGCTGTGGGGGTTCAGCGCCCTGTGCGGGATCGATGATCTGGCTGCGGCGGTGCGCGCCAATTATCTGTGCAATGATTATGGGCTGGATACCATGTCGCTGGCGGGCACCATTGCCGCGGCCATGGAGATGTACGAGACCGGCATCCTCACCGAACAGGAGGTGGGCTTTCCCATCGGCTTTGGCATGGCCGATGAGATGGTGCGGTTGGTGGAGATGGCCTGCACATTGCAGGGGTTTGGCCGCGAGCTGGCCCAAGGCTCCTATTGGCTGACGCAGAAATACAATTGCCCGCATCTGTTCATGGGCGTGAAGCGGCAGGAGATGGCCGCGTACAGCCCGCGTGTGTTCCAGGGTATGTCGCTGCATTACGCCACCTCGAACCGGGGCGCCTGCCACGTGCGCGGCAACACCATCGCCGCCGAGTTGTATGGCATCCCCCGCTACATGCCGCCGGAAGCGATGGAACAGAAGGAGGAGTTGGTGCGCAGGCCTTTCCAGAATTCGACCGCGTATGTCGATTCCTCCGGCATCTGTCTGTTCGTCAAGTTCGCCATCACCCACCGCGAGATCGCGGCCCTGATGACGGCTGCCACCGGCATGGAGTTCACCTTCGAGGAGTCGTTGGTGCAGGGGGATCGTATCTGGAATCTGGAGCGGATGTTCAACCTGGCCGCGGGGCTGACCGCGGCGGATGATACCCTGCCCGCGCGCATGTTGGAGCCGGTGCCCGATGGCCCCTGGCAGGGCAGCCGCGCCCGCCTGCACGAGAATATCCAGACCTATTACCAGTTGCGCGGCTGGGATCGAGAAGGCCGCCTGACCCCGCAAAAGCTGGCGGAACTGGGCCTGACCGAACTGGCCCACTACTGGCAACAGCACCTGCCGCAAGTTGTGGGGTAGGGGGTTGGTTGGTTAGTTGGTTGGTTGGTTAGTTGGTTGGTTGGTTGGTAATAGTTCACTTGATGTGTCATTGCGAGTGGCGATAGTCCCGAAGCAATCCTCAACGCTGATTGACATCCACAAAATTGACGAACCACCTTGGAGATTGCTTCGATTGCGACCTGCGGTCGCCCTACCTAGAAACTCCCGGCTCCTACGAGTTTCTTGCCAGGGCGCATCCCGCTACGGCGGGATGGGTCACTTGCAATGACACATCAGGTGAACTATTACCACCCACCCACCCACCCACCCAACCAACCAACCAACTAACAAACAAACCAACCAACCAACCAACCAACTAACCAACCAACCAACTAACCAACCAACTAACCAACCAACCAACCAACTAACCAACCAACCAACCACCCCCCAAAAATGAACATTCGTGTCAAGTTTTATGGCGGGTTGCATACGCGTTATCCGCAGTTGCCGCTGGGACAGGCGTTGGCCTGCGCGGTGGCAGAGGGGATGACGGTGGCGCGGCTGCTGCACGAAGTGCTGGCGCTGCCCCCCGGCGCTGTGGGGGTGCTGCTTGTCAACGGCAAGGTGGCGGAGATGACGCAGACCCTGGCCCCTGAAGATCAGGTGGCCCTCTTCCCCCCGATTGCCGGGGGCGGGTGAAACAAGCGCTGTCACACCCGCTCTTCTGGATCGAACAGGCGCTGATATTCCTGGATGGCGAAACGGTCGGTCATGCCGGCCAGATAATCGCAGACCACGCGGTGCAGGCCGGCGTCGCCGGCATCTACCTTGGCCAGGGTGCTGGGCGGCAATTGCAGCGGTTCGTGGATGTAGGATTCGAACAGGCGGGTCAGGATCATCTCCGCCTTGGCCGCCATGCGCACCACGCGGTGGCTGCGATAGAAATGCTCGAACAGATACCGTTTCTGAATGGCGTTGGCCTGGCGCAACTCCGGGCTGAACCCGGCCAGATTGCGGCCCAGCGCCCGCAGGTCGGCCACCGATTGGATGGCGTGCGCGCGCAATTGGGCGTGGGTGTGGATCACCGCGTCCGTCATCTCGATCCCGACCAGGCGGCGGATGATGCGGGCGCGCAACAGCGGATCCAGCCGCGCGGGCCGGGCCGGCTCGCCCAACGAAGCCATCACCTGCTGCCACAGCGGCTGCTCCGCCAGATCGTCCAGATCCAGCAGGCCGGCGTACAGGCCATCATCCAGATCGCTGGTGTTCCAGGCCATCTCATCGCAGACATTGGCCAGTTGGCACTCCAGGGCGCCGGCCAGATGCGGCTCGTAGCCCTCGGCGTTGCTCTCGTCGTAGTCCGTATCATGTTTCACCAGCCCCTCCCGCACCTCGTAACTGAGATTCAGGCCGGGAAAGCTGGCGTAACGCTGTTCCAGCGACTCGATGATGCGCATGGTCTGGCGCTGATGATCGAACCCGCCCTGCCCGGCCATCAGCTGGTTGAGGATGTGCTCGCCGGTGTGCCCGAAGGGGGGGTGCCCCAGGTCGTGCGCCAGGCAGATCGCCTCGGTGAGGTCTTCGTTTGCCTGCAGGGCGCGAGCCAGGGTGCGGCCCAGCTGCGCCACCTCCATCGTATGGGTGAGACGGTTGCGGTAGTGATCCCCCTCGTGATAGACGAAGACCTGCGTTTTGTAGGCCAGGCGGCGAAAGGCGGTGGTGTGGATGATGCGATCGCGGTCTTTTTGATAGAGGGTGCGATAGTCCGCCTCGGAATCGGGGTGGACGCGGCCCCGGCTGTCTGCGCTCTTCATGCCCCACGGGGCCAGCGTCTCCCCTTCTCTGGCTTCGAGTGCTGCACGAGTGAACATGGCGATCCTCCTCACGGATAGGCGGTGGTTGGCAGGGGCAGTATAGCAAGGCCAGGCCCGCGGCTGAAATCATCCAGCCGCGGTGGGAGGCCGGGCGGGAAGTGGATGAGATGCGCGACGCAGCCGCGGCGGCAATCGCTGTTGCCGAAACCGGGCGCGGGCAGGCTTGCCCCCGGCAGCCCGGCCAGATGCTGCACCCACAGGCATTCGCGCGGCTGGGGGCCGAGCACGAACACGCAGCCCTGCACCGCCGCGCAGTGGGTGAGATAGTCGATATGCCAGTGCAGCCGTTTCTGCTGGCGCAGATGGCGTTGCAGCCGCGCCCGCACGCCCCCCGGCCCCTGCGCCGATCCCACATACACGGCCCAGCCCGCGGGCAGGCGCAGCGGCCCCAGCTTGCCCGCGGCCAGAGTCAGGGGCTGCGCCAGCTCGAACAGCAGGGCGTACGTGCCCCCGGCGGCAGTGTCGGGCAGATGCAGGGTCATGGCGCCGCCCGGTAGGTGTAGATGAAGCGATCCTGGCCCGCGATCAGGGCGATCAGCGCGTCCGCGTCTGGATTGTCGGCGCGCACATAATAGATGTGCAGATCCTGCGGCCCCCGGCGCTGGATGATCGCGGCCAGCACGAACCCGCGCTGCGCCGCGTACTCCCGCAGCAGCGCCACCATCTCCGCCCAGCGCGGGGGATAGGGATCCGGCACCTCGTGAAACATGATCACATCCGGCTGCACCTGATCGAGATAGGCCATGCTCAAGCCCTCGTGCACCACATGCTCATCGTTGAGTCCGAAGGGATCGATGGCGCGCCACTCGGAGAAGAAAGGCAGCCAGCCCGCCTCGGTAGCCACCAGCGTGTAGCCGCGGCCGGCAAACGCGTGCAGGGCCACGCCAATGGCCTGGCGGTCGTCGAACTGGGTGCGATAGAAGCCCTGCGCCAGCCGAAAACTGCGCTGTCCTGCAAAGATAACCAGCGCGGCCAGCAGCAGAGCGCCGGCGATCCGCCGATTATCTGGCCCCAGCCAGCGCCGCGCCGCCGCCAGGTGCAGGCCCCCCAGGGCCAGCCCCAGGATCAGGATCAGCATCTCCCGCTCCAGGGTCACGAACAGGGCGAAGAGGGTGAAGGCCAGCCCCGCGGCCACGGGCAGGCTCTGGCGCAGCCGCGGGCCTGTCCACCCGCCGGGGAGGGCGGCCAGCAGCGGGCGCAGGGCCCACGCCGCGGCCAGCAGGAAGAGGGGATAGACCGGGTACTGAAAGCGCGCGCCCAGGTTCTGCAATTGATCGATCAGCAGATAGGCCCAGGGGAAGATCAGGGCTGGCCCCAGCAGCAGCAGCTGCCTGCTGGCCTGTTTGCGTTCTGTGGCCAACCAGCCCAGCCCGATCAGCAGCAGCACGGGGGCCAGGAAGCGGAAGAGGGTGTAGATATCGGGGAAATAGCGCAGGTGCAGCAGGCTGCCGCTGCTTTTGACATAAAAAGTATTGGGCAGGAAATGCCCGAAATAGGCCCAGCGCCAGAGGAAATAGATCAGCCCCGGCAGCACGAACAGGATCAGGGTGTGGCGCAGCAGCCGCGCCCGCGCCGCCCGATCCAGCAGCGGCAGCAGCGCGGCCAGGCCCAGGGCGGCGTAGATTACCCCTTCGGGCCGGGTCAGGCCCAGCAGCAGGGCGCTGAGCGGCAGCAGCGGCAGGGCCGCGGCGTACAGCCGATCCTGCCGCGGGCGCAGGGTCAGCGTGGCCGCGGCCAGGAAGTTGATCAGCAGCAGCAGGGTGAAGAGCACGGCGCCAAAGCCGGCGCGGGCGTGGTAGGCGATGGGGCCGGGCGCGAAGGCCGCCGCCACCCACAGCGCCGCCCAGGCGTTGCCCCCGGCCAGCCGGTACGCGGCCAGCGTCGCCAGCAGCACCGCAGCCGCGGCCAGGGCCAGATTCAGGCTGGCGGCTGCGCTCTCCACCGGCAGGCCCAGGCGTTGCGCTCCGCCCAGGATCACCGCCCACAGAAATTCGGTGGAGCCTTCGACCGGGTCCTCCCCCGGGTTCCACACCAGCCCGCGGCCCTCGCCCAGGTTGCGGGCATAGCGAAAGGTGATGTACGCATCCTCGGAAGGGACGATGGGATGGCTCGTCTGCGCCCCAAAGAAGAGCGCCAGCCCGATGAACATGCTGATCCACAGGGGCCAGCGCCGCAAAAAAGAAGAAAATGGCATGGGAAATCCTGGCGATGGAATGCAGAGGATTATAGGAGGCCCCCGCGCGCGGTGTCAAGGGCGGGGGGCTGCCGGGCGAGTTTGACCCTGACGCGAGTGCGCCCCGGTTGATTGTCCCAAAAATGCCATGTTGACCATCGGGCGAAAGTCCGGTCAGCACCATGCAGGGAGAGTTGCGGCCACACGTTCTCCCTTCCCTTTATGACCATCGATTCGACAGCCGCCCATTGTTTATCGAATAAATATTTTGTAACAATTCACCTTATTTTGTCATTGCGAGGGGCGATAGCCCAGAAGCAATCCCCAACGTTGCTTTAACCCCCAAAAATTGACGAGTCATCTTGGAGATTGCTTCGCTGCGCTCGCAATGACACATCAGATGAACTGTTACAATATTTTCTTCTAACAACTGCAAGCACGGTAATTAACGCTCCGATTCGGCGACAGTATTTAGCGCTGTCTGTTGCAAGCAATTGTTAGACTTCATATTCCGCACGTTCTTCAAAGAGAGTCATTTGTTTTGACGTTTCCTTGCTCTCTTGATCGTAGATCGAGGAAACTGAATCCTCAAACTTTTTGATAGCATTTTCGTGATACTGCAAGAACCACTTCTTGTGATTCTCAAGATACTCTTTGCGTACATCCGCACGTCGAAGGTCTAAAGGTACTCGCTCCATTCTTGGATCCACACTGTCAAAGCCAGCGAATAGCTTCATCAAACGGTCATTGGTCATGCTGACGTAGTCAGGGTTGATCTCAATACCAATGGCTCTCCGGGCGAGCTGTTGGCAAACGCGGAGTGTCGTGCCGCTACCTGAGAAGGGGTCCAGGACGAGATCGCCAGCATCAGAAGAAGCAAGCACCATCCGTTCAATAAGTCCTTCTGGCTTCTGTGTTGGGTGGTTCTGTCGGTTACCGTTGCAGTAGTGTACGTGAGAGAATTCCCATACGTCTCCGGGATTTGCACCTCGCATGTTGTTTCGGTCACGGTAGTATTTCTGCGGCACGCGCACGGCGTCGAGATTGAACTTCGGCTTCTCCGACTTCGTGAACATCAGAATATCGTCATGGCGCGGTGAGAATCCCTTGGTCTTGCCCATACCCTGAGTGTAGTGCCAGACAATCCAGCTATTGAAGAACATCTGTAACTCACGATCAAGAATGTCGTACAAATAGGAGATGAAGCGGAATCCCATGAATACATACAGCGTACCGTTCGGCTTCAAGAGCCTGTGTGCTTCACGCAACCAGTCGCGGGAAAAGGCGAGGTACTCGTCAAATCCCTTGATGTCATGATTGTTTCCGTAGTCTTTTCCGAGGTTGTACGGGGGATCTGCGATGACAAGATCGACGGATGCACTATTCAGCTTCCGCATTTCCTGAACAGCGTCCCCTGTGATGATTTGAATATTATTCATCTATTTTGATCCATTTTTTCTTTTTTGCGAGCTTTAGCCAATCATCAAATCCTTTGCGCGAATTAATGAACTTTCTGTCAAGTAATTGGCAAAACTCCCAAGTTGTCCGATTTTCCAATTTTACGTAATGAATATCGCGAATCTGAAGCTGTCCGCTGCCAAGAGCTGGATTGTAGCGCAAATCCGAGCTTGAGAGGAATTTCAGATCGTAAGCGTTGTGGGCAACAACTTCCATGATTCCGTCCATGAGACCAGTAGCATCATTTCTGATGGAATATACCCGATGCTTCAATGAAAGAATGATAAAAATGTAATCGGGATCTTCGACATACGCCGTCCTGATTCGCTGAAACGAGGTGATGTTGGGAGACTTGCCACTCGACTCAAAATCTTCCGATGTGGCCTTGACATCAACCTCTGCTGTGATTCCCGATTCCACCTTCCGCTTCTTCTTGAATTGGAGGATCACATCGGCCATGCGGAGACGTTGCTGAGCCTCCACATTGATCAGACGATACGCATTGTTCTTGTTTTCAAGTACATCATGGAAAGTCTCGTATGCCCAGGCTTCGACGATTGGACCGGCAATTTTGTTGATGTTTTCCATAGGCAGCCCGAGTTTCAGATTTGTATTGATGATGATTTGGTTGCGCCCGGCACTCATTGCTGCCTGCATCATGCCATCGATAGCGCTTGTGACAAATTCGGAGCATTCCCTGTAATCGTCACATTGCTGAGGTTGTTTCAGTTCTAGATCGTCGTATTGCATCTTTTTTACTCTTATCATTTTTTTCTGTGATATCTGACGCGATATTCACATGATCGATAGATCTGTATAAAACGCAAATTATCTTTGCGGCATATCCTTCTTTCAAGGGGTATGATCAGGATTTTTTTTGCTGCATATTCCCCTGTTTATGCGGTAACGCGCCGATGAAAAATACGACTTGTGTCATCACGCCAGTGAACTACCTATCTGGTAGCCACCTCAGCTATTGTAAGACGCGCCTCAATCTCTGTCAAATGAACCGGGATTCGGCCCCAAAGATACTCCTCCTCCTCCCCTTTCTCTTCCTCTTCCTCTTTCTCTTTCTCTTCCTCTTCCTCTTTCTCTTTCTCTTTCTCTTTCTCTTTCTCTTTCTCTTTCTCTTTCTCTTTCTCTTTCTCTTCCTCGTAACTACCAAGACCCGCATAGGCTATGTAAACGCCGCGCATCACCGTTCATTATTCTGGGGCAAAAGGGCCGGTGTAGCCCTGTGCGCGCAGCCAGGCCCGCTCTGCCGGGGTGAGGGGGGCGCGGGCCAGCAGGTCGGGCCGGCGGGCAAGGGTGCGCAGCAGGGCTTGCTGCCGCCGCCAGGCCGCCACCCGGGCATGATGGCCGGAGACAAGCACCTCTGGCACGCCCCAGCCGCGGAATTCGGCGGGGCGGGTGTAGTGCGGGCCTTCCAGCAGGCCGGTGGCGTGTGAATCCTCCCTGGCCGAGTGTTCGTAGCCCAGGGCGCCGGGCAGCAGCCGCACCACGGCATCCACCACCACCATCGCTGCCAGCTCCCCGCCGGAGAGCACGTAATCGCCGATGGAAAGCTCGTCGGTGGCCAGATGCGCGCGCACGCGCTCGTCCACACCCTCGTAGCGCCCGCAGATCAGCAGCAGCCGCGGCTGCGCGGCCAGCGCCGCGGCCACGGCCTGCGTCAGCACCCGGCCTTGCGGGCTGAGCAAGATCACGGGGCAGGCATCCTCTGCGCGCACCGCCTCCACTGCCGCGAAGATCGGCTCCGGCTTCATCACCATGCCCCCGCCGCCGCCGTAAGGCGTGTCGTCGGTCATCTGGTGCTTGTCTGTGGCCCAGTCGCGGATGTTGTGCACCCCGATCTGCACCAGGCCCCGCTCGCGGGCGCGGCGGATGATCGAGGCCTCGAACGGCCCGGCGAACATCTCCGGAAAGATCGAGAAGATATCAATGCGCATGGATGAGTTTGGTATTGGGTATTGGGTATTGGGTATTGGGTATTGGGTATTGGGTATTGGGTATTGGGTATTGGGTGGTTTTTGGAGAAAGATACTCTAATATCTAATATCTAATATCTAATATCTAATACACCCATCAATCAGCAAAAACCAACGCCATCACTTCGTCGATACGCTCCATCCGGGGGCAGGAGACATCGCTGAAGACGGCGCGGTCGTCGATCAGCACCGCGTCGATGCCGGCGCTGGCGGCGCCGAGGATGTCGGCGTAATAGTTATCCCCGATGTAAAGCGCGTTGGCGGCCGCAATGCCGCCGGCGCGGGCCAGCGCCGCCTGAAAAATCTCTGGACGCGGCTTCCACACGCCCACCTCGCCCGCGGCCAGGGTAAAATCGAACCAGCCGGCGATGCCCAACGCTTCCAACTCGGCAGTGAAGGGCTTGCCCCGGTTCGAGAGCACGCCCAGGATCATGCCGGCCTGGCGAAAGGCCTGCAAGGTCTCTTGCACGCCCGGCTTGAGATAGGAACGAGGCTGGTAGCACTCGTTCAGGTGGGCCTGAAACGCCTCGGCTTCTGCCACAGACGTGGGCGCGTGGCCGGCGCGGGTCAACAGCCGGGTCACAAAGCGCGTCCAGATCTGCTCCATGCCGTGCATTTCGGCATCTTCCAGCAGTTCCGGGCTTTGCGCCCAATAGCGGTGCACCCAGCGCTCGGTCAGCCGCCACTGCTCGCCATCCACGGTCAGACCGGCATCGCCCAGGCAGCGGTGCAGCGCGTCCATGAAGCGCGGGTCGGATTCGCGCAGGGTGCCATCGAGATCGAAGAGAATTGCCTGGTAACGCATGGTGAAGGGGGCCTTGGGAGCGAGCATCATAGCCCTATCCCCCCGTCCTCGCCAAATCGCGCCCCGCGGCGGGCAGGACCTTGCACCGCTCGCGGACTTTCGCGCTGCGCCCGCCGCGGGGGTACAATGCGCCTTCCCGATCTCTGTGTTCACACTGGTTTTTATGCACGCTCCCCGTTTCCTGCTGCCTTTTCTGATCGCCCTGCTGGCGCTGGCCGCCTGCACCACGCCTGCGTTGCCCACGGCCACGCCTGCGTTGCCTACGGCCACGCCTGCGTTGCCCACGGCCACGCCCGCGTTGCCCGCGGCCACGCCTGCGTTGCCCACGGCTACGTCCGCGTTGCCTACGGCTACGCCCGCGCCCGATCACACGGCTACGGCCACACCCGCGGCGCTGACCGTGGCCATCGCCGCCCATGCGCCCCCCGATCTGGCCGCGGCCCTGCAAGATCGCCTGCGCGCGGCCAGCGTCTCTGGCCGGCGCATCCTGCTGGTCACGGACAGCGCGGCCGCGGCCAATCAGGTGGCGATGGGCCAGACCCCTTCCCCAGATGATCCGCTGGCCCGCCGTGTCTACGTTGTCGTCGCCCCCTTCGCCACCGTGCGCGACAACATCACCCTGAACGACCTGGCAGAGCGCTGGCAGGGCCAGGGCGACGGCCCCCTCTTCGCCAGCGCGGACGCGGCCCCGGCCCTCGCCCTCCGCCTCGGCCAGCCGGCCGCGCCCCCCCTGCCCGCGGCGGAGATGCTGGATGCGCTGGCCGCGCAGCCCGGCGCCCTCGGCATCCTCCCCTTCGACGCCCTTGACCCGCGCTACAAAGTCATCAAGATCGAGGGACTCGACCCCCTCAGCAACCGCTTCGACCCCCAAACCTATCCCCTCACCTTCGATCTCACCCTGACCGGGCCGGACGCCGGCCTGCTGCGCCCCCTCCTGGCCGGCGCCGCGCCCCTCACCAACCGCGACCCCAGCCGCCTGACGCAGTTGATCATGACCGGCGTCACCGCCATGTCGCGCGGCACCGCCGAAAAGATGGAGCAGAAGGGGTATGTCTACCCCGCCCGCGTCATCTCCGACACCCTCGCCGCCGCCGACATCACCCATGTCAGCAATGAAGTGCCCTTCATCCAGGGCTGCCGCGTCAACAACACCTACATGAATCTGGTGCTCTGCTCCGATTACCCCTATTGGGCGGCGCTGGAGGCCATCGGCGTGGATATCGTGGGCTTGAGCGGCAACCATGTCAACGATTTTGGCCGCGACGGCGCCCGCGAATCGATCGCCTTCTACCGCGACCGCGGCATCCCCATCTACGGCTCCGGCTTGAACACAGACGAAGCCTGCGCGCCCCTGCTGTGGCAGGATCACGGCAACACCTTTGCCTTCATCGCCGCCCTGGCCTGGTGGCCAGAGACGGCCTGGGCCACAGACACGCAGCCGGGCGCCTGCTATTTCTACGACAACTACGACCGCATCCTGGCCGACATCCGTCGCCTCAGCGCCGAGGTGGACATCGTCGCCGTGGAATTGCAGTACCACGAGACCTACAACCCCTGGCCGATCCCTGATCAGGTGGCCGAATTTCGCGATCTGCGCAGCGCCGGCGCGGACATCGTCACCGGCGTGCAGAGCCACGTGCCCCAGGCCGTGCAGCCGGGCGCGGACACTGTCATTTTCTATGGGCTGGGCAATCTCTTTTTCGATCAGATGCAGAGTTGGGAGACGCGCACGGGCCTGATCGCCCGCCACACCATCTACGAGGGCCGCCTGCTCAGCGCCGAGATCCTCACCACCGTGCTGGAAGACTTCGCCCAGCCCCGCTGGGCCACCGCGGACGAACGCGCCGGCATCCTCCGCGCCATCTTCGCCGCCGCCCCGCCCAAAGACGCCCTCCCCACCCCCCAACCAACGAACCAACCAACCAACCAACCAACCAACCAACCAACCCCCCAACCCACAAACCAACCCACAAACCAACCCACAAACCAACCCACAAACCAACCAACCCCCCACCCCCCCCCCACCCCCC
>JAANMX010001471.1_pt1 | contig 26743 bp, 29 predicted proteins | sample 7279681 | NCBI WGS metagenome assembly JAANMX01 (sample SAMN14094542, study PRJNA606508) | bioreactor metagenome | isolation source: A lab-scale SPAN reactor treating ammonium-rich wastewater day 351 | place: Ireland: Galway | collected 2018-01-01 | reverse complement strand
GCACGTCGAGGTCGCGTACCACTCCGAGCGCCGCTGCAATCCACCCGAGCTCCTCGCGATACCGTTCCATCGCAGGGGGCAGGAAAGGCCGGAAGGCCGCCATCGCCGCCCGCAGCCTGCGCGTCGCTACCCGCATGTCATGGAGCGCTTCGATGTCCTCGCCGAGCCGCGTTCCCCCCTCGTTGGCAAGGAACACGCCGAAGTGCTTCCGCATGACCGCGAACCCGGCCTCCCCGGCCGTCATTTCCGGGCGCACACTGGTGGGTCCCAGCTCCGGCACGGCGTCCCCGGGCGCCTGACCCGTGGCGATAAGCGCCGCCTCGAACTTCGATGGACCCGCTGCCGTCAGGGCTGCCATTGCCACCATCACATCTACGAACCGCTGCGCCCTTTCTATCGTCCCCGCGCCAATCTCGACCTCCACGCGCGATAGCCGCACGGGCTCGTCCTCGCCCACCGGGATGCTCGTCTCGTCGAGTGCGATCTCCGCCACCTCGCCCTCGGTGTCGTGCAGCTGGAAGGTGCGCCGCCTGGTCTGCAGCCGGAAGATCTCGCCCAGGGGCTGCTTCCCTGCCACCGCACGGAGCAGCTCCCCACACGGTCCTGGTGCGGCGAGCGGTTCGCGGCCATCCATCATCTGCTCGGTCAGCTCGCGCCGCGTGCGTATTCCCCCCGATGGGTCCGCCATCGACTTCAGCGTGAGCTCCGGGCCAGCGTCTTTCTCCCGCACCCGGCAGGTGAATCCCGCACGGTGAACGCGCCAGTCATCCGTGTCGAAGTAAGTGTCGCGAAGCAACCTCTCCGGCCCCGCCGTCACCCGGTATCCGGGCACAGCCGCCGATTCGAGCCACCGTGCCACCGGGCGCACATCGAGCGCGCTGAACTGCCACTCGATCTCGTTCTGTCCGGCGCCAGCGGTAATCGCCATGGGCTCCAATGATAGAACAGGGCGTTCCGATTCGATCTACCCGCTCGCCTTCGCCACCACCTGCACCTGCAGCGTCACATCGTCCTCCACCGATACCATGCCCGCGATGTTCAGCACCGGGATGTTGAAGTCCGCGTACAGGAAGTTGACCGTGGCCAGCGCCGAAAGGGCCTCGCCCTCTTTCTTCATCTTCACGTCCCAGGTCACTTCCTTCTTCACGCCGTGCAGGTCCAGGGTCCCCGTGAGCTTCATCTCCACTTCCTGGCCGGCCGGGAACTCCGTGGGGTAGCCCTCCAGCTTCGTCGCCACGAAGGTTGCCTTCGGGTATTTCGCAGTCTCCAGGCCGCGCTGCTGCACCTGGTTGTCTCGCCGGCTCTGGTCACTCCTCAGCGTGGTCAGGTCCACCGTGAACTTCGATTCCTGGGACGTGTCGAGCCCGTTGGCACCGAGGTAAAAGTGCCCCTCAATCGCCTTCGTCGTCCCCTTGGCGGTCGAAGGGAGCGGCAGATTCGCGAGCTTCTCGTCAGCGAAATAGGCGGCTTCCGACTGCTCCGGGATTATTGCGTACCTGCGGACCCCCGCGGCCAGGCCGGGTGAGCTGGATGGGCTGGCGCCCGCGGCCGGCGTCGAACTCGCCTTGACTTCCTCTGGGATCTCGGGGGCAGTGGTCGCCAGCTCATTGTCGGAACGGACGAAGAACCACCACCCTGCACCTGCCAGGATGATTAGCAGCACCACGGCCCCGGCAATGCGGAATGGCCACCCCTTCAGCAAGAACATAGACGGACACCCTCTCCCGAAGATCCCCGCCGCCTGGTCCGCCGGGGCCGCTGGTCATTCTCTCTGCCCTGGCGGCAACTGGTGGTAAAGCGGCGCTCCCGCCCCCCCGGCTGGCCCTTCGCCGCCAGCCCCGTATGCTTCGCCCCATGCTGCGCGGCTTGCTTTTCACCCTCTCAGTCTGGGCCATCGGCGCCATCACCCTGCGAGCCACTCTCATTCCCCCGCAGGTCTGCCCAACTATTAGCGCCGCCGAGGCGCGCTCCGCCGCCAGCGAAGCCGCCCTCTGGATCGAGCGCGCCCAGCGCCCGGACGGCGCCTACCTCTACGAGTACCAGGCCCCCGATGACATCGACCTTGGCGGCTACAACATCGTCCGCCACGCCGGCGTCACTATGTCGCTCTTCCAGCATGCCGCCGAGACTGGCGACCTTCGCTATCTTTCCACCGCGGATCGGGGCCTCGCCTGGATGACTGCCAGCATGTTCCGGCACGATGGCTGGGCCGCCTTCCAGGGCCCGGCCGGCGGCGATCTGCAACTTGGCGCAAGCGCGCTCATGCTCGCCGCTCTCGATCAGCGCCGCATCGCCACAGGCGACACGCGCCACGACGGGCTGATGAAGGAAATCGGGCGCTTCCTGCTCGCCATGCAGCAGCCCGATGGAGCCTTTCTCGCCAGCTGGCGCCTCGCCACCGCCCAGCCGGACCCCGGTCTCCGTTCCAAGTACGCCACCGGCGAAGCCTTCTGGGCGCTGACGCTCCTCCACCGCTTCTTCCCCGGCGAAGGCTGGGACAGGCCGTCCCGCGCCGTCGCCCGCTATCTCTCCCTCTACCGCGACGATGTTGAAGGGTTCGACTTCCCGCCCTGGGCCGACCAGTGGGCCGCCTACGGCCTCTCCGAGATGGCAACCTGGCCCCTGGACGAAGACAACATCGCCTACGCCCGCCGCCTCGCCGAGCGCTTCGGTTTCCTCGTGCGCGTGGAGTCCCAGCGCCGCCAGGACTGGTGGTCCGATCTCGTCCATGGACGCCAGGCAAGGGCAGCCGGCCTCGGAACCTGGGGCGAGGCGCTTGACTCGCTCCACCACCTCGCTTCGGTTGACCCCCGGCTGGCGCCGATGCGCGAGAAGCTCGCGGAGCGCGCCGCCTGCGCTGCGGGCCTTCTCGCTAGCCGCCAGTTCACCGAGGCCGAGGCCGCCCGCTTCGGCTCCCCGGAAAGCGTTCGTGGCGCCTGGTTCACAAAGGGGGTCACCCGCATGGATGACCAGCAGCACGCCCTCTCCGCGTTGATCCGGGCCGCGCCCATCCTCGCCGCAAAGGAAGAACAAGAATGACCGACTACCTTCGACTCGCCCTGGTCTTCCTCCTCGCCGTGAACCCCGCGCTCGCGTTCCTTTCCTTCCTTCCCGTGCGGAATGAAGCCGCGCCCCACACCAGGGTCCCTGCTGCGGGGTTCGGGGCCGTAATGGCCATGGCGCTTTACCTTGCCGCAGTCGCGGGTGCTGCCTCCCTGCTCGACCTGCTTGAAGTAGAACCAGAGACATTTCGCGTGGCCGCGGGTGTGGTGCTCGCTGCCGTGGGAGCGCGCGCCCTTCTGCCCCCGCTTCCCCCGTACGGCGAGGCGCCCGCGGGCTGGCGAGCTGGGATCTACCCCCTCGGCATCCCGCTCCTTGCGGGCCCGGCGGGCCTGATGGCGTCCCTCAGCTACGCCGCCGATGAGGGCGCCGCGACCACCTTCGCGGCCGTCGTCCCTGCACTGCTGCTGGCCGCCGCCCTCCTTGCGTGGGCGCCAGCCCGCTGGCGGCCCGCCTTCGCCATGATTGCTCCGCTCGCCGCCGCGCTGCTGGTCGCCGCCGGCGCCGGCCTCATCGTCACCGGCGTCCGCGACATCTGACCACACCCTACCACCGTTCCTCGTGCACCATCTCTTCAAGAGGCATCCGCGGCCGCCCGCCGATGCCCCGCTCCGCCCCTTCTGCTGCGTAGCCGAAGGCAATGACATTCGCCACCAGGTGCCCTTCTGGCAACCCGAGCACAAGCCGCGCGCACTCCGCGTCGTGCATCGAAGCCGGGCAGCTGGCCACGCCCTCCGACCACGCGGCAAGCATCATGTTCTGCGCCGCTCTCCCCGCGTCGAACGGTCCCCGGAAGATCGTGAAGCCCCCATCATCACGGAACGGTTCGGGCACAAGCACAATCGCGACAGCGAACGCCGCGGCGGGAACGTGCATCGCGAACCCTCCGCAGGCCGCCAGCGCCTCACGGCCCTCCCGTTCCCGCATCACGATGAAGCGCAGTGGCTGCGCGTTCTTGGCGCTGCCTGCCATCCGCCCCGCCTGAAGGATCCGCGCCACGACCTCTCCGGGCACTTCGCGCTCCGCGAATGCCCTCACCTCCCGCTTGCTGACGATTGCCCGGTATGTGTCCATTACTTGTTCTCCCGTCCCGGCCCGAGTTGCCCTACCGGGAACGCCGGGGAGATCCTACACTCGAAGAGTTCTTCACGGCCGGGCCGCCGAACGCCCGCATCGAACGAAACACGCATCCCACAGGTCTCTGCCATGTCCGGACACTCCAAGTGGTCAACCATCAAACGCCAGAAGGGCGCTGCCGATGCAAAGCGCGGCGCTCTCTTCACCAGGCTATCCCGCGAGATCATCATCGCCGCCAAGCAGGGGGGAGGCGACCCCGCGGCCAACTTCAAGCTCCGGCTCGCCATCCAGCGCGCGCGCGCGCAAAACGTGCCCAACGACAATATCGAGCGCGCCATCGCAAAGGCCACCGGCGCCGGCTCAGATGAGCAGCTTGAGGAGATCACCTACGAGGGATACGGCCCCGGCGGCATCGCTATCCTGGTCGCAGCCCTGACCGATAACCGCAACCGCACCGTGGCTGAAGTACGCCACGCCTTCACCCGCGCCGGAGGCAACCTTGGCGAGACCGGCTCAGTCGGCTGGCAATTCGAAGCGAAAGGGGTCATCACCATCCCCATCAACAGCCGCGATGCCGATGAGCTCGCCCTTCAGGCTATCGATGCTGGCGCCGACGATGTCCAGGTCCAGGGCGACGCGGTCGAAATCCAGACCGCTCCCTCCGCCCTGGAAGAGGTCCGCCGAACGCTCGAATCGGCCGGCCTCGAAATCGAGAACGCCGACTTTGCCATGGTCCCCAGGGCCACCGTCGACCTGGACGAGAAGGCCGCCCACCAGGCGCTCCGCCTCCTCGACGCGCTCGAGGACCTGGAAGACGTGCAGCGCGTGTATTCCAACGCCGATTTCTCCGATGAAGCCATCGCCAGCTTCGCAGGTTAGGGCCCGCCTTTCGCCCTAGCCCCGGGCCGCCAGCCGGCTGTGCGCCCAGTGCGTGATCGCCACTGCCAGGGCGTCGGCTGCGTCCACCGGCGAAGGCGTCGCCTTCATCCCGAGCTGCAACCTCACCATCTCTGCCACCTGGGGCTTCTCACCCCGCCCGTAGCCGGCCACGGTCTGCTTCACCACCGTGGGCGTGTACTCGTGGACGGTGAGCCCGCAATCGGCCATCCCCAGGATTGCGGCCGCCCGCGCCTGCCCGAGTGCGAGCGCACTGCGCGCGTTCTCGCCGACGAACGATGCTTCCACTGCCGCCGCCCCGGCCTGCCAGTGCCGGGCCGCTGCCACCACGCCGTCGCGGATCGCCACCAGGCGCGTCGCCAGCGGGTCGGATGGGCGCGTTCGCACGACGCCATGCGCTACATGCCGGCAGCAGTCGTCCTCGATGTCGACCACGCCATAGCCCGTGACGTTCAGCCCGGGGTCAATGCCAATGATGCGCATGGCTCGATGCTATCCCCCAGCGTGGACATCTCCCAGGGGCTTGTCACGCGCAGGCTGTTCCGGGCTCAGTACTTCCCGCCGAGCTTCGCATGATCCCAGCTATAGATGTCGTTGGCACGCACCCTCACCGTCGTTCGCTTCGCCGCCGGCCCCAGCGCCGCCTCGGGTGTCTCCGTCGGAACCGGCATCCCCTGGTACTTGTTCCCCACCAGCGACATCACCCGCGCGGTGTAGGCCACGTCATCGATGAGCTCCGCCGTCCCCTCGATCACCAGCCCCTTCAGCTCGTTGTACAGCTTCCCCGATTCGAGCATCACGCTCAGCTTCGGATTCCGCCGCAGGTTCAGGATCTTCTGGCTCTTTCGAAATGTTGTGAAATGGATGTCCCCATCCACCACCACGTACCACATGGCCACCAGGTGCGGGTACCCGTGCAGCCCAATGGAAGCCACCTGCAGCGTCCATCCGTCCTTGATGAACTGCTCCTGTTCCGCGGGCGTGAGGGCGATGGACGCGCGTCGGCTCGGCATGTCGGGCTCCTGGGCGATGCTAAGATGCCTCAGATTACACGCGCGCCCGCCCATGCGGCCAACGCGCCACGGAGCATTGTGATGGCTGGCCCGGACAACTTCTTCCACGAAGGCGAGCGCGCCGTTCAGGAGCGGTTCGATAGCGCCCGCCTTGCCAGCGCCGTCGGCGGCGCCACCATGCACGATTCCTTCTCGGCCCGCGACCGGGACTTCATCGAATCGCGCGACATGTTCTTCCTCGCCACCTGCGACGACCAGGGCAATCTCGATTGCTCCTACAAGGGCGGCGACCCAGGCTTCGTCCGCATCGTCGATGAGAAGACACTCGCCTTCCCTTCATACGACGGCAACGGCATGTTCATGAGCGCCGGCAACATCCTCCGGCACCCAAAGGTCGGCATGCTCTTCATCGACTGGGATAGCGGCTGGCGGACGCGCGTGAATGGCGCCGCCAGCATCGACTTCGCAGACCCGCTCCTCCCCGAATACCCGGGGGCCCAGTTCATCGTCCGTGTCACCCCCGCCGAGGTCTTCCCCAACTGCCCGCGCTACATCCATCGTATGGCCACGGTCGAACGGTCCCGCTTCGTTCCCCGGCCCGGCGTCGAAACCCCCGACCACGGATGGAAAGACTACTTCGAAGAGGCGCTGCCGGCCGACCAGAAGGCCCGCCGCGCCGCAAGAAAGGCGCAATCGGCCGAATGAGCCAGCCGCTCATCCCGCCCTGCGGTCAGCCCGTTGACCTTCGCGGCTACGACCCTGCCTTCACCGGCAACCTGGCGAAGGAACAGGCTCGACAGCTGCTCCCTGCCCTTTGCGAACGGCTCAACGAGCTCCAGGACACCCTCTACGCGGACCGGCGATTCGCCGTGCTCGCCGTTCTCCAGGGGATCGATACCGCCGGCAAGGACGGGACCATCAAGAACGTCTTTCGCGACGTTGGCCCTCTTGGCTGCTCGGTCGCCAACTTCGGTGTCCCCACCGAGGAGGAGCTGGCCCACGACTTCCTCTGGCGCTACCACCGCGAGACACCGGCCCGCGGGAAGTTCGTGGTCTTCAACCGCTCCCACTACGAGGCGGTTCTCGTCGAACGCGTGAAGAGCCTCGTGCCGGAGGCCACCTGGCAGGCTCGCTATGACCAGATCAATGCCTTCGAACGCCTGCTCGTGGACGAAGGCGTGGTCGTCATGAAGTTCTTCCTCCACATCTCACGCGAAGAGCAGCGCGAGCGCCTCCAGGAACGCATCGACAACCCGAAGAAGCACTGGAAGTTCCGCCAGGGTGACCTTGAGGAACGCCGCAACTGGGACCGCTACCAGCAGGCCTTCGCCGAAATGCTCTCCCGCTGCAACCCGGCCCATGCCCCCTGGCACATCGTCCCTGCCGACCACAAGTGGTACCGGGACCTGGTTGTTGCCCGGGCGCTTGTCGACCGCATTGAGGCCCTCGGCCTCCGTTACCCGGGCCCGTTTGAGCACCTGGCGGGCATCAGGGTGGTGTAGCCTCGCAATCGGGCCGCCCCCAGAGTGTGCACAAGCGCGGCTTCGCGTAGGCTTCAACTGCAACCAGATGGAGCGACTCCGGGAACGTATCTCAGGCTTCTTCGCGACCCCGGCCGGGCAGGCGGCCGGCTGGTCGGCTCTTGGCGTGCTCGGGCTCGCGCTCGCACTCGGAGGCCTCTTGCTCTTTCTTGGTGATGGTAACGACGGCGGTGAGAAAGCCCGCGCCCGCGCCAGTCGCGACGCCTCTCCAACCGCAACCCACACTTCGGCCACACCGACGGCCACCGCCACGCCCTCTCCCACGCCTTCGCCCACCCCCACGGAGACGCCGTCACCTACGCCAACCGCCACGCCGACGCTGATCCGCAACCAGTCCGGCAGCTCCGGTGGCGGCTCCAGCGCGCCACCGCCATCGGCCGAGCCTACCCCGCCTCCCCCTGCCGCGGGCGGACCATACTGCAACAACGGTTCCTCCACGGCGCCACCAAACACCATTGTTGGCCAGCTCTCCATCGGTGGGCAGCTCGCCCCGGTGGGTACCATCGTGAGCATCGCATTCGATGGCGTCATCGGCCCCGGCAAGCCCACCAGCGCCGCCGGGGGCTACCGTGTCGACTGGTCGGCCGGGGGAGCGGATTGCGCCAATCGCTTTGGCGCCGCCATCTCTATCGTGGTCAACGGGCAGGCCGTCGCAAGCCCCTACTCCGTTGGTTCAACCGGCGGCAGCCCCCTCATCCGCTTCGACATCGCAATTCCCTAGCGCGTATCCTGCATCCATTCCGAACATCACCGAAGTTGAGTGCGCATTCGCCCGCGTGCCCTTCGCCCCGGGAGAGCACTGTGCCTCGTAAGCCACCACCGCCTGAATTCGACCCCAACGATCCCGTCGCCGAGTTCGTCCTCGCCCTCGCTGAGCTTCTTACCGCCAACGAGAAAATCGACCCCGGCGAGCTGAAGCGCTCACTTGAATCCGTGCTGGCGAAGCGTCCCGCCCCTCCGTGCCAGGCTGGCCTTTCCCCCGCCGAGCAGGCCCGGGCACTCGTCGAGAGCGCCACCGATGCCGCCGAGAACGGCGCCGCCCTCGCCCTCGATGCCCTCCGGCTTGACCCCAACTGTGCCGATGCCTACACGTTCCTCGGTGACGACGCCGGCGCAGAGTCCGAGCTCGCCTTCGTCCTGTTCTCCCTGGCGATCCTCGCTGCCTCAGAGTCTCTCGGCGAAGAGGCCGTCGAAAGGCACGCTGGACGGCTCTTCGAGGTCCCCGGCGGGGAATCGCTGATCCGGGCTTTGGAGGGGGCTGGCTACGCCGCCCTCGCGGCTGGCGCTCTGCCCCAGGCCGTCTCATTCTTCGGCGAGATCCTGGAGCTCGACCTCGAAGACCACCTCGGGGTCCGCTACGCCATCCTCTCCATCGCCATGTCCGAGGGCGACGGCGACCTCGTCGAATCGCTCTTCAAGGCCTACGATGATGACGACGCCGTATGGCGCTTCTCCCAGGCCGCCCACGAGTTCCGCACCCACGGCGATCGCCCCCGGTCTCGCGCTGCGCTCCGAAAGGCCATTGACCGGAATGCGCACGTGCTCGACTACCTCGTTGGCGGCTACCCGCTACCCGATGGTGGTGATGAGGACGAGGGCCCGGCTTCCGAGGTGGAGGGTGCTGCCGCAGCGCTCGACCTCTTCGTGCTCCTTGAGCGGATTCGCGGGCTCGATACCTGGTTCGCCGCCGGCCGGGAAGCGGCCCGAACCGGCCGCCGCCAGTGGTTCATCTTCCTCGACTGACCGGCCCGTTCAGCCGCCGATGATCCCCTCGCGCTTCTCCTCTTCGTAGAGCCGCTCCATCACGAACTCCTTGAGCAACGTCTGGTAGCCCTTGTGCCGCTGCCTTGCCAGCGCCTTCAGCCGCGCCAGCGTCGACGCATCGAATCGCACCGCCACCGGCGCCGTCCGCGGCCGCGGCGGGGGTAGCAGCAGGTCCTCGTCGGGGCCTCCCCGCAGAAGTTCTTCGCCGAACGAGTGCCTCGACCAGAACTCCGCCTCCCCGGTCTCCGATTCGAATTCCGGGATCCCATCCAGGCTGTGCACCTCAAGCAGTTGCTGGCGACTGGCCGGCCGTGCCTGTGCTGTCATGTTCTTCTCCTTCTCTGTCTCCGCCACGTTCGCTCTTCGACCACCGATGCCGGCCGTGAGGCGACCACGCGGATCAGTCCCGCACGATGCGTGTAGATCACGGCGAGGACCCTGCCCGGTGCAGTTGTCCCAATGACCACGAACCTTCGCTCGCCGTGGGAAGGGTCCGCACGTTTGAGGAACCGGTCAGGGGAGAGCAGCACATCTTCTGCCTCCTCGCGTGACACGCCATGCGCTTCCCGGATGTGGCCTTCGTTGGGCTGAACCCAATCGAACATCGCCGCTCTGCATGCACATCGTATATACCATCGTAGCGACGCGCCCGCCCTACTTCTGCCGCCGCCGCCGGTCCCGGCCCCCCGCCTGGCTCCGCCCGTAGCGCAGCGGGCCGCCCCGCCCTGCAACTGCAGCGAAGGCCGAGAGCTCCTCGGCATCGCTCCCCACGAGGGTGCGCCTCAGCTCCACGATCTGATCCCGGAGCGCCGCCGCCTTCTCGAACTCCAGCGCCTTCGAGGCCGCCTTCATCTGCGACTCCAGCTCCTTCACCAGCCGCAACGCCTCGTCCTTCGGTAGATCCGCCTGCCGGTCATACCCCGCGGGCTCCTCGGCGACCTGCCGGACATGGTCGGTGATGTCGCGGATTGCCTTGACGATGCCCGCCGGTTCAATCCCGTGCTCGCGGTTGTACTCTTCCTGGATCTTCCGCCGCCGGTAGGTCTCCTCGATTGCTGATTGCATGCTCCCCGTCACTGTATCCGCGTACATGACCACGCGGCCCTCGGCGTGTCGCGCCGCGCGGCCGATGGTCTGAATCAGCGACCTGTTCGAACGCAGGTACCCCTCCTTGTCGGCATCCAGGATGCACACCAGCGAAACCTCGGGCAGGTCCAGCCCCTCTCGCAGCAGGTTGATCCCTACCACCACGTCGTATACGCCCAGCCGCAGGTCGCGCAGGATCTCGACCCGGTCCAGCGTTTCGATCTCCGAGTGGAGATAGTGCGTCTTCACCCCCATCTCCTTCAGGTAGTCCGCCAGGTCCTCGGCCATCTTCTTAGTCAGCGTGGTCACCAGAACCCGCTGCCCCCGGTCCACGACGTGCCGGATCTCTTCCATCAGGTCGTCGACCTGGTTCTTCGTTGGCCTCACTTCGATCTCGGGGTCGAGCAACCCGGTTGGCCGGATTACCTGCTCCACCACCTGGGTCGAGCGCTGGATTTCGTAGTCCGCAGGCGTCGCACTGACAAACACTGCCTGGTTGATGTGCTGGTCGAACTCCTCGAACGTCAGCGGGCGGTTGTCCAGCGCACTCGGTAGCCTGAAACCGAACTCCACCAGCGTCTCCTTGCGCGCCCGGTCCCCAAAGTACTGCCCCTGCACCTGTGGCAGGGTAATGTGCGATTCGTCCACAATCAGCAGCCAGTCGTCCGGGAAGTAGTCGAGCAGGCACCACGGCGTTGACCCCGGTTCCCGCCCCTGCAGGTGCCTCGAGTAGTTCTCGATTCCCGCGCAGTACCCCGTCTCACGCATCGACTCGATGTCGTAGTGGGTGCGCTCCTCCAGCCGCGCCGCCTCCAGGATGCGCCCCTGCCCCTTCAGCACCTCAAGCTGCTCCGCGAGCTCTTTCTCAATCCCGTCGATCGCATCGAGCATCCTGTCCTTCGTGGTCACGAAGTGCTTCGCGGGGAAGATGTCCATCTCTTCCCGCTCGGCCATGATCTCGCCGGTCAGCGGGTCGAGCTCGACGATGCGTTCCACCTCATCGCCGAAGAAGTCGATGCGAACGGCCAGTTCGTCGTAGCTTGGCAGGATCGTCAGCGAGTCTCCGCGCAGGCGGAACTTGCCGCGAACCACGTTCATATCGTTCCGCTCGTACTGCATGCTCACCATGCGGCGGATTGCCTCGCCACGGTCGAAGCGCTGCCCCCGCCGGAAGCTCAGCACGAACTGCTGGTATTCGGCCGGTTCCCCCAGGCCGTAGATACAGCTCACGCTTGCCACGATTACCACGTCGCGCCTCGTGAACAGCGACCTCGTCGCGGCGTGCCTCAGCTTGTCGATCTCTTCGTTGATGTCCGCGTCCTTGGCGATGTACGTGTCGCTGCGCGGGATGTACGCCTCGGGCTGGTAGTAGTCGTAGTAGCTCACGAAGTACTCGACCGAGTTCTCCGGGAAGAACTCCTTGAGCTCCGAGCAAAGCTGCGCCGCCAGCGTCTTGTTATGCGCCAGCACCAGTGCCGGCCGCTCCGTACGCGCTATCACGTTCGCCATCGTGAACGTCTTCCCCGACCCCGTGACCCCCAGCAATGTCTGGTACCGGTCGCCCCGGTTTACGCCCTCCACGAGCTTTTCGATCGCCTGCGGCTGGTCGCCGGTCGGCTCAAACTCGGCCCGCAGAGTGAATCCTGATGGTGCACCGGGGGGCGCAAGCGAAGGCATAGGGCCAGTGTAGCAATTGCCACGGCGCAGAACAGTTGTGCTGCTCACGCCCCTCTGGCCCACCCATCCCGGGCAACTCCTTAGCGCTGCTGGTCCTTCTTCTCCGGCGCGGCCTTCATCTCGCCTCCCCCGCCACCTCCCTGCGAGAGTTCCCCCTCCACGCTCCCCATCTTGATGAACCCGCCCCGGGCGGCCTCACCGCCGCCTCCGCCTTCCCGGAACTCCATCCCTTCGGCGCCTTTCCAGCGCTCGCCCTCCACGCTCCCCATCTTGATGTGCCCGGCCCGCGCCGCTTCGTCTGTCAGGCTTTCCCCCTCCACGCTCCCCATCTTGATGTGCCCGGCCCGCGCGGCCATCTCATCCGGCGCCCCTTGCTCTTTCTCTCCCACGGTTGGTACCTCCACTTTCACCGTTCACACGGCACGCGGTCACCTGTCCGCAGCAGGCTACTCGCTCGAATTCGAATTCGAACCCTTCACCGTCGTCGCCTCACTCGATCGGTCCCCGTCGCCGATTCCCTTGCCCGCAACGATGCGGCTCACGTTTGACTTGCTCGAGTTCAGGTTTGTGGCAAGGGCCTGCGGGTCGCCGCCCCCCGTGCCAAAGTCACCGCTGGTCGCGCCCTTCCAGCGCTCCCCCTCCACGCTCCCCATCTTGATGAAGCCGCCCGAACGCGAGGCCGCCCCCTCAGGACTTCCCTGCTCTTTCTCGCCCATGACAAGCTCCCTCCAGGCTGCCTGCGCTCGACAAGCATACGACCGTCGTCAAGGCCTTTCGCCATGCTCAAGGGGCTCGCCGTACTGCAGCCGGAATGTCTCCCCCACGAGGTTCAGCCACTCCTCTCGCCCCAGCGGTGGCCCCGTCAGGCCCGGACACTCGGCGTGCCGCAGCAACAGAGGCGCCAGCACTGCTCCCGCCGGCGGCCGTTGCCACCCACACAGCCAGCCGATCGCGGTGGCCATATCGTCCAGGCCGGCTCTCATGGGCAATCCGGCGAGCATGTCGAAAAAGAAAACGTAGTACGGGTACACGCGGCACGCATCCGGGCGCCCCTCGTGATGGACGCAGAGCAGGTCCCTCCCCAGGAACCTGCAGACCCCATCACGCCGGGCCAGGAAGTACGGGCGGGCCGCCGGAAAGGCCCGGTGCGTGAGCGGCTCCCCGTCCTCGCATTCGACCAGCTCCAGCGGTTGCAGACCGCTCGCCCGCGACAGTCGCACTACCTCCCGCTCTCCCAGGGGCACAATCGTGAACACCTTGCAGCAATGCGCCGGGCACCCGGCCGCCTGGCACACGAACGACGCCGCACCGGGTAGCACCACCTCGAACTCCGGGCATCGCCAGGCAACCCTTTCCCAGAGCTCCCGGAGCCACATGTCGAGCGCTTCATTCGCCATCCCGGTGACCCTACATCCCCAATCCGCTCCCCGTATACTCGCCCCAGCAGTCACACCGGGAGGACAGCCCCACGGGTGAAAACGAAACGGCGGCCCAGCCCTTAGAAGGCTTCGAATCGGCCCACCCCGGTCAGCCGGGACCCGCTGAGAAGCCAACTCCGTGGAAGGAACACCATGTTCAGATGGCCATATCTCCCGGCCTGCCCGGCCCTGCGACCTCGCCCGCTACCCCAGCTCCACATTGTCCAGCAGGCGCGTCTGCCCAAATCGCACCACCAGCGAAAGCAGCGCTGGCCGCGTGATCACGCCCTCAATCTCATCGAGCTCGCGGTCGTCGGCGAGGCTGATGTACTCGATCTCGGCGCCAGGGGTTGGATAGATGAGGTCGCCCACCAGGCCCCGCAGCGCGTTAGCGTCCCGTTCTCCCGCGCTGTGACTCTCGCGCGCTGCGCAAAGGGCACGGTAGAGCACCGGCGCCGCCGCCCGCTGCTCGGGCGAGAGGTACACGTTCCGGCTGCTCATCGCCAGCCCATCCGGTTCGCGCACGATTTCGCAGGGCACCACCTCCACCGCCATGTCGAGGTCCCGCACCATGCGCTGCACCACGCGTAGCTGCTGGGCATCCTTCCGGCCGAAGTACGCCCGGTCTGGCTCGACCGCGTTCAGGAGCTTGAGCACGACGGTCGTCACACCCCGGAAGTGCCCTGGCCGCGCCGAACCCTCTAGCGGGCGCGTCACCCGCTGCACGTCCACCACGGTCTGGTACCCGTGCGGATACATTTCCGCTGCGGACGGCAGGTACACGGCATCGACGCCACACTCGCGCAGCAACTCCAGGTCGCGCACCTCGTCGCGCGGGTAGCGCTCGAAGTCTTCGCCGGGGCCGAACTGCGCCGGGTTCACGAAGATGCTGACCACCGTATGCAGGTTCTCCTCGCATGAGCGGCGCACCAGCGCCAGGTGGCCTTCATGCAGGTACCCCATGGTGGGCACAAAGCCCGCCGAGCCGCTGTGGCCACGGCGCCATGCCCGCATCGCTTGAGGGGTGATCAGTACCTCCACGGCGACATCATCGAGAGTCCTTCCCGTCTTGTCGATCCCACCCCGAGCAGCCACCAGGAACCGGGCGGCGCCGGCTGGCCTCTACCGCGCCTGGACCAGCTCCGCCAGCGTTGATTCGTCCATCTCGAAGCTGTGCGCTGCCGTGGGGAAGACGCCTTCCTCCACCTCTCCGATGTACTCGCGAACGGCGCTCCGGATCGTCTCTCCAAGGTTCGCGTACCGCTTCGCGTGCTTCAGTGGCCGGCAGTCGTCGTAGACGCCCAGCAAGTCGTGGAAAACCTGCACCTGGCCGTCGCAATGCGGCCCCGCGCCGATACCAATCGTTGGCACGGTGATCCGCTCGGTCACCATTCGCGCCAGCGGCGCCGGGATCGTCTCCAGCACGATTGCGAAGGCCCCCGCCTCTTCGAGCGCGCGCGCGTCGTTGATCAGCCGGGCGGCCGCGGCCGGCGTCCGCCCCTGCACCCTGTGTCCACCGAACTGGTTCACCGACTGCGGTGTCAGCCCCAGGTGGCCCATCACCGGGATGCCGCATTCCACCATGCGCCGCACCAGCGGAACCACGTGCGTTCCGCCCTCCAGCTTCACGGCCGTCGCCCCACCCTCCTGCAGCAGGCGCCCGGCGTTCCGCATCGCATCGTGGGGCGATGCCTGGTAGCTCATGAATGGCATATCGCCCACGATGATCGCCCGGCTCGTCGCCCGCGCCACCGCCCGCGTGTGGTACACCACATCGTCCATTGTCACCGGGACGGTGGACTCGTACCCGAGAACCACGCTCCCCAGCGAATCTCCAACGAGGATGACTGGCACTCCAGCCTGCTCCACCAGGCGCGCCGACGGGTAGTCGTAGGCCGTGAGCATGGCGAAGCGCCTGCCCTCCGCCTTCCATTCCTTGAGCTTATGGACGGAAATGCGAGACATGGTGGCCCTCCTCGTCTCAGGCGATCCCGGCTGCCTCGCGGGCGCGAGCGGCGAACCCGTCGCCCCGCGACGTGCGGACAATCCTGTTGTAGGCGTCGACGTATACGTGGCGGGGCGCCGCCCCTCGCGAGGCCTCTTCCGTCATCTGCTGGTAGGTGAGGATGATTACCAGGTCGCCCCGGTTCACCAGGTGCGCTGCGGCGCCGTTGATGCACGCCTCACCGCTCCCGCGGCGGCCCTGGATGGCGTACGTCTCCAGCCGCGCCCCGTTTGTGATGTCGAGCACGTGCACCTGCTCGTAGGGCAGGATCCCGGCGGCTTCCATCAGCTCCGGGTCGAGCGTGATCGACCCCTCGTAGTTGATGTTTGCCTCCGTGACGGTGGCGCGGTGAATCTTGCCTGCAAGCATCGTGCGCAAGTCGGTCCCTCGCGGCCCCGGAAACCAAAGCGCCCCGCCTGTGAGGGCGGGGCACGGAATCACTTCTGCCGGGGCCGCACGGGGCGGCGCGTGCTGTGTTCCATCCGTACCGGCCACTCAGGGTCCAGGCGGACTTTCGTTCCAGGAGCGCTATCTTCGGCTCGCCTCCCCCGGGGGGTGCGGCGGCACGCCTATCGTTCCGGATAGCGAGTAGCCCTGTCAATACCCATTTTCTGAGCTATCGATACCGCCCCCGCGCCTGCACCCCGTCCCCCTCAGCCGCGCCCCCTGAGCCACTCCGCGGCCGAGGGGACGCCGTGAAGTCCACCCGCATTCAGAACGCTGTTCACCAGCGCCCGCTCCACCGCCCGAACCGCCATCAGGCCAACGCTCGACACGTCGTGCGGCTGCACGGGGACTGTACCCGTTGCGATCGCAAACGCAACGTCGCCATCGCCAAACGTGTGCGCGGGCATCACCGCCCGGGCGAGACCATCGTGCGCCTGGATTGCGACGCGTTGCAGGTGGTGGTGGTCGAGGGCCGCGTTCGTGGCGACGCATATGAGCGTCGTGTTCTCGAGCAGCGCATCCATTTCCGCCGTGCGTTGCTCCATCGCCGCGGGCAGGTCCACAAGCTCCCCGGGCTCACCGCGGGGCCCGGCGATGAGCCTCCCGGTCCCGGGGTCGAAGACATGCCCGCTGGCGTTGTTGGCCACCAGCGCCCCCACCACCAGCCCTTTCGGTCCGGCCACACTGGCCGTTCCGATGCCGCCCTTCAGGGCCCGCTCTCCCCCCAGCAGCTTGGCGACGGTCGCTCCCGTGCCTGCTCCCACGCTCCCCTGGGCCACCCTCCCTCCACTTGCTCGCGCGGCGGCCAGCCTCCCGGCCTCGGCCCCGGGAAAAGCCTCCGCGCGTCCCACCGACAGGTCGTAGAGGACCGCGCCCGGGACAATGGGGATCTTCCGCTGGGCCGTGCCAAACCCGATGTTGCGCGCCGACAGCCACTCCATGACCCCGCTTGCAGCCGCCAGCCCAAAGGCGCTCCCGCCCGAGAACACCACGGCATGGCACTGGCGCACGAGGTTCGGGCCCGCCAGTACGTCAGTCTCCCGCGTCCCGGGCGCGCCTCCACGGGCATCGACTGCCGCCCCGGTGCTCTCCTCGCAGAGAATGACCGTACAACCTGTTCCCGCTCGCCGGTCTGTCCAGTGGCCGACGCGAATCCCCCGAACGTCGGTAATGGCATCGCGTGAGCCCGTTCGCCACTCGCCCGGTGCGCTCACTTCCGCCTCCATCCCGCTAGCCGCCTCCATCGCGATTCCTTGACGGCCAGAGCGCCGCGCGGATCGCATCCGCCAGTGCGTGCGACCCGGCCGCCTGCCGAATGCCTTGCTCTATCCGGCTGGCCGCGGTATTGAGCCGGTACGTCGCATTCTCGTCTCCCAGCGACATCACCTGGCGCCGTGGCAGAACCAGCAGCTCATGCAAGCCCCACCAGAGCGCGGCCAGGTCGGCCAGGCCTGCGGTCTCTTCTGCTGGTAGCCCCCTTGCCGAGGCGTAGCGCATTGCCAGTTCGCCGCGCCGGTCCGCCTCGATACCTGCCGTCAGGAGAAAAGCCGCCACATCGAACAATTGCAGGCCGAACCCACCCGCGCCAAACGAAACCAGCGTTGCGCCACCGGGTCTCAGCAGCACCCGGTCCGCTGTGGCTGCACCCAGCATGAACCCGGCTGTCGACGAAAGGAGAGCCTCGCGCGCTGCTGCCAGCGGTTCCCGCGCCGGCCCGCGTTCATGTGCCGCGAACCCAAGGCGATGCAGCGGGAACTCCTCCTCAGGCAGCAGGCCGGCGATGCCCACTTCCCACCGCAGCCCCTCGCGCAGGTCCAGCCTGTGGAGCGCGGCAATGACGTCCATCGCCGCTTCCAGCGACCCCTCCGGTGGCGCGAGCGAGAGGGCGCTCACGCCGGCCACCCACTCCTCGATGGCGCAGCAGCCAGCGATGCCCAGCAGCCGTGGCGCATGCGTGAACCCGGCGCGGCCCAGGGCCTCAAGCACGGCAACGTGATTCTCCGCGGCTTCTCCGGCCAGTTGCCGCACCACGACATGCTTGCACCCTGCATCGCCGGGTGTGCCCAGGATGGCAAGCTCCGGCCCATCGGCCCGGCCTGTGAGCGGCTCCCGCTCGACGTGGGCGCCGGCCGCAAGTCCGAGCATGCTCGCCAGGGACCTGTCGTCGATGGTCACGCGCGCTTCCCCCGGCTCTTGCGCTCGGGCTGGCACCTGGGACAGAAGTGCGTTCCCCTGCCCGTCACCACGATTCGCTCGATCGTTGTCCCGCACGTGTAGCACGGCTTCCCATGGCGACGAAAGACCTTCACGTACATCTGGTGCTTGCCTTCCTTACCCTGCCCGTCGACGTAGTCACTGAAGCTCGCGCCACGATTCGCGATTCCCTCCTCCAGCACCGCACGGCAGGCCTCGAACAGGCGCTTTGTTGCCGCCGGCCCCAGTTCGCCCGCCGCCTGGCCGGGCCGGATGCCTGCCCGGTGGAGCGCCTCATCCACGTAGATGTTCCCGAGCCCCGAGACGCGCCGCTGATCCAGCAGAACCGCCTTGACGGGCGCCCTGCGCCCTGCGAGCGCCGCGCGGAATCGCGCCATGGTGAAGTCAGGGCCGACCGGTTCTGGGCCAAGGTCCGCCGCTACTTCCTGCGCGTTTGTCACGAGGCGCCACGTGCCGAACTTCCGCAGGTCCGCCCAGCGCAGGTCGTTTCCACCCTCAAGCACGATTCGCCCCCTCTCGTAAGGCTCCGTTGCCGCCCCCGATTCCCGCCAGACCATTCGCCCTGTCATTCGCAGGTGGGCCACGAACGCACGCCCGCTATCGAGCCCGAACACAAGGTGCTTTCCCCGCCGTTCCAGCGAGGTGATCTCGCGGCCCACGAGCGCACTGCGCAGCTCCTCCAGCGGCACCGCTGCCAATCGCGGCAGCGTGGCCGGGTCGACCTCGACACCCGCGATCCGGCGGCCCACAACCAGCGCCTCGAGGTCACGGCGAATCGTCTCTACTTCCGGCAGCTCGGGCATACCACAAGCGTAAGGTTCCGCCGAACGTTCGCGAAAGGCTCCCTCCTTCCTTCGCGCTCCGCCCCGGGCGATACTGCGCGGCATGATCACCCATCTTCACGGGCGGTTGGCGCGCATGGATGTCTCCGGCCCATCGGTCGAAGTCGATGTCGCCGGCATCCGTTACGAAGTCCTTGTGCCCCTTTTCGCCTGGCCGGAGCTTCAGGCCCTTGCCGGCGACGCCGACCTTGCCGACGCCACACAACAGCCTGCCCTCGGTCTCCATATCCACTACTCGGCCAGCGCCAACCAGCCGGTGCCCGTTCTCGTCGGGTTCCTTCGCCGCGCCGAGCGCGACTTCTTCCGCAAGTTCACCACCGTCGAGGGCATCGGGCCGGCGAAAGGCGTCCGGGCACTGAACGTCAGCGTCAGCACCATCGCTCGCGCCGTCGAGCAGGAGGACCGCGCCACCCTCACCAGGCTCCCCGGCATCGGCCCGCGCGCCGCCGACAAGATCATCGCTTCCCTGCGGGGCAAGCTCATCGCCGAAGCCGCCCTCCAGGACGGCGCCATCGCCCAGCCCATCGATACCGCGCGCCTGGAGCAGTCCCGCTTCATTGAAGACGCCGTCGAGGCTGTCGCCGCTCTCGGCTATCCTCGCCCCCAGGCGAAACAGTGGGTCGAAGAAGCACGCGCCGCCGACACGTCGCTGGCCACCGTGGAGGACCTCACCATCGCCGTGCTCCGGCGACGCGACTCCCGGTAAAGGCCGGGCGCTCTCGCGTTCGCGGCTGCCGTGCATCCGCCCTACGATGGGAGCATGCCAGAAGACGCCGCCTCCACAGGCTCCCCGACGGGGCCTGCAGACCCCGCCACGAATCCCATCAGCGAGCCCTCCGTTCCCTATCCAGTGCCATCCACGCCAGGCCGGCGCGCGGCCGGGCAGCCGCTATGGAGCTATTTCCTCACTCCAGCCGCCGTCCTCGTGGGCTCCCTCATCATCGCCGCCGCCGTCTGGGTGGATAGTGACACTGAAGCGGAAAGCAAGATAAGCGGTGGGGCCGATGCCGCCAGCGTCGCGACCACCCCCGCTCCGGCCCCTACAACGTCTGCAGGTAACTCATCCCCAACCGATGTGCTCGTCGCCTTCCTTGGCTATGCCGGCCAGCTCAACCTCGACCAGCAGGCCTTTCGCCAGTGCCTGGGAGATGCAGAGAGCGCGGCTATCATCAATACCCACCTGCAGCGCGGCTCGCAGCTCGGCGTAAGCGGCACCCCCACCTTCTTCATCAACAACAAGAAGGTGGTCGGGGCTCAGCCTGCCGCGATCTTCGATGAGATCATCGCCGCCGAGCTCAAGGGCAGCCCAACGTCGCTTGATGGCTATTCCGCCTCTGTCAGGCAGCTCGCGGCCAGCAATCCCCCCCGCTTCGAGATCGTCCCCTCAAAGGTCGACGTCTCCGACGCCTTCATCGAAGGTGATCCCGGCGCAAAGGTGATGATCGCTGAGTTCAGCGACTTCCAGTGCCCGTTCTGCAAGCAGTGGGTCGACGCCACCCTCAAGCGAGTCCGCAGCCAGCTCGGCAAGGACGTCGCCCTCGCCTTCCTCCATTTCCCGATCGTCCAGATCCACCCCAATGCCGGGAAGGCCAGCCTCGCTGCCGTGTGCGCAGGCAAACAGGGCAAGTTTGCCCAGATGCACGATATCCTCTTCAATCGGCAGACCGAATGGGCGAAGCTGCCTTCGGACTAGCCTTGGCCTGACACGGAGGGAACCATGGAGCGCTGGGAGATTGAGGCGAAGCTCAACCGCGATCGGGCCTGGCTGCTTGAGACGTACGCTGGCCTCTCTGCCGGCGACCTCTACCGGCCCTGCACCCGCAGTGAGCACGACCCGTCCTCCATGTGGTGCGCCGCTGACCACCTCGCCCACCTCGCTGGCATCGAAAGCACCTTTACACGCATGATCCGGGACTTCATCGGAGGCGACCCCGACCCGGTCGCCTTTCGCAGGAACGCGGATGGCAGCGCCCGCACCGCCGAGCAGTCCATGGCCGCGGTCCACGAGATGACCGAGGACTGGGTCCGGCAACACCGCGGCAAGTCCTTCAGCGAAATCGTGGCGCTCGGGCAGTCGGCCCGCGCCGAGACGCTCGCCCTCCTCGCCAGCCTCTCAGATGAACAGCTCGCCATGAAGCTCCCCGAAGCGCCCTGGGCCGATGGCTCAGTCGGCGGTGTCCTGGCCGTGAACGCCGACCACGGCCGCATGCACTACCGCTGGGTCAAAGAAGGCTGGGACGAGCAAGGCCCAGGCTGAGGCCCCGCTCTTCTACGACCCGGCGGCCGAGCCCAGGCCGTCCCCCTGGCCAAGCCTCTCGACGATGTGGCGCACAATTCGCCCCGTGCGGTCCATTCCTGCGCTGCAGTGCACCAGCACCGGCTTGGGCAACTTCAGGAATGCCTCCCATGCCTCCTCGTACTGCTCAGGGCGGAAAGGCACCGTCATCTGGTCATAGGCAGGTACATGCGCCACCTCCAGCCCCGCCTCCCTGTAGTAGGTCAGGAGGCCCTGGGGCAGCTCCCCCCGATAGAGCGGCAGCTGGTCATCGTGGATGAGGCAGATGACCGAAGCAATCCCAAACTCTATCGTCTCGTGGACCCACGCGCGGACCACGTGCTGGGGGACGCGCGTCTCCGGGCCGGGGGCGTATCCCGGCCGCGGGCTGGTCGCCAGCAGCCCATCGATCACCCAGTTCGGCATTACACTCCCAGTCTAGCGGGTCCGCGATTTGCGATCGCCCGGCCAGGACTTGTGGAGCCGGTAATGCACGCTTTCCGCTGGGCACTACCCGAAAAGCGCGGGGGCCGTAGAATACGGCCTCACTACCGGCTGGGAGGCACCCTTGGGCGCCACGTGGCAAGTCACCACGCTACCTAACAGGCTTCGGATCATCACCACCCCGCTGCCCGCAACGCAGGCCGTGTCGGTGAGCCTGTTTGTGGGTGTTGGCTCGCGCTCAGAACCGCGGCGTCTCAACGGCATCACCCACTTCCTCGAGCACATGGTCTTCAAGGGCACGGAGAAGCGGCCCGATGCTGTCCTCATCGCCCAGGAGATCGAAGGCGCCGGCGGCACCCTGAACGCCTACACCAACAAGGAATTCACCTGCTACTGGAACATAGTCCCCTACGACCGCTTCGAGACCGCCCTCGACGTTGCCGCTGACATGCTCCTCAACTCGCGCCTCGAACAGGACGAAATCGACCGTGAGCGCACCGTCGTTCAGCAGGAGCTGAAACGCAACCATGACAATCCCGGCTCGTGGGCTGGCCGCCTCATCGGCACCTCCGTCTACGGCGAGCAACCCCCCGGCTGGGATGTCGGCGGGTCCGTGGAGCTTGTCCAGGAGATGCAGCGGCCCGATTTCATCGACCACATCGGCCAGTGGTACCGCCCCTCCAACATCGTCCTCTCCGTCGCGGGCAACGTGAGCCACGAACAGGTGGTCGCACAGGCTGAGCCGCTCTTCCGCGATCTCCAGGATGGCCCCCTGCCCACGGTGACGCCCTACGATGCGTCGGTCACCGGTCCGCGCGTGGTCACCGAAAGCCGGCCGATAGACCAGTGCACCATGTTCCTGGGCATCCCCATCTTCGGCCGAAACGACCCTGACCGGTTTGCTCTCCGCGTCATGAACGACGTCCTTGGCGCGGGCATGTCCTCACGCCTCTTTCGCGAGGTCCGGGAACGCCGCGGGCTCGCCTACTCTGTGAGCTCGGGCTACGGCTACCTGGCCGATGCGGGTGTATTCACCATCTCCGCCGGCGTCGATCGCGAGAAGCTCTCCGAGACCATTGGCGTCTGCCTCGACGAGGCGGCAAGGCTGACAGAGGACCTGGTCCCCCCGGAAGAGCTCCGCAAGGCAAAGGACCACAACATCGGGCGCTTCCGCCTCTCGCTCGAAACGGCGCATTCGCTCGGTCAGCGCAATGGCGAACTCCTCCTCACCCGGGACGCAGTTGAATCCATCGATAGCGTAGTCGGGCAGGTCGAGGCGATCACCGCCGAAGATGTCCGGGCGGTCGCCCGCCGCCTTCTCAGCCGCGAGCGCGTCCATTGCGCCGTGGTTGGCCCGGGCCTCGACGATGACGAAATCGCCCGCGCGCTCGGCTAACGCGCCACTCCTGGCAGCCGTCCATACGTGACCGCCAGGTCCCGGAGCCAGGCCATTCGGCCCTGGTCCAGCTGGCCGGCCCGGAAGCGCCACCCCCAGTTGCCCTCCCCTTCGCCCGGCACATTCATCCGCGCCTCACTTCCGAGGAGCAGGACGTCCTGCATGGGCACCACCGCGATTTCGGCCACCGAAGAATAAGCAACACGAATCAGGTCGCTCACGATGTCGCTTCCGTCACTCGCAACATAGCGGCGAACCCGGTCCTGCTCGCTCGCGCCAAGCGAGGCGTACCAGCCGGCTGTGGTGTCGTTGTCGTGGGTCCCCGTGTACACCACGCAGTTCGCCGGGTAGTTGTGAGGAAGATACGGGTTCCGCGCATCGTCCCCGAAGGCGAACTGGAGCACCTTCATCCCCGGGTAACCGAGCTCATCCCTCAATGCCCTGACCTTCCGTGTGATGATCCCCAGGTCCTCGACAACGATCGGCAGCCTGCCCAGTGCCTCGCCCGCCCGGTCGAAGAAGTTGCGACCGGGCCCCGCCACCCAGCTGCCGTTCATAGCCGTCTCTTCGTGTGCGGGTACCTCCCATGCTGCCTCAAACCCGCGAAAGTGGTCGATGCGCAGCAGGTCCACCATCTCCAGCGTGTGCCGCAGCCGCTCGATCCACCAGCCATACCCGTCGTCGCGCAACACATCCCAGCGGTAGTGCGGGTTTCCCCAGCGCTGTCCCGTGGCCGCGAATGCGTCGGGTGGTACCCCGGTCACAACCTCCGGCAGCCCGCCCTCCGTGAGCCGGAAGATGCGCTGGTTCGCCCATACGTCCGCGCTGTCGAGTGCCACGAAGATGGGGATGTCGCCGAAGATCCCCAGGCCAAGGCCGTTGCAGTGCGCCTTCAACGAGCGCCACTGCCACCAGAAGGCCCACTGCAGGAATTCGTGGAACGCGATCTCGTCCTTGAGCCGCTGACGCGCATCTGCCAGCGCCTGCGGGTCACGTGCTGCCAGTTCGCGTGTCCAGTCAGACCAGGCGCGCCGGTCATGGTTTCGGATCGCCATGTAGAGCGCGTAGTCTGGCAACCATCCCGCCGAGCCCTCGAAGAACTCCTCCGCCCGGGGCGCCCGGCGCCGGTCGAATCGCCCGAACGCCCGCCGGAATAGGCCCTCCTTCCACCTTGCCACCGCCTCGAAATCGACGCGCCCCTCCGGCAATCCCGTTGGTTCCCCCACGTCGCCTGCATCGGCCAGACCATCCGCAACGAGCCCGTCAGGCGATATCAGCAGCGGCGAGCCCGCGAACGACGAGCGCGCCGCGTAGGGTGAGTTCCCCGGCCCCGTGGGCCCGAGCGGCATCACCTGCCAGAGGCGCTGACCGGTCCTGCTGAGGAGCTCCGCAAACCGGTGCGCTTCGGGGCCGATGTCGCCGATGCCGAAGCGCCCGGGCAGCGATGTTGGGTGCAGCAGCACGCCCGCCGCGCGCTCCGGCCATGGCAACTCTTCTGATTCCGGCCCTTCCTCCTGGCTTGACACCCGTTGAGCATATTCGGGCCGCGGAGACCGGGCCATTCTCAAGCCGCTACCTCAGAGCAGCGCTTCGTAGGCAGCCCGCAGATCGTCGAGGCTCACGTCAATCGGCCCCAGGCGCATCCTGCCTTCGTCCACCGTCGTTCCAAGCCGCGTCACCGGTATCGAAAGGTCTGCTCCCAGCGCGACAAGCCGCATTGCCGCTCCCGGCGGCACGCTCACGACAATGCGCCCCTGGGCCTCGCCGAAGCAGGCCGCGTCCAGGCGCCCTGGCAGGTTCCCCACCCCCTGGAAGCCCGTGTTGCCCAGGATGCACGCCTCCGCCACCGCCACCGCCAGCCCCCCGTCGGCGCAGTCGTGGGCGCTGAGCAAGAGCCCCACCTCATTCGCGCGCAGGACCAGCTGGTGCAGCCGCCGTTCCGCCTCCAGGTCGATTCCCGGCATCCCCGCCACCCGGCCGTGTACCGCCTCGAGGTACTCACTCCCCGCCAGCGTCGCCGCGGCCTGCTCCACTTCGCCGCCCAGCAGCCAGACCTCCGCTCCCGGACGGTCAAAGGCCGCGCGAAGGTGCTTCGTCACATCTTCCAGGAGGCCGAGCATTCCCACCACGGGCGTTGGGTACACAGGCCGCCCCGCCGTCTCGTTGTAAAGGCTAACGTTGCCGCTCACTACCGGCGTCCCAAAGATCGAGCAAGCCTCTGCAATCCCGCGAATGCACTGCTCGAGCGTGTAGTACACGTCCGCCTTCTCCGGGTTCCCGAAGTTCAGGCAGTCAGTGATCGCTACCGGCGTCGCGCCGGTGCAAACGACGTTGCGGGCCGCCTCCGCAACGGCGGCCGCCCCGCCTGTGAACGGGTCCAGGTAGCACAGCCGCCCGTTGCAGTCGGTTTTCAGAGCAATTCCCTGGTTCGTGCTTGCGACACGAAGGACCGCCGCGTCGCCTCCCGGCTGCACCACCGTGTTTCCCAGCACCTGCTGGTCGTACTGCCGGAATACGCCCCGCTTGCTGGCGATGTTCGGCCGCGCCAGCAGCCCGAGCAGCGTCGCCGTCGCCTCCTGTGGCGCCAGGTCCGGCAGCGATGCTGGTTCGAAGCGGTTCAACTCCTCCAGCTCCGCCGGACGTAGGCCCTGGCGCCGGTACTGCGGCGGGTCGGTCGCGATCTCCACCGGCACCCGGGCCACCTCTACCCCGTGGTCCTGCACCACCACGTCGTTACCATCGGTGACCTGGCCAATCTCCTCGCAGTGAAGCTCCCAGCGCCGGAACAGGTCCGTCACCGCGGCCACATGCTCCCGCCGCGCAATGACGAGCATCCGCTCCTGGCTTTCGCTCAGCATCACTTCGTACGGGGTCATCCCCTCCTCGCGGCGCGGCACCTTCGAAAGATCGAGCTCTGCCCCCGTGTTCCCCTTGGCGCAGCATTCCACCACCGAGCTTGTCAGCCCGGCGGCCCCCAGGTCCTGCAACCCCACGATCCAATCCCGGTGCTCCGAGGCCAGCTCGAAGCACGCCTCCATCAGCAGCTTCTCCATGAACGGGTTGCCCACCTGCACCGCCGGGCGCATCTCTTCGAAGCGCGCCTCCGGGTCCGTCCGGCTCGCCAGCCCGCTTGCCCCGTGGATCCCGTCCCGGCCCGTGTCCGCCCCCACCAGCAGCAGCGCATTCCCGGCGCCGGTCGCGCGCGCGCTCGCCAGCTTCGCCGTCTCCGCTACCCCCACGCACATCGCATTCACCAGCGGGTTCCCGTTGTACGCCTCCGCGAAGGACACCTCGCCCCCCACGTTCGGAATCCCCAGGCAGTTGCCATAACCGCCCACGCCGCCTACCACGTGCTCGAACAGGTAGCGGTTCTGGGGCTCCTCCAGTGGCCCAAACCGGAGCGAATCAAGGATTGCCACCGGGTACGCCCCCATGGCGAAGATGTCCCGCACGATCCCCCCCACCCCCGTCGCCGCCCCCTCGTAGGGCTCGATCGCCGAAGGGTGATTGTGCGATTCCACCTTCATCACCACGCACAGCCCATCGCCGATGTCGATCGCCCCCGCGTTCTCGGCGCCGATCTTCGT
>JAANMX010001468.1_pt1 | contig 26794 bp, 18 predicted proteins | sample 7279681 | NCBI WGS metagenome assembly JAANMX01 (sample SAMN14094542, study PRJNA606508) | bioreactor metagenome | isolation source: A lab-scale SPAN reactor treating ammonium-rich wastewater day 351 | place: Ireland: Galway | collected 2018-01-01 | reverse complement strand
GAACCGGCCTTTGCGGCAGCTTAAACAAGCATGGCAAATTACCTCATACAGGTAGTATTTTGGGGCTCGCTCGCCGTGCTTTTCTACGTCTATGCGGGCTATCCGCTGCTTGTTTTTGCACTTGCTAATCTGCGTCCAAAGAAAGTTAGAAAGGCAACAATTACCCCGACCGTAACCATCCTGATAACTGCATTCAACGAGGAAGGTTCGATCGCGGCAAAGATCGAAAATACCCTGAATCTTGACTATCCTGCGGAGAAGATCGAGATACTTGTCGCAAGCGACGGATCGACCGATCGTACAGACGAGATCGTTAAAAGCTTCGCGTCGAGCGGCGTCAAACTTTTTCGCCAGGAAGGACGTGTCGGCAAGACCGTCACGCAGAATAATGCGGTCGAGCAGGCAACCGGTGAGATCATTCTTTTTTCAGACGCGACGACACATTACTCGACCGACGTGCTGCACAAACTGATGCCGGCTTTTGCGGACGAGTCGGTCGGCTGCGTCGCCGGACGGCTAATTTACACGGACCCGACCGAAACGAATGTTGGAACCGGTGCACGGAGTTACTGGAATTACGAAACCCTTCTTAAGACCGCCGAATCGAAAAGCTGCTCTTTGATCGGTGCTTCCGGTTGTTTGTATGCAGTTCGAAAAGCCGCTTATGAACCGATGTACGCCGCGGCGTGTTCGGACTTCTTGATCTGTACACTGCTCTATCGAAAAGGTCTGCGATCGGTTTTCGAACCACAGGCGACGTGCTACGAAACGACGAACGAGCAGGCGAGCGACGAAATGCGTATGCGCGTACGCGTGATTTCGCAGACCTTCACGGACCTTTGGCAGAATCGCGATATGTTGAACCCGCTCCTGAGCGGTTTTTACGCGGTCGAACTTATCTCGCACAAACTTCTGCGATACTGCGTGCCGCCGCTCCTCCTGACAGCCTTCGTGAGTAACGGCTTATTGGCGGCCTCGTCGTCATTCTTCGCCGTGATCTTCGCATTACAGGCCGCTTTCTACCTTGCGGCATTCTTCGGCTGGCTTCTGGAATTGAACGGCAAGCGCACAACGCTATTCGTACTGCCGCTCTACTTCGTGCTTGCAAATATCGCGTCTGTGATCGCATTTTTCCAGTTCCTTCGCGGAGAACAATACGCGGCTTGGGAACCGATCCGGGAGGCAAGATGAAAGTGCGGCAGCCCGACACATTCACGATAAAACGCGGCGGAAATGTTTTGCCGTCGCCGCGGGTCAGCGTTGTAATGCCGGCATACAATGCGGCAAGATTCATCAGATCTGCGATAGAGTCAGTTAGGGCTCAGACCTTTCGCGACTTCGAACTCATCATCGTGAATGATGGTTCACCGGACACTGATGAGCTCAATGTAGTACTCGCGCCATTCCTCGATGACATTGTCTTCGTCGATCAGGCAAATCTCGGTGCAGGCCCGGCACGCAACCGTGCGATCGATCTTGCGCGAGGCGAATTGATCGCCTTCCTCGACGCCGATGACGAATGGCTCCCGAATTTCCTTGCCGAGCAGACGAAGCTGATCGATGCGGGCTGGGATATGGCGTACGCGGATGCCGAGCTATTTGGTGACGCTGCGCCGAGCGAACACACGTTCATGGAATCAGCACCGTCGGAGGGCGAAGTTACGGTCGCATCGCTGCTCGATTTCACCTGCAATGTGATAACGTCCGGGACGATCGCTTGCAAGAGTGTGATACTGGCGGCCGGACAGTTCGAAACGGTTGACACTCGCGCACAGGACTTTCACCTCTGGATCCGGATCGCAAAAGCCGGATTCCGCATTGGATACACCGAAAAGGTTTTGCTTCGATATCGCGTGCATACCGAGAATCTTTCCGGCGACTCGATCCAGAGAGTTGAACGCGAAATAGCCGTTTTCAAAAGAGTTCGAGAGACGATCGACCTTTCCTCCGCCGAGCTTCTGATCCTCGATCGGCAGCTCCGCAGCCTCGAGGTCGACCTCGATCTCGAAAAAGGAAAGTCCCATCTGGTGAATCGCGATTTTACCGCTGCTCGAAGATCGTTCTCGCGTGCAAAGGCCGCGCGACCGTCAATAAAGCTTAAGGCCGTCTGCCTTGCCGCACGTCTCGCTCCGCGCCTTTTGCTCCGCATCTATGTTCGCAAGCATTCAGATCATCTTGGGCTTATCCGAGCTGAGACGAGTGCCTCAAGCTGGACCTCATTTTCTGTAATTTCGGCCCTATTAAAACTATTTTCAGAGTGATCTTGGGGGTAAATTTTGCCGTTGCTCCCGGCAATCTCGCCGCGAGATCGGTTTTTTGCCGCTTTAGGATGCCGATAAAGCCGTTACAAACATCAGAAACACCCCCTAAAAAAGGCTCTCGCACAAGTTCGCTGCGTGAGCAAAGCTTCTGGCTGCTTACTGCAAAAATAGTTGGCTTTGCCTTCAGCTTTTGCGTGCCGCTCGTTGTTGTCCGGTACCTGCCCCAGGACGAGGTCGGGCATTACCGTGCTGCGTTTCTCGTGATCGCGAACGCGATAATCGTGGTGCCGCTTGGCGTGTCGATGAGCGCGTATTATTTCCTCGCTCGTGAGACCGAGGAGCGGCGGTCGAGCTGCATCCTGAATATCCTCGTTTTCAACTTCGTGGTCGGTGGGATTGCAGCGTTGTTCTTGTATCTTTTTCCGCAGTCCATCGGTTCGATCTTCCAAAGCGAAGAGATCACAAGGCTCGCACCGCTCATCGGCGTAGTCATCTGGATCTGGATATTCTCATCCTTTCTTGAGACCGTCGCGATCGCGAATCAGGAAGCCCGCGTTGCCACCGTCTTCATAATCTCGGCGCAATTCACGAAGGCACTTTCTATGTGCACGGCTGCATTTGCCTTCGCGACCGTCGAGGCATTTCTCTATGCGGCGGTCATCCAGGGCGCTATCCAAACGCTGCTGCTCGCGTGGTATCTGACATCTAGATTCCCAGGCTTCTGGCGAAGATTTGACCTTGCATTTCTGCGAGAACAGCTCGTATACGCGGTTCCGTTCGGTGTCGCGGGAACACTTTGGCTTGCGCAGACTGAGATCCACAGCTGGTTCGCGGGCCACAGATTCTCGCCGGCGGATTTTGCTGTTTACGCCTATGGATGTTTTGAGATACCGCTCATCGCGATGCTCGCGGAATCAGTTACGGCGGTTCTTATCCCAAGGATGAACGTGCTGCACGGCGACAACGATCGCGATGAAATGGTCCGTCTGAAGGCGCGGGCGATGCAGAAACTTTCGTTCATATATTTTCCGGTCTATGTGTTCCTGCTTATCACAGCGAACACGTTCATCACAACGCTTTTCACGCAGAAGTACGCGGCAAGCGCCAGCGTCTTCGTTGTGAATATCACGCTACTGCCGTTCAGTATTCTGATCACCGATCCGATCGTGCGTTCATACAAAGAGCTTGGCCGGGTATTTCTGCTGACGAGGCTCTTTATCGTCGCGGGACTCGTCTCATGCCTGTATTTTATGCTCGACGAGATATCGATGACCGGAATGATCGGCCTTGCGGTCGGCGCGGTCGTCGTCGATAAACTCGTTGCCGAAGCAATGGTGATCCGAAAGCTTCATCTCGGCGTCAAAGATCTGCCGCTTCTTGCAAGTGTTGCGAAAACGGCGTTTGCGAGCATTGTCGCAGGCATCGCGACGTATCTCGTATATACGAATTTTCATTCAAACCTCTTCGCGGCTGCTGAGAGCTTCCTTTCGACCTCGGCCGGGATCACGAAAGCGAGCATCGTGCATTTTGTTAGCGGTGCATTCGTGCTCGGAGTCTCTGCTCTGGCGTTCGCACCAATCTACCTCATTGTGGCGAATTTGTTCGGATTGATCGAAGACGAAGAGAAGGATACGGTTCGGCGTATCGCAAGCAAGCTACTGCCGCGAAACGACCGTGTAGGAGATGAAGCACGCTCGTCAGCTTTGTAGAACAATGAACGAAGTCGGAATGCTCGCAAAACTAAAGCACAATCTGCCGTGGCTCATTCGCTACCCGGACGATGCTGCGCGCGCTTTCCTTGAATCAACGGCCTTCGAGAAAAAGCATTTGATCATCACGGTTGCGAATCATTTTGAGCCCGGATGGTCACCGAACGGTATTTTGGATCACGAGACGCAGCTTAAAAGATTGCGTGAGTATCACGCCACGGCGCGCACAACGGCCGATCTAGTCCGAGACAGTGACGGCACCGGATTCCGCCACACGAATTTCTATCCCGCGGAGCAATACGACCGCGAGATGCTCGACATTCTGGCGGAAATGCAGTCAGAAGGTCTCGGCGAGGTCGAGGTGCATCTTCACCATGGTGTCGATAGCCCCGACACGTCCGACAACCTTCGAAGCCAGCTCGTCGAATTTCGAGATGTTCTTGCCGAACGTCACCGCTGCTTGTCCCGCTCGGCCATCGACCCGACACCGAAATACGCATTCGTTCACGGGAATTTAGCTCTTGCGAATTCGTGCGGCGGTAAGTTCTGCGGTGTCGATGACGAGATGCTGATCTTGAAGGAGACAGGCTGTTACGCGGACTTTACCTTGCCGTCGGCACCCGACCGCTCGCAGGTCTCGGTGATCAATCGCATTTACGAATCCGCCGGCGACCTCTCGAAGGCACGGCCGCACGACACGGCGATCCGCTGCGAGGTTGGCGGAAAGCAGCCTGATTCTCCGATGATAATTACTGGCCCGCTCAGATTCGGTTTCCGCAATGCGATACGGCCCTATATCGAGGATGGAGCGTTGACAAGTGCCTTAGGCAGCGATATTTCACGTCTTAAACATTGGAGACACGCCAATGTCACGATCCTTGGTCGTTCGGACTGGATCTTTGTTAAACTGTACGCACACGGATTTTTCGATCACGACCGCTCGGCTTCTATCGGCGAAGGCGCACAACGTCTTTTCGCCGGAATCGTGGAAGAAGGCGAAAAGAGCGGCAGTTATTCGACGCATTTTGTTTCGGCTCGCGAAATGTTTAACATCGCTACTGCCGCGATCGATGGTCACAGCGGCGATCCAAACTCCTACCGAAATTACGCCTTGCTGCCGATAATGCAGGCAACTGAACAGACGGCCGCTGCAACAGTATGACGACGCCATTCAAGGCCCTAAAAAAGATCCGGACTATCGGGTTTGATGAGCTCCGCACCCGCGGTACGCAACTTGTCACGGCCTATCGCGATCGTCTGACAGGCGTCGAGGTGCCCGACCGAACGGAATTCTTCCGGCTCCTGGATGACGATTCCAGGCTCGACGTACGCAATTCTGCCGACAGCATTCGACAGTTATTTTTCGAGAATTCCCGCGAGTGCTTCTTCGCGTCGATGCGTGAGGACGGCGCTGACGCATTTGCCGGTTCGTGCGGACAGGCAGCTGCAGAGAGGTTGATCAAAGCGGCCGATGCGATCTGCGACGGACGGATCGAGATCCTTGGCTTTGGGCTCCTTGATGTCGGCACAGAGATCGACTGGCATCGCGAGCCGATATCCGGCATCGTTTCGGCTCGGAAATATTGGAAAGAATTCAACGAACTCGACCCGTCGGAATCCGGTGACAAGCGTATTCTTTGGGAGCTGAACCGTCATCAGCATTTCTTCACTCTCGGAGCCGCCTATCGGCTCACTCAGGACGAGCGGTACGCGCATCTTTTCGCACGCCAACTTTCAAGCTGGATCCATGAGAATCCACCGGGAATTGGCGCGAACTGGATCAGCAGCTTGGAGATAGCATTTCGGTCGATCTCGTGGCTCTGGGCTCTCAACTTGTTCAAAGATTCTCCCGAGCTTACGAGCGATCTGGTGCTTGACTGTATTCGATTGCTTTATGTTCACGGCCGCCATATCGAGACGTACCTTTCGACGTACTACAGCCCGAATACGCACCTGACCGGCGAGGCCCTCGGCCTCTATTATCTTGGGACGCAGCTTCCTTTTCTCGGATCGGCTGCAGAATGGCGTCGCCGCGGCGAGGACATTTTGCTCACCGAGATCGGCAAACAGATCAGCTCGGACGGTGTGTATTTCGAGCGGAGCAGTTGGTATCAGCGGTACACCGTCGATTTCTACCTGCATTTTTACGTGCTTCGGGAGCTTTTCGGCGAAACCGCGTATGATGAACGGAATGCTGTTGCAGATCAACGGCTCAATTCCGCGTTGACCTTTCTTTTGAATCTCGCCAGGCCGGATGGCACGACACCCTTGATCGGTGATGACGACGGCGGACGGCTCCTACCACTGACGACGCAAAACGAGGCTGACCTTCGCGGTACGCTTTCTGCCGGTGCCGCAGTACTCGGACGCAGCGACCTCGCATACGGTGGTGATGAGGCAATAGAAGACGCTTTCTGGCTGCTCGGCCCTGCTGGCATCCGTACGCTCGAAAAACTGAATGCTCGCGCTCCCGAGACACTTTCCTGCAGCTTTGCCGAGAGCGGCTACTTCGTGATGCGGAACGGCTGGACGCCGACCGACGACTCTTTGGTGATCGACTGTAGCGGACCTGATACGTCTTCGGGTGCTCACCACCACGCGGACCTTTTGTCCATCGACCTATGCCTTCGCGGACAGTCGCTCTTCGTCGATCCGGGAACATACACCTATTCGGGCCGCCCGGAAAAACGTGAGCATTTCCGGAGTTCGAGGGCCCACAACACTTTAAGTGTTGACGGGCGATCGACATCAGTGAGCGCCGGTCCGTTCTCGTGGAAATCACGCGCAGAGGGGAAGGCGAAAGAGTGGATCACCGATCCGATCTTTGATTATTTCGAGGGACAGGGCCAATTGCCGAACGGCGGGACCCACACGCGCTCAGTACTGTATATCCGCGGCGACTATTTCGTCATCCGCGATACCGCACAGGTTCCCGGCGAACATTATTTCGAGGTGAATTTCCGCTATGCTCCTGAGATCGTCCCGGAAAAGGATCTCGAAGGCGATTTTGTCGGCGACGCTCGTCATCGAACCTTCATCTTCGGGAGTGGAGCGATGAGATTGAAGGCAGATAAGATCTCGCCGCAGTACGGTCGGATTGCGGACTCGACGCGCATTCGATATATCGCGAAGGAACACGACCGGACCGAGTTCGTCACTTTTGTGCTGCCATGCGAGCAGGGATCTACACCGCCCGAGGTCCTCGACATTCCGATCGATACCGGCCGGATGTTTGTCGTGCAGTACGGCGACTATCGCGATGTACTCCTGTTCGGAGAACGCGGAGCCAGGATCCGCACCGAAAGCATCTCGTCGGATTTCGCGCTAACGTGGGCACGCACCCATTTTAGGAACGACCTGCCTGAACAGCTCGTTGCCATAAACGGAGCACGGCTTAGCATCGTGACATCGCCGATCGTCCACGAAGAAACAAATGTACGATGTGTCTCCGCACGGCGATTCGGAAAAGAGATGTATGTGAACGCCGATGGTGAACGTCAGACCGTGAAACTCACCGACCTTCCAAATTGAAAAAGCATCGCATTTTACACATCACTGGGAGCTTTAATCAGGGCGGAACCGAGCGGCAGGCCATTGAGACCGTTCGTGGCCTAGTTGCCGCCGACGAGTTCGATATACGGCTCGCAACGCTCAACTTGGAGGGCCCGCTGCTTGCCGAGGCACGAGACTTAACGGCCGAGCCGATCCACACCTTTCCGATCGATTCGTTTATGAGCCGATCGTTCGTCCGGGCTGTTGTGGCTTGCAGCCGTCTCATCAAGGACGAAGACATCGACCTAATACACAGCCACGATTTTTACACCAATATCTTCGCCGCGGCCGTTGGAGCATTTGCCGGAGTCGCCGTCCGAATTGCTTCAAAACGCGAAACATTCGGGATGCGAAGCCGCAGGCAGGAGTCTGTTGAAAATTTTGCGTTCAAACACGCCGATGCGATCGTTGCTAACTCGTCGGCGGTAAAGGAGATGCTCGTCGAGCACGGCATCGCCGGCGAGAAGGTCTCGGTCATCTACAACTCTCTCGATACCTCACGGTTCGAAAATGCGAGTGCGAACGGCATCCGCAGCGCACTTCATCTGCCTGGGGAAACGCCGCTTATCACGCTCGTTGCAAACCTCCGGCACGATGTAAAGAACGTGCCGATGTTCCTGCGTGCGGCAAGAAAAGTTACCGAAACCACGCGGGCTCATTTCGTGATCGCGGGTGAAGGCACGCTGGAGGCCGAGTTGAAGGATCTTGCCGTATCGCTAGGTATCGCGGGTGAGGTGAGCTTCATTGGACGCTCAATGCGGGTACCCGAACTTTTGTCGGCGAGTTTTGCGGGTGTGCTCACGTCAAACGCAGAGGGATTTTCAAACTCGATCATCGAATATATGGCCGCCGGCAAGCCGGTTGTCGCAACACGCGTCGGCGGAGCAGCCGAGGTTATTTCTGAAGGTGAGACAGGGTTTCTCGTCGAAGCTAACGACAGCGAAAGATTGGCCGAGCACCTAATAACACTTCTCAAGTCTCCGGATGAAGCAGCGCGCCTCGGCGAACGCGGCCGGAGCCTCGTCAAAGAGCGTTTTGCAAAACCGCGACAGATCGAAGCCCTAAGCGAACTCTATCGACGAAAGCTTCGGGAGGCGTTTCTGTGAGCCTTCACGTTGTCGAATTGGGCCCGATCCCGCCACCTGAGGGCGGCGTTAGCCGGCAGATCGTTGCGATCAAGGACCGTCTTACTGACCTCGGGATAAAATGCACGCTGGTCGCAACAACGCGAAGCGATCCCGAACACCGTTCTGCGGATAACGTCTATCCGGAATCGCCGCTCGCCCTCGTCTCATATCTGCGGGAAAGCGACGCGGACATTTTTCACCTTCATCTTGGTGGTGAGATCACGCCTCGCGTTCTTGCCCTCGCTTTGGCAGTCGCGAAGACCGCTAAGCGATCAATTCTCACGATGCATTCGGGCGGATTTCCTAAGGCGATCACACGATCGAGCATTTTTCGGAGAAAGTTTACGGCATCGATCTTAAAAAAATTCGATCATTTGATCGGTGTCAGCGATGACATTTCAGACGCGTTGCGGGACCTCGGTATTCCGCGCGAGCGGGTCGAAACGATCCCGCCGTACGCGTTGTATTTGCCCGACCCTGATATTCAACCCGACGACGAACTATCCGCCTTTCTTCGCAGTCGTTCGCCGATACTCGTTGCGGTCGGTGCGCTCGAAACGGAGTACGCTCCGATCGAACAGATCGCTGCAGTAAAAGAATTGGCCGAAGAATTCGCGAATATTGGACTGGTGATCGCTGGCGATGGTTCGATCCGCGAAAAAGTCGTCGAGAGTATCGCCGACGCTGGACTTAGCGGAAGCGTGTACCTTGCCGGAAATGTCAGCCACGACGTAAGCCTGCATTTGCTTCAAAGGGCCAACGTCTCGCTCCGAACTACGCTGTACGACGGCGATGCGATATCAGTACGCGAAAGTTTGTTTCTTGGAACGCCCGTGCTCGCCACCCGCGTCGGCACTCGGCCTGTAGGTTCGCATTTCATTGATGAGCTGACGCCGAATTCGATCGCGCAAGGCGTACGGTCGATCCTCGGACAACCGCGAAGCGAAAAGAGAAAGACCGGCAGCGACCTTTCGCAGATCGAGCGCGTCGTCGATCTTTATTTGAAGGTTACCGGTTCGTAAAGAACGGGAAGGAGATGCCGGCGCATGTGCCATTCGCCGTGCAGTAGTTGGTTCCCGGCTTTAGGCGGAAGTCCTTCGCTGCGACGTCCATAAACCCAACCCTATCAGCACTTTCCACGAACTCATTCCCCGGCGGGACATTGATGTCACCCGAGCCGACACGCATATTGTTGAAGAAGACATTCCCGTGGATCATCGCCTTCGCGGCCGGTGACTTCACATCTATGGGTCCGTGAATGCCATAAAGCCCATGGCCTGTTACGTTGTTCGTGAATATAAAGGTACGCGGCTGATCGCCGTAGAATGTGATGATATTTCCGCGATTGAATACGGTATTATTCTCGATCGTGATCGTGTCGCCGCTCGCGACCTGTATGAAGTAACCTGAGCCGTCGAATCCTTCGCCGCCGAGGTTCAGGAAAAGATTGTCCTTGATAGTCAGCCGTTTCAACATTTGGCTCGGATATGTGTCGTCGCTCCCAAGAATATTGATGCCTTCACCGGCTCCGACGATGATGTTGCCGCTGATCTCGACATCCTCGATGGTCGAGAACGGAGCACCACCGTCCTGATTCCTGACCGTAATTCGAAACGCCGAGCCTTCCCAATTGTTCGCGAGATAGTTCTTCGTGAACCGGACGCCCTTTGCGTTCTTCAATTCAAAGAGCGTTTTGACCGTGAACTTGTTCTGCTTCCACGATTCAGGTTTGAAGAGAAGGTTGCCCGATATCTCGATGTTTGAAGGGATGAGTTCCGCATTCGCAGGATCAGAGCCGCCGAACATAATGTTCTCAGCCCCGCCTTCGACGTAGTTGTTCAAGATCTTGACGTCGCGCGTTCCCGTCCAACCGCAAATACCCTGCGATTCTTCGCTCTTGCCTGCAAACCCTTCTATGTAGCTATTCTTTATGACGGTTCGTGCGCTGTTCAACGCGATGCCGCGCCGGGTTTTCCCCGTAGGAAGCGAGTGAATGTAACAGCGATCGAGCTCGATATCGTGCGGCACTCGGTCGGGACGCGTTTCGTCGCCTCCGAGCGCGACCAGGCCGTAATTGTAGATCGAACTCGACGGGACAAACTCGATCCCGACAAATCGATAATGATGGGCACCGTTTGCCGCATAGACGGCGGCACGGCCAAGCATACCGGATTTTATCGTCGCAAGAAGTGGCTTTTGCTCGGGTGAGATACGCTTTCCTTCCGGCAATTCCGAGCTGCGCGATGAACGGATCGTTACAAAATCGGTAAGAGGTTTTTCTGTGAGATCGATCCGGCCGGCGTATGTCCCGCCGGCTTCGAGTTCGATGACATCACCGGAACGGGCGTTGTTGATAGCGCCTTTCAGATCGCCGCCCGAGGGCACCTTGATGATCCTGCCCGAGGCGGTCTCAACAACCGTATTTGGCGGTGCGAACGGGGTGAAAATTCCGGCGTACAGAGCAAAAACGGCTATGCTGACCGCAACAGTTCCTACCGCCGCGAACAGTAGCTTCCCAAGAAATGGACGCCTGCCCAATTTACTCTCTTTGGGCCGAACGACATTCATAGCCTCGACATACGACACTGCCCTATTAAAGTCGTAAAAGTGCTCAGAATCCACGACAAACCCAATTTACGCTAACATTTACTTTGCATTTTCCATTTGATAGCCTTTAGTGTTTGCTCCCCTGCTCTATTGAGCATTTTTGGAGAAGTAAATGAAGTTAGAAAAGACAAAGCTGAATTTCTTAAGAGGCACCCCTGATCTCTCACGGCAGGCCAAAACCGGCGTGTCAATGCACTGCCACACGGAATATTCGAAGGAGATGCTTGCCTTTGTCCCGCACTACGCCGACACTCTGCCGATCATCAATTATTTTTGGCGAAAGGAAAAGGAAAAATACTTCGCCCGCGAGGGGAAATATCCTAATTTTGACACCGGTTACTGGTCGCCGCCGCTTTCTCCGCAGCAGGTCTATGATCTTGAAAAGCAGCAGATAGAAGGCGCCGGACTCAACTCCATTGTCTCGCTGACCGACCATGACTGCATCGACGGCAACTTCACGATCGAAGAGGCCGATCGCCAAAAGACCGTCCCGATCTCGCTCGAATGGACCGTGCCGTTCGATATCGGATTCTTTCACGTGGGAGTCCACAATCTACCGCGGGACCGCGCGGTAGAGATCTCAAAGGAGCTCATTGGATTTACCTTCGATAAGGAGCAGCACACCGGTGAAAGGCTGAATGAGCTTTTCGCTATGCTTGAAGAGATCCCGGACGTCCTTGTCATCCTGAATCATCCGCTCTGGGATATTGAGATCATTGGGAAGGCGGCTCACGAACAGTTGTTGAAGGATTTTCTCCGAACCTACGGCCGCTGGATACACGCTCTTGAGGTCAACGGTTTTCGGAGCTGGTCGGAGAATAAGGCGGTCATTGAGCTTGCAGAGGTCGTAGGCATCCCGGTAGTGACCGGCGGAGACCGGCACGGCTGCAAGCCCAATACGGTGATCAACTTAACGGATGCGACGTCATTCGAAGAATTCGTCGGCGAGATCCGAGTCGATAAACGTGCTGAGATCGCTTTGATGCCTGCCTATGAGCAGCCGCTGCCTTCCCGGCAGCTTCAGTCGTTCTCTGAGATCTTAAGCCACTATCCTGCATTTCGCGCCGGACGTCAGCATTGGTTCGATCGCGTATTTTTTGATATCGACAATGGCAAAGGCCTTGTTTCGCTCTCTTCGCACGGATGGAAGCGCGGAGGCCCACGCTGGCTTCGCGCCGCGATATGGACGCTTGGGGTAATGGGTAGCCCAACAGTGCGTCCGGCCTTCCGTCTGCTTAGGAAGAAGGCGGATCGAGTCCCGCGCAGCATTGAGAAAACGGAGTTCCAACTCCCTAAGGACAGCGGCGATCTTTCACAGATCCTGATGTCGGACACGGCTTAGAAAGGACGGATGCTCGCATCGTCCGTTATGACGCTAATTCCCTTCGCGAGGCGGGCCATTAGAGCCCGCCATTTGTGATTAGGATGGGCGTTTTGCATTAAAGTGAAAGATACCTTACGCGTAGCATTTTTTCCGGATTCTTATCTCGAGGTGAACGGCGCCGCGATGACGTGCCAGCGGCTCGTCAATTTCGCCCGCGACAACGACCGTCCGATGCTCTGTGTCCACGCCGGCCCGGAAACTGAGCAGACAACGACCGGCAGCGTTACACACTTTTCTCTAAAGCGAAGTCCGGCCGCGATCGCGCTGGATGAAGGTCTCGCGTTCGACCCGCTGTTTGCACGCCACGTTCCAAAGATCCGAAAGGCTTTGATTGAATTCAAGCCGGATCTCCTCCACATCACCGGCATCAACGATGTTAGCAATGCGGCCGCATATCTTGCGTGGCGAATGCAGATACCGATGCTCGGTTCCTGGCACACGAACGTGCATGAGTTTGCGGCAAGCCGGCTCCAGCGTATGTTTCGCTTCCTGCCGCAAAAGGTAACCGATCCGTTCATTCGGATGGCGGAATTCCGCATTATGCAGGGCTGCATTCTTTACTATCAAATGCCAAAGGTCATTCTCGCACCTAACGACGAACTCGTTTCGGAACTTGGGCGTCGAACAAAGCGAGTCGCACGGTTAATGGCACGCGGAGTTGATTCGGAATTCTTCTCGCCTAAGAAAAGGACGGTGGACGACGGCATTTTGCGTGTCGGATTTGTCGGCAGGCTGCGGGCGGAGAAGAATGTGAAGCTTTTGATCGACGTTGAGCGCGCGATGCTTGAGCGCGGTCTCACGAATTTCAAGTTTCTGATCGTCGGCGAAGGAAATGTGCGCGAACATCTTGAGCAGAATATGAAAACCGCTGAATTCACAGGTTTTCTTTCCGGCGAAGAACTCGCTGCCGCCTACGCAAATATGGACATCTTCCTCTTCCCGTCGGAAACCGATGCGTTCGGTAACGTGGCACAAGAGGCGAATGCTTCGGGCGTTCCTGCGATCGTTACCGATAAGGGCGGTCCGAAATTCATCATCAAACCCGGCGTCAACGGGTTGATCGCCAGCGGGCCGGAAGAATTCATTGAGCACACGATCTCGCTGGCCTCTAATCCGGCATTGCTCGCAAAAATGAAGGATCATGCACGCGATTTTGCGGTATCGCGTTCCTGGGACGCGATCTTCGAGGGCGTGTACGACGCGTACCTCGAGGCGATCGAGATCGCCGAGCAGCAGCTTGAAGAAGAGCGGCGGGCAAAACAAACAAAAAAGACCATCAGGGCGGGCAATAATTAGTCGATGACAGATCCCGTTCCTGATCTCGCAACAAACAACAGCACCAAGAGCTTATCGATCAGCGAGGCCTGGGGCCTTGTCTTCACGCATCCGGCCCTCTTTGTAAAATACTGGAATTATAAGGGTGCGATCTTGAGCGGTGTACTGCGCGCACCGATCTTCCTGGTCACTTATCTTGTTGCTCGTGAGAGTCTAAAACTGGCGCTTGGGGCCGCGGCGGTGCAATTCGCATTTCGATTCGTCTTTGCGGGCCTAAGCGGTGCACTGATCCAGGCGTTCCGAAAGGTTGAGCCGGCGTGGAAAGCTCTGATCTCCGTGATGCTGATCGTACCTTTGATCAGCCACCTTCTCGAATTCGGATTCCAGTATCTCTTTGGATATCTGACCTCGACCACGGCTCATACCGACCAGGCGATCGTTCGTTCGGTCTGCGTCTCGATCTTTTCTGCACTCTTTGCTCTCTTTATAATGCGGCGAAATGTACTTATCGTCGGGGAAGAAGAGAGCAAGTCGCTTGCCAACGATGTGATGCGGATCCCGCGACTTGTTTTCGACTTCTGTGCATTTCTGCCCAAGGAGATCGCGGCAATGCTCCGGCGAGGAGCGACCGTAGCAGTCATCGCAACGCTGGTCGGGTTTACGGCCTTCTCGCAGGTCGTCGGCTGGGCAGTTACGAATCGAGTTTACTGGACATACGGCGGCGGCAAGGAGATCTGGGGATTGAAATATTGGGGCATTGACGGTTTGGTCCTGATGATACTCGCCGTTATTGCATCCTCGATCTATTACGAGGCCCGACATCGTCGCGGTAAAAGATCTTGACCGAGAAGCTCACAAAAACGGTTCACATAACGAACTACTACCATAAGAATTCGGGTGGCATCAGCACCTCGTACAACGCTCTTATGGCGGCCGCCGCACGTCATGAACGCGAGATGGCGCTCATTGTTCCAGGCGAGATCGAGGAGACCGAGGTAGTCAACGATTTTGCGAAGATCCATTACATTCCCGCAAAATACTCACCGGTTTTCGATAAACGTTACCGCATCATAATGCCCTGGCAGTATTTGCCCGGCGGATCGCATATGCGAAAGATACTGCTCGAGGAAATGCCTCAGATGGTCGAGGTAACGGACAAGTACACGTTGAGCATGATCGGAGCGATGATCCGCACGAATAAGTTCAAGCAGCTCGGACGCCCGATGCTCGTGCATTTTTCATGCGAAAGGATGGACGATAACATCTCGTCATTCCTTTCGGGCGGCAGCATCGGCAAATGGGTATCGCGGCGTTTGATGGGAAATTACAACTTTCCGTCGTTCGATTTTCACATCGCGAATTCCAGCTACACGGCGGAAGAATTTTACGCATCGGTCGAGGCGAAGAATAATCCGCGACGCTCGAAGTGGTTCATCAATAAGACTTGGCGTTGGCTGAAGGCTCCACGCGTACCGATCGAAGACCGCATCGCCGTCTGCCCACGCGGCGTAGATATCAAGCAGTTTCGGCCCGACCGAATGTCTGACGCGATCCGACAAGAGCTGATCGAGAGAACCGGCGTGCAGAGGGATTCGATCTTGCTGCTGTACGCAGGCCGCATCTCGCCCGAGAAGAATATACCGCTGCTGATCGAGATGATGAAGATCCTTACGAAGGATGCAGATCGCGATTATCGCCTCATCGTCGCCGGTGCAGGACCGTTAGCGGAAACTCTCGAGACCGAGGGCAACAAACTTGGCGAACGCAAGATCGTCCAACTCGGCCATCTCGACAAGGAAACGCTAGCCAATTACTACGCGAACGCCGATGTCTTTGTCCATCCGAATCCGCGCGAACCGTTCGGGATCGCACCGCTCGAAGCAATGGCGTCGGGTGTTGCGACCGTCGCACCGAACGCGGGCGGCATCCTGTCCTACGCAACGGACGATAATATCTGGCTGACAGTGCCTGAGCCGGAAGCGTTTGCCGCCGCGGTTCGCGATGCGGTAACGAACGAAGAGTTGCGAAAGAGGCGGATCGCCGCTGCTCTTGAAACCGCGCGGAACAATACGCGAGAGGCATCGACCGACAACCTGTTTGCGTGCTACGACAAATTTTACGATTATTTTCAGTGGAACCGCGAGCTTTTCACCGACAGAGAGGCAGCCTCGCGATTCGATTTCAACGAACTTCTAGATGTTTGAGCTAGTTATAGCAAATCTCCGCGTACGTTTTTTCCGCACACTGATCAGCGTGATCGGCGTTGCTCTCGGCGTAGTTCTGATCGTCCTTTTCACGGGCCTTGCAAAAGGAATGACCGAGGATATGGCAAAGCGCTCGGCAAATTGGAAGGCCGAGATCGTCTTCGCTCGCCCGGGCGGAATGGAATTCGGCAGCTCGAATATGAACGTGAGCACGGCGTATGTCGGGCGGCTCGAAGCGATCGAGGGTGTCGCCTCGGCAGTGCCGGTCGGGCGTTATATCTCGGCCGACCCGAAAGCACGTTGGGGCCTGCTGCAGCTCGACGGTGTCGATTGGGAACCATTCGCAAAGATGAACGGAATGACGCTTACGCAGGGCCGTGCCCCACAGGCGAATAACGAGGTTATCATCGACGAACGTCAGGTAAAGAACGACAATTCGAAGCTCGGGGATCAGATCACGCTCTTTGGGAATAAACAGTTCACGATCGTCGGTGTTTTCGAACCGCCATCAGGTTCGCGGATCAAGATGACGCTCACGGCGATGCAATCGATCCTCGAAGAGACGAACAAGTGCACCTACATCCTCGTCAAGGTAAAGGACGGCGAGAACGTTCCTGCGGTCGCCGCACGCATTAACGAACAGCTGCCCGGCAACAAGGTGAATCTCACGAGCGATCTGATCATTGACGCAAAAGAACGCGTACCCGGCCTGAACACTTTTCTGCGCGTGCTGGTCGGCCTTGGAGCATTCGTCTCCATCGTCTTCGTGCTCCTCTCGATGTACACGACGATCACTGAGCGGCGAAAAGAGATCGGCATCCTCAAATCTCTTGGAGCATCACGCAGTTTTATTGTCTCCACGATCGAGGGCGAGGCGTTACTGATCGGCATCGCGGGGGTTATTCTCGGCTTTGTCACTGCCTTCGTAGCATCTACGGCGATCAGCCACTTTTTCGACCTGCAGTTCGATTTCAGCGCGACTTGGATCGCCTGGGCGATAGCGATCGCGATCGTCGGCAGCCTCTTCGGCGCACTCTATCCTGCCCTGCGTGCCTCAGGCATCGACCCGGTCGAAGTTATGGTAAACGAATAACGGCGTCGAGCGGCTCAGCTCAGTCAGAATGGAATGAATTTTGGCGGCTAAGCCGCCACGACCTTTTAGTGAGCGTGTCGGAAATGCTCAGCATTTCCGCTCAGCGATATTGCAGATCTAGAATTCGCGGTTGGGTTCAAAGGTTGCGAGGACCTTTGCGAGGTCATCGTTAACGCCGACGTCTGCGACGCTCGTAACCTTCTCGCTGTTGGATGTGGCGAGCAGTGTTAGGGCGAATCCGGTACGGACGCCGGGTCGGGCCGCAGGGATCCAGATGCGTCGTCCCCAAACTGTCAGAGGATTCCCGGCTGCGCCGGTCCCGCCGCCTTGAAACTGTATCTCATAGGCTTTCCAACCATTTACGGTCGTTTGTCCTTGCGACAGGATCTTAAAATCCGGAAGCAACTTGGAGAGTGTATTGCTAGATTCCGTTACAAGCTCCGGGAAATTCGGAGCATCGTCCGAATACGTCCCGCGGCTGATGTAGTACGAGATCAGAAGCTGCTCTTCGAGAAGCCCGTCGGCATTTTTCTTAGATATATCGAGGAATTTGCCTCGGTTCGCTTCCGTGCCTTCCTGAGGCCCGGCGGACTTCCAGGTCTTCGGATAGTAGATCGAGAATCCGAGAAAATTGCGGTATAGATCGCCTTTCAAATTCTGCTTATTCGTAATGAAATAAGTAGAATTCGGCGGCGCCTCAATATCGCGCGGTGCGGGCGGCGTTTCAGTCGGGTCGTAATTCGAATTCGCATTCGGATCGACGTTCGCGGCCGGAACGGTATGCGGCCGATTGAGCAAATAGATCCATGCGGCAGCAAAGATGATCGAGAGCAGAATAAAGACGCCAAGTGCGATCTTTATCCAGCGAGCATTCGGTTCGTGCAGCGGTTCAGGTGAACGCCGTAGCCATGCAGGCATATCGTCGCCATCCTGATCGGTCGAAACCGTGTGCTCCGTCGCCTCAGAATCGTCCAAGATCTCTTTTGCCGGTGCCGCAGATGGCTTAGCTCCCTTTTCGATCACGGGAAGCGTCAACGGCTTGGAAACGGCAGCGGCAAAGGCATCGCCGGCCTCGCGTGCTGTCACATAGCGCGAACGCGGGTTCGGCGAAAGCGCTTTCGAGAAGAATTCATCAACTGCCGGCGATATCTCCTGCGAATATCCCGCACGCTGATCTTTTACAAGTTCGCGTTCGGTCGCCCCGTCAAACGGAAAGTCGCCTGTAAGAAGCTGATACGCAGTTACGCCAAGTGAATAGATATCGCTCGCAACGGTCGAGACGCCGCCTTCGATGATCTCAGGAGGTGCATAGCGGATGTTCTCTTCGTGGAGTTCGCCGCTTGAAACGCCGAAGTTAGTTATCTTTAAGGCTCCCTCGCCGTCGACGGCGGCAACCTCGATATTCGCGGGGCGAAGGTCACGATGCAGGATTCCCTGCTTATGAACGTCCGCGAGAGCGTATGCGACCTGGCGGATGAGTTTGCCTGCCCTTGCAGGGTCGAAGCGCCCGTGGATCGAAAGCACTTCCTCCGCTGAAAGAGCATCGAGGTCCTCGCTGATCAGGTATTTGACGCCGTTTGCGTACGCACCGGAATCGAACACGCGGGCAACGTTCGGGTGATTGAGGTGCGAAAGCCGTACGCGCTCCTCTGCAAGGATATCGGCCGTAACCTCATCGCCTTCAAACGGGTTCAAGATGCGTACGACAACACGTTTTTGACCGACGATCCGATCTTCGGCAAGGTATGCGTAACCGGCGTCATCCGTTGCGAGCATCTCGAGCACGCGATAGCGGCCCTTGACGGTCTTGCCGACAAAAGAGCCAGGCGATTCGGGATCAAAGTCACTGACGCGGCCGGCAGCCTCGCGTTCCTCGAGATCGACGTGGCCGAGCGGAATATCGTTCGGGCTAACGCGGCGGATAGCGGGCTTTTCGGGCTCATCCCCGGTGCGAACGGAGGACCGGCGAGTTCGTTGCCGACGGTCCGGCTTTGGCTTGATCGGCGTATTCTCGCGGCGGAAAAGCTCTGCCATGTCCTCGTCGCGGATCACTTCATCGTCAGGTTCGATGAACTCGTCCGTCAGCTCGAGAACTGTATCCTCTTCCTTTTCGAACGCACGGCGTATGCTCGAAGACCCCATCTCGGAGCCGCTAAAAACGGTCGAGAAATAGGCATTCAGCGGACGAGCATCCACACCGGGCTCGCTTACGAGCCTTGTTCCGTCAAGGTCGCAGACCCGCTGGATCCCGGCGACGTATCGTTGTCCACAAGTAGGGCAAAACATCAGTTTCGATAAAAACGCACCCTTACAGGCACACTACAGACCGTAAGCAGCTCACATGCTCAAGACCGGCAAAAAAGCCGACGTTTGGGAGGTGTAAATGGCCTGCGACCCGTTGCCTGCTAAAAGTACTGCACACAAGAAACGATAAATACCTAAGCAATTCCTTTGAAAAAGGAACAAAAAATCTTCGTCAAAACCGCTCTGAGCGGCCCTTCGCTTTGGAGCCTTATTTCAGCTTTGCGATCACGGTCTCGCGTTCGGGCTGATACGTCAGCGCCAGTTTGTACGAGCGTCGAGCCTCGTTTTCCTTCCCGGCCTTTGAATATGCGTCGCCAAGCTGTTCGAACTGTCTTGCGAGCACCGGCTTGTCGTATTTGTGAGCAAAACGCGACCCGCGGAGCAGTGTATTTTCCGCATTTGCAAGATCTGAGGAGCGCAAGTACGCCGATGCTAGCCGAAAATAAGTATCGAAATTCGAAAGATCGGCACCGAGGCTTGCCTTCAAACTTGCTATCGCATCGGCGACCTCGCCATTTGCGAGTTGCGAACGCCCGAGCAGATTCAGCACGAGCGGCTCGTTCGATTTATTCCGGACGGCCGTTTTCAGAAGCCTTTCGGCAGCAGGAAAACGCTGTTCGGATTGAAGTATCTCGGCGATCTCTACGACCTCGGCCGCTTTGTCAGCACGAGTTGCCGCAGCGGCATCCATCTCGGCGGCTCCCGCCGTATTTCCATTTCGACGAAGTAGTCTCGCAAGGTACGCATACGTTGCCGCACGTTCGGGCGAAAGCCGTATAGCCGTGCGATAAGCCGCCTCGGTCTCAGGGCCGACAAGCCCGAGCATCTCGCGCGCAACACCGAGGAGCTCGAATGCAGCCGCATTCGCAGGTTCTTTTTCCGAAACAGTTTTTGCAAGGTTCATCGCCTCTTCGTATCGGTCGGCGAGATCCATTACGGAAACCGGAATTACGAGTATCCGGCCGAGCGCAAGCTTTACGGACGAGTCATCCGTTGAACTCTTTACGACCTCGCGGTATTTTTCTTCAGCCGAGGCGAGGTCGCCGGCCTTCAATGCGGCCGCGGCTTCACTCGTGAGTTTCGCGATCTGTTCGGATGAAAGTTTCGCGGCGGATGCCGTTCCGGATGCTTTCCTTGCAGTCGTTCGTTTAGATCGGCTGGGTCTTGCGGCACTATTTCGAGGTGCGGCCTTTTTCGCAGCGGGTGCACTCTTCTTCGACGAATCCTTGCCTCCAAAGAGTTTGTTGCTGCTGCCTAGATCCTGAGCCGAACCAAAGGCAGCTGTCGCAGCTATCAAAGCGATCGAGAAAAAGAGCCGGTACATAAAAACCTCATACGGGCTTTCTGCTTGTCATTTCGTGACGAGGCGAAAACCCAATTCCTTGTCACGCGTCGCTGCCGGGACGTCCCTGCGCCACGAACTCGTAATGGCGGCGTCACCCGTCGACTTGCTGAACGCTGAGCCGCCGCGGATCATATATCGCGCCTCGGTCGTTTCTTTCAAAATGCCTTCGCTTCCGGGATAAAGGCTTGCCTTCGAGCCCGTCCACTCATAGACGTTCCCGATCAGGTCCTTGACGCCCCATTTATCGGGGCAAGAATGCGTCCCGACCTCGGTCGGTTCTGTATTCGCCTGATCGACCCACGCGCACTGCGATCTGAAATCATCTCCCCAGGGATAGAGATCGCTGTCGCTGCCATTCCTTGCCGCGTACTCCCATTCTTCTTCGGTCGGCAGCCTGTATTGAACGCCGTCCCGTTTCGAACGCCAGCCAGCAAAGGCCTGGACGTCGTCGATATTCACGAAGCGAACGGGAAAATTCTCCTTACCCGCGAGCGGTTTTCCGTTGACCCAGTCCGCAGGCAGCGGTTTGTGGCCTGTCGCCTGCACAAACTGATAGAACTCAGCATTTGTTACCTCGGTGCGGTCCATCTTGAATGGATCGACGGTAACCTCATGTTCGGGCCGCTCGGAGGGCATTCCGTCGTTGCGTCCCATACGGAATTTGCCGCCAGGGATCGCGACGAGATCTGCCTTGACCGCAGGAATATCCGTCGGCGTAGCTGCCGGCGAGTTCGCGACGCTCGGCGAAGGCTCGACATTTGCCGTATGGCCTGTACCCGGGAAAAAGCCGAGAAAATACGCCGCAGCGACACCTGCTATTCCCAAGCCGAAAAGCACCAATAACGCTCCGATTCCAAGAAAAAGGCCGGTTCGGCTCTTTTTTGCGGGTGAAGGAGCGGGTGCAGGCGTCGCAACGGAGACGTTCGGTGTCGAGACCGATGCTGCGGGCGGCGGATTCGACGTCGAAGGTTCGACAAGCAGTGTTGCGCCGAGCAAGCTTTGCGTGTCGGGCCGCGGGATCGCGTTGATATCGGGCTGCGAATGCCTGAGTTCGGCAATGACGTCCACGGGGTTGCCATCGCAGACCACATTGTCGATCCAATCGTCGAATCCGTTATGGCTGATGCGCAAGAAATGATTGCCGCTCTGGATGCCCTCGAGCAGCAGCGACCCATCGACATGGCTTTCGCCGACCGCAACGTTATCGACAAAGACCTTCGAACCCGGCGGCCGTGTATGGACGCGGATCGTCGAGACCGGCAGTGCACCTGTGCCCGCAGTAACGTGGATATTTGACGTTACGTCGATAGCACGGCGCAACTCATCGACCATCAACTCAACAGATGAGGTTCGCTGATTCGGATCCTTCTCAAGTGTATGCAGGACGGCTCTTTCGATCTCCGGAGCCATCGGAACGCCGAGGCTCGCGAAGGTCGGTGCCGGGTCGCTGATGTGCTTTTTCATGATCGCCGGGATCGACGAGCCCTTGAACGGCACATCACCCGCGAGCATCTGATAAAGCATCACTCCGAGGCTGTAAATGTCGGCACGCGAATCCGGATCCTCGTCCGCCCATTGTTCGGGCGACATATAGTACGGCGAACCCATCAACCCGGTCGTCTGTGCTTGTATGAAAGAACCGAGAAGCTCGCCGGACTTGATCTTCGCAAGCCCGAAATCGAGGATCTTCACCGCCTGCGACATATTCGGCCGGTCGGAGCAGATCATGATGTTCAGCGGTTTCAGGTCGCGATGGACGATGCCCTGGTGATGAGCGGCCCCGACGCCCGCACAGATCGCTGAAATAAGCTCGAAAGCACTCTCGGGCGATAGTTTGCCTTCGCGTGCAAGAAGGTCGTGGAGCGATTCACCCTCGACGTATTCCATCACCAGGAAGGGAACGTTGCCGTTGATGACGCCATAGTCCGTAACGCTTACGACGTTCTGATGGCGGATCGCCGCGGCGGCAAGTGCCTCCTGGCGGAAGCGAGTAACGAGCTGCGGGTCGTTGCCGACAAGGTCGGGCAGAATGATCTTTATCGCATGCAGCGTCTTTAGATACGCATGCCTGGCCTTGTAAACAACGCCCATTCCGCCTTGCCCGAGCCGGAACTCAAGGTGATACTTGCCCTCGAGCACGCCGTCGCCGGGGATCGTGTGCACGGTCGGCATGCCTTCATTCGGACAGGTCGCGACCGTGTCGGCGAAACAAGTTTTACAGGTTTGACATTCCCTCATTCGAACTTTGTAAGAGTGTAGCTTAAAAAGACGTGTAGCTGCTTAAGTTAGACGCACTTCCTAACTAAAAAGAGGCAATCATTATCTAGATTTTAGTTTTTTTTCACTTTTGCAAGCAAGTTTTACCCAAAAAGGCTAAAGTTGCGGCAGAAAAGTGTCCGCAGCCCGCGGTAAGAAAGGGCTCGGCGTGAGATCCACTCTGCGGAGATTTGCGTGTCTTCGGTTGTCAGAAACGCAAAGATCGCAAAGGAAGTCGCAGAGGACGCCGCTCGGCGACGGGAGAGGCGGGCGGGGAGCCGTTTGTGCATTTTGTATCAATTTGTGCATTCTGTGCATTTTCATACAATTCGTGCAAAGTGTGCTTCAAATGGACGCGGAGCTTGGCTATGCTTGTTGGTGATCGAAGAGCGTGTTGGCATCGATCATGAAAGACGTGGACATTGCGAATCGATTTTGATCGGCTATCGACGCGTGAGCGATAACTTTTTTCGCTTATTTACGTTAATATGATTGAAATCTTTAAATTTAGACCCCGGAACAATTCTTTTTGCTTCTGCCAGTTAAAACCAAGATGAAAAAAATTGCACTTCTATCGCTATGTCTTGCTCTTTTGAGCATTTCGGCTGCAGCCCAACGCACGCGTCGAATGCCGGCGGCATCGCATGTAACGGTTACGGCCGCTGATTACGAACGCGCCGAGAGCCGTTTGAGCTATAAGACCAATCCGCTGATCGACCGCAACGGCGTTCGCGCGACGTGGCTGCCGGACGGCACTTTCTGGTACATGGTGCTTACGGCGACCGGCCGCGAGTACGTTCACATTGATCCGAAAACCGGTGCCCGCAAGGTCGGCGCAACTCCGGCTGAGATCGGTGTCGATGGCGGTGTGCCGAATATGAACGCATTTGCCCGTTTTGGCGGCGGCCAGGCGGTCAGCGTCTCACCGGACGGCAAGCTTGAGGCATTCATCAAGGATTGGAACCTTTGGGTCCGCGACCGTGCGACAAAGAAAGAAACTCAGCTCACGACCGACGCACAGGAAAATTACGGCTACGCCACCGATAACGCAGGTTGGAAGCACAGCCCGCGTCCGATCCTGATCTGGTCGCCTGACTCGAAGAAGATCGCAACATTTCAGCAGGACGAGCGGCACGTCAAGGATATGTACCTTGTAACGACGAATGTCGGTGCGCCGAAGCTCGAAAAATGGAAATATCCGCTGCCCGGCGACGAAAAGATCGCGATGATCGAACGCGTGATCATCGACGTTGCTTCGGCAAAGGTCGTTCGCCTGAAGATGCCCGCCGACGCACACCGCTCGGCGCAGTGCGACGATATCGCTTGTGACGGCGGCTGGAGCGATGTTTACTGGTCGAATGACAGCAGCTCGCTCGCATTTGTCTCTACCTCGCGTGACCACAAGGTCGAGGATCTGCGTGTTGCCGACCCTGACACGGGCGACGTTCGACAGGTCTATCACGAAGAGAGCCCGACGCAGTTCGAATCCGGCCAGGGCGGCACGAGCTGGCGCTATCTGCCCGAGACGAACGAGTTCATCTGGTACACGGAACGCAGCGGCTGGGGCCACCTTTACCTCTACGATCTGAAGACCGGCAAGCTCAAGAACGCGATCACGAGCGGTGATTGGGCGGTTTGGAACATCGAGGATGTCGATACGAAGAACCGCGTTATCTACTTTAACGCAGGCGGCCGCGAAGCGGGCGTCGATCCGTATTTCGGACACTTTTACCGCGTGAATTTTGACGGCTCGGGCCTCAAGCTGCTCACGCCTGAAAATGCGAATCACGCGGTCGCGATCTCGCCCGACGGGAATTACTTCATCGACAATTACTCGACGCCGAATACGCCGACCGTCGCCGTGCTTCGCGATATGACGGGCAAGAAGATCGCTGACCTCGAGAAGGCAGACGTCTCGCGGCTCGAAAAGACGGGCTGGAAAGCTCCGACGCCGATCGTCGTAAAGGCCCGCGACGGCAAGACCGATCTTTACGGCCTGATGTACTTCCCATCGAAGATCGTGCCCGGACGCAAATATCCCGTGGTCGATTACATCTATCCCGGCCCGCAGGGCGGTGGCGTCGGCACGCGTTCGTTCGTTGCTTCGCGAAACGATAATTCGGCGCTGGCCGATCTCGGCTTCGTCGTCGTAACGATCGACGGTATGTGCAACCCGATGCGCTCGAAGGCTTTCCACGATTCGTGCTACGGCGATATGGCCGACAATACTCTCGAAGATCAGATCGCCGGCATCAAACAGCTTGCCGCGAAATATCCGTTCATGGATCTTGATCGCGTCGGTATCTGGGGACACTCCGGCGGTGGCTTTGCAACTGCCGCAGCGATGTTCAAGTATCCCGATTTCTTCAAGGTCGGTATCTCGGAATCCGGAAACCACGACAACCGGAACTACGAGGACGATTGGGGCGAAAGGTATATCGGCCTGCTCAAGGGAGACAACTACGAGAAACAGGCGAATCAGGTCTATGCAAAGAACCTGAAGGGCAAACTCCTGCTTGCTCACGGTACGATGGACGACAACGTCCCGCCGTACAACACGCTTCTCGTGGTCGATGCTCTGATCAAGGCCAATAAGGATTTTGACCTCATCCTGATCCCGAACGCACGTCACGGCTATGGCCAGGCAAGCTACTATATGATGCGCCGTCGTTGGGATTATTTCGTCAAGAACCTGCTCAGTGCCGAACCGCCGAAGAACTACGAGCTGAAGCCCACTCAGGATCCTCGTATGGCCCCTCCAAAGAAGTAAGCCAAGTCGGGCTTGCCTCATCGCATTGTGGTCGGGCAAGCCTGCAAAATTGTTTGTCGCCAAGCGGCGAAGCTCTGCGGAGCTTTCCCGTTCGGCGACGAAAGGCACAGAAGTCCGAAAGCCCGTGAACGGGCTGAATCGATCTTCGTAGTTCTTACCACGCCGTAAACGACGTGGCGATACGACAGGCCTGTTACTGTTCGAGTTGTCGGGTTTCTTTTTCGGTGGATGCTTCGAGAAAGATCTCGCTCACGGAGGCTTGCGGCGGCGGGAGTTGTGCGGCGGTCTCGATCATATCCTTTTCGAGTTTTGCGACCGATCTGCGTGCCTGCTCGGCGTCCTCACGCGGTATTTTTAGAACGATCTTGCCGTTGTCATTCGGGAGCTTTGTGGATTTTGCGATCGAATTCAGACGCAGAACGATGCGGGCCCCGACGTTCAAAAATCCGCCTTTGAACTTCACAGAGTGAATGTCGGCGAGCGAGACGCGCACCTCTTTTACGCCATTCGAGAAGATACCGAGGAACTTCGATTCGAATTCGAGGATGATGCCCGCTGAGGAGAATTTTGCGATGCCGTTCGCATAATTCGGCCAGCCTTCGGCCTTGAAATGGATCGCTGCAAAAGCCTGATTCATACGCTAAAAAATTCTAGCATGGAATGGAGCCTGAATGCCGCGACGAAAGAGGTCGCGGTCAGCAGGAAACTCACTCGTCGGGATTCGGCTCCGGGCCGAAGAAGAATAGGTATGTCACGCCAAGAACCGTCGCAGCGAGTGATGCGCCGAAAATCGCAAGCTTCGAATCGTCGATAAGCGATTGCCTGCCCGCAAACGCAAGATTCGTGATAAAGATCGACATCGTAAACCCGATGCCGCCGAGCATTCCGACGCCCACGACCTGCCGCC
>JAANMX010001467.1_pt1 | contig 26808 bp, 17 predicted proteins | sample 7279681 | NCBI WGS metagenome assembly JAANMX01 (sample SAMN14094542, study PRJNA606508) | bioreactor metagenome | isolation source: A lab-scale SPAN reactor treating ammonium-rich wastewater day 351 | place: Ireland: Galway | collected 2018-01-01 | reverse complement strand
TCGTGTGCAGATCGGACCAGTGAGCGCCGGTTGAGTAGCCGAGTCTTCGAGGCGTATCGAAACCAGAGCGAACGGGTGATACGTCGATTCTTCGTCTACTCGCTTGGTTTCGACAGGCTCAACCTAAAGGTTTCGATACGGCGGGAAACTGCCCCCGCCTACCCTTCGATGAACTCAGGACACCGCTCAACCGACGCTGGCCTTGCGCGGTGGGGCACGACCTGCAACTAACGCATGTGCGTTAGTTCTTGCGATGGTACGGAGTATTGCATAAGGTGGCGCAGCCACGATTTGCGTGGGGAAACGTGAAACGTGAGAGTATGTGACGACACCTCACGTTTCACTCAGCGGGGCGAACAATGGCTGCGTGTCACGCAATACGCGATACTCCGTACCATCGCAAGATATAACGCACATGCGTTAGTTGCGGGTCGTGCCCTACGGCATAAGGCCAGCGCCGGTTGAGCGGTGTCCTGAGCCTGTCGAAGGGTAGGCGGCTGCTGTTTGCCGCCGTATCGAAACCTTTAGATTGAGCCTGTCGAAATCCAGCGGGTAGGAAGAACCGTCTCGTTGACCCGCTCGCCTCTGGTTTCGATACGCCTCGAAGACTCGGCTACTCAACCGACGCTCGCTGATCTGGACTGCGCACAACTTTGTGGCTCGTCCACCTTACGCATTACCCATCCGGTTGGCTGAAGACCTGCTCGATCACATCCTCAATCGGCGGGTCTTGCACGGTCAGATCGCTCACTTCCAACTCCCGCAGCAGACGAGCGGTGAGGCTGGCCGTCTCGGCTTTGGGTACCCGCAGAGTCACCGACGCTTCGTTGCGGGCGATGACTTCGCCGTACTGCTCCAGGCTGCCATTGGCCCCGCCGTTGAGCAGATCGACGGTGACCGTCTTGAAAGGCGAAAAGCGTTCGACCAGACCGGTCAGGTTGCCGTCGTAGAGCAGCTTGCCGTGATGGATCACAATGACCCGCTTGCACAGGGCTTCCACATCGGCCATATAGTGGCTGGTCAGGAGGACCGTCGCCCCCGTGCGCTGGTTGTACTCGTTGACAAAAAGCCGAATACGCCGCTGCATCGTTACATCCAGCCCGATGGTCGGCTCGTCCAGAAAGAGCACCCGGGGGCTGTGGAGCAGTGCGCAGGCAATCTCGCACTTCATCCGCTCGCCCAGAGAGAGATTGCGCACGGGCTTTTGCAGCAGGGGACCCAACTCCAGCAGTTCGGTCAGATTGGCGACAGTGGCACGATAGTCTGCGTAGGGAATACGATAGACGGCCCGGTTCAACTCAAAAGAATCGGCTACGGGAATGTCCCAGACCAGCTGGTTGCGCTGACCCATCACCAGCGTCATCCGGCGCAGATAGTCCCGATCCCGCTGCCAGGGGCGAAAGCCAAAGACCTGGGCGTCCCCGCTGGTGGGATGGAGCAGACCAGAGAGCATCTTCAGCGTTGTCGTCTTGCCCGCGCCGTTCGGCCCCAGAAAACCGACAATCTCCCCTTCCGCCACGTCAAAGGAGATGCCATCCACAGCCCGCACCTCTCGGGTCTTGCGTTTGAAGAGGCTGCCCAGAGCCGCGCCCAAACCGGCTTCCCGCTCGGCGACGGTGTAGTATTTGCGCAGGTCGCGCAGTGTGATTACAGAAGATGTGGTCATAGGGTTAAGGGATTGGGGGGGGAGGAAAGGGAGCGGGTAGTCTGTCCAGTCCCCAGTCCCCGTTCTCCGGTCTCTGACTTACTCCGGCCCGGCCACGACCAGTGTATAGGCATCGGCGCGCAGATAGTGGGCCGCCACCCTCTGCACATCCTCGGCTGTGATGGCATTGATAGCGTCCGCATAGCGGTAGAGATAGTCCAGCCCCAAACCGTACCATTCCATATGGAGTAGCTGGCCGGTCACCCCGTCGTTGGTTTCCAGCGCCAGGGGCAGACGCCCGGTCATATTGGCTTGGCTGTCGGCCAGTTCTTCGGCACTCACAGGTTCGCTCCCCAGCCGGGCAAATTCGCAACGGATGCTCTCCACGGCCAGCTCCACATTGGCCGGGTTGACCCCCGCCGCGGCCAGCCAGGGGCCAGGGCCGATGTCCGTGTCCAGGGTGCTGTAGCTGTAATAGGCCAGCCCCTGCTCTTCCCGCACCACCTCGCCCAGCCGCCCCATCAGCCCAAACTGGCCCAGGATATTGTTCGCCACCTGCACAGCGAAATAGTCCGGGTGCGAGCGGGCAATTGCCAAAGAGCCGATGAGAATGTCCGACTGGACTTTGCCCTGCAGCGTCACGAACTCCTGGCGAATATCGGTCTGGGCCAAAATCGCCGGCAATTCCTGGCTGGGGGATGCCCCCGTCCAATCGCCCAGATGCGCGACAATCAACTCCTCGGCAGCCTGGGCGCTGATGTCGCCGCTGATGACCACAATGGCCCCCTGCGGGCCGTAGTTGTCCCGGTGAAAGGCGATCAGGTCCTCCCGGCTGATGGCCTGGATCGTCTCTGGATAACCGGAACTGGGCCGCCCGTAGGGGTGGTCGCCGTAGAGCAGCTCGTGAAAGCGACGAAAGGCCACACTGCGGGTGTTCTGCTCCCGCTCCTGCAAACGGACCAGCCATTGCCCCCGCACCCGCTCCACCTGTTCCGGGGGAAAGACGGGATGGCGCAGCACATCGGCCAGCAGTTCCACCATCCGGGGGAAGTCCTCGGCCAGGCTTTCGCTGTTGAAACTGGTCAGATGATCGCCGGCCCCCACACCGATACTGGCCCCCACCGACTCCACCTCTTCATTAAAGCTGTCAAAGTCATAGCCACGGCTGCCCCGGGTCAAGAGCGAAGCGGCGAAAGAGGCCAGCCCAGCCTTTGCCGGCTCTTCGTGGATGCAGCCCACGGCCAGCGCCCCTTCCAAAACGACTACCGGCGCGGCGGGGTTTTCCCGCACAAGCAGTGTGATCCCGTTTTTCAGGCGGGTGCGGTATACATTGTCGGGGCCAGGAAAGGCATGGGAGGATACAGGTGTCATAAAATTAGTACCATTGTCTGCGAATTCACTTATACAAATTGATGATAAACTATCAGGAGGTTGAAAGCATACTACACCGGATTTGGGTGTAGAGTAAAACCATTCCGACCGCGAAATCTGCTTTTCTTCTTGCCACCGGGCGCACTGGAACAGAGGAACCATCAATGAGCCGCATCAGCCTGACAAAATTCTATGTCCATACAATAAATCTGCTGAAGATCGAAAATGGACAAGCACTCTCTGAGTATAGCATCACCCTCGTCCTGCTGGTCATTGTCACCATCGCGGCGATTACGGCTCTGGGCGTCTCCGTGAAGGAGCTTCTGCAAAACTCGACAGATGCGCTGACCGAAATCTAACCCCGTCTATCTGGCCCGAGTCTGGGTCAGCTCGGCCACCAGGATTTCTAACTCCGTCTCCGGGTCTGCGCCGGTCTTCATAGCAAAATCGGCGCGCAACAGGCGATCCAGCACGGCTTCCAGTTCATCCATCCGGTAACCCCGGCACTGTTGCATAGCCTTCTTCACCGGGTAGGGACTCTCCTTCACCTCCCGGGCAATCTCATTTTCGTTGCCTCCGCCCCGGCTCACCGCATCTTTCACTTTGATCAGAATGCGGTATTGCCGGGCCATCATTGTCAGCAGATAAAAAGGATTGGCATCGCCCCGGCGCAGGTCGTGGAGCGAACGCATAGCCTTGCGCCCGTCCCGCTGGCTCAGGGCATCGGTCAAATCCCAGATCAGCCCCTCGCTGCTGTCGCTTACCAGCAGCCGTACATCCGCGGCGCTGATGGGCCGGCCATGGGCATAGAGCGACAGCTTCTCCAACTCGTTGGCCTGTTGGCGCAGATTTGGCCCCACAAAGTTGGCGAGCATCTGCACGGCCTGACTGTCGATGGCAATGCCCTGCTCTTTGGCTGTGCGGGCAATCCAGCCGTTGATCTGCTTGACATCGGGCGTACCCATCTCCTCACTCGTCACCTGTTTAGAAACGATCAGCTCGGCCAGCCCGGGTATTGTCCCTTTCTCGCCGCTAAACCCTTTCCACAACTGACGCCGCTTGTCAATGCTGCTCTCCACAAAGACCAGATCGTTGGAGGCGGGCAGATCGCCCATTTCGCCAAAGATGCGGGCTGCCTCGGTGTGGGCTGCGCTCTCTGTCCCTTTGCTGGCCCCCATCCGTTTGTCCAGTTGGCTCAGATAGCCCCACACAATCACCAGCCGCCGCTCGGCCAGAAAGGGCATTGTCCCCGCGTGGTAGAGAATATCGGCCGCGCTGGTCTGATTGGCCGTCAGTTCTGTCACATTCAGGTCGGCCATCTCCGGATCACCCATCGCCGCCTTTAACTCGGAAAGACGGCGACTGAACAGATAATCATCAGCGTCCAGGAAAAGATAGATCATTCCCCGCGCATTCCTTCCCCCCGGGTATCCGTCAACAGCTTCTGAGCCGCTTCCACCACCGCCTCCGCTGTCAACCCAAACTCCTGATAGATACGTTTGTAGGGTGCGCTGGCCCCAAAGCGATCAATACCAATCACTATTCCCTTACTGGGATCGTTGCCTACCCAGCGTTCCCAGCCCATTGTAATACCCGCTTCCAGGGCCACTTTGGGCAAATGGGGGGGCAGCACCTGCGCCCGGTAGCTGGCATCCTGGGCCGCGAAGAGGTCCCAACTGGGCAGGCTGACCACCTGGACTTTGCGCCCTTCTTTGCCCAACGCTTCTCCCGCAGCCAGGACAATCTCCACTTCGCTGCCGCTGGCTACCAGCACAATTTTTGGCTCGGCGCTGTTGGCCCAGAGGATATAGCCCCCCCGCCGCACGCCGCTGGCCTTGCCCACGCCCCAGCTATTGCGCTCTACTGTGGCAAGATTCTGCCGGGTGAGGATGAGCGCGGTGGGGCGGTCGCTGTTGCGGATGGCCTGCCGCCAGGCTTCGACGGTCTCGTTGGCGTCTGCCGGGCGGATGACGCAGAGATTGGGGATGGCCCGCAGGGCGGCCACCTGTTCCACTGGCTGATGGGTGGGGCCATCCTCGCCCACACCCACGCTGTCGTGGGTAAAGATGTAGATCACCCGAATCCCCATCAGCGCGGCCAGGCGGATGCTGGGCCGCATATAGTCGCTGAAGACGAGGAATGTGCCGCCGTAGGGGATCACCCCGCCGTGCAGGGCCATCCCGTTGAGGATGCCGCCCATGCCGTGCTCGCGCACGCCAAAGCGGAAATTGCGCCCGCTGAAGTCGCCGGGTTTCACATCGCCGCTGCCGTTGATGATTGTCTTGTTGCTGGGGGCCAGGTCGGCGCTGCCGCCGATGAGATTGGGAAGCACCTGCGCCAGATCGTTCAGCGCCGCGCCGCTGGCGTTGCGGCTGGCCTGGCTGCCCGGCGCGGGGAAGCTCTGAATGGCATCCTCCCAGCCGGCGGGCAATTCCCCGGCCAGGGACCGGGAAAGCTCCCCGGCCAGTTCCGGGTAGGCGACGCTATAGGCGTCGAAGAGCGCGGCATCGCTCTTTTCCTGGGCTGCGCCCCGGGCCACCGCCTGGCGATAGAAGGCGGCCACATCCTCCGGCACGAAGAAGGTCGGTTGCTGGGGCCATTCCAGGTTGCGTTTAGTGGCCTCTACTCCGGCGGGGCCAAAGGCGTCGGAATGGGCTTTGGGCTTGCCCTGCAATTGGGGGTTGCCGTAGCCGATGATCGTCTTGCAGCCAATGAGACTGGGCCGGGGGTCGCCCTGGGCCGCGTCGATGGCCGCTGAGACAGCATCCGTATCCATCCCGTCCACCACCTGCACATGCCAGCCGTAGGCTTCAAAACGCTTGTACTGGTCTTCCGTGAAGGCCAGGTCTGTATAGCCGTCGATAGTCACCCGGTTGTCGTCGTAGAGATAAATAAGTTTGCCCAGGCGCAGATGACCGGCCAGGCTGGCCGCTTCCTGGGCCACGCCCTCCATCAGATCGCCGTCGCTGACAATGCCGTAGGTGTAGTGGTCCACCACCGGGAACTCCGGGCGGTTGTAGCGGGCGGCCAGCCAGCCCTCGGCAATCGCCAACCCCACGCCGTTGGCAAAGCCCTGGCCCAGGGGACCGGTTGTGGTCTCCACACCGGGGGTGTGGCCGTATTCCGGATGGCCGGGGGTGCGGCTGCCCCACTGACGGAAGTTTTTGAGTTCGTCCAGGGGCAGGTCATAACCGGTCAGGTGCAGCATTGCGTAGAGCAGCATCGAGCCGTGGCCCGCGCTGAGGACGAAGCGGTCCCGGTTGGACCAGCCCGGATTGGAAGGGCTAAAGCGCATATGCCGGGTCCACAGGGCAGAGGTGGCCCCGGCCATACCCATCGGCAGGCCGGGATGACCGGAATTGGCGGCTTCTATCGCGTCCACAGCCAGCATCCGGATGGTGTTGAGGGCGCGCGCCTCGAAAGCAGGGTCCAGGGTAGAGGCGTCCAGCGCCGGAATTGTAGAAGGTGACATCAGATAGATCCTTAAGGGTGATGGTGTGGTGAAACAGGAGTAAACCTGCGTTTCAATTGAGAGGATTATAGCACAGGGGGGGCGGGATTGGGGATTGGGGAACAGGGACTGGGGACTGGGGACTGGGAATTGTCCCCAGTCCCCAGTCTCCCTATTACCGCTGCACCGCAGGCAGGAAGAGTTGATTGGCCGGCGGGGTTGGGTCTGGCGGGTTCGAGACTGGCTCGGTGCCGTCCTCTGGCTGGGGGGGTAGGGGTAGCCCGTAGCGGGTATAGGGGGTAAGGGCTACGGGCACGAAGGGCGCGGCACGCAGAGCTTTGGATGGGTCCAGATTGCTGTTGGGGGCCGGGGTCAGCCGGGGACCGCCGGCGCGCACCTCGACGACTGTGCGATAGGTGGCCTCGGTGAAACCGGTCACTTCCATCTGGTAGATGCCGGAGACCGGGGCGACAAAGCCGATCTCGTCCACCGCATCCCGCAGATTCGTCACCCACGGCCCCCGGCTGCGGTGATCCGGCGGCCAGACGTAGAGGTCCGGGTCGCCCTGGCCGGGGATGACAAAGGCCAACATCTGCTCACTCTCTTGCAACCGGTAGCGGTAGAGCCGGGTCTCGCCCTCTTCCAGCCCGTCGTCGTTGGGGTGGGCGTAGTTGATCAGCGCGACAAAGGGTTCGGCGGAAAGATTGCCCCCGTTGTCCGCGGCCCAGACGTACAGATAGCGGGCGCCGGGGGAAGGCAGCAGCTTCCACGGATATTCAGTGGGGTTGCCCGTATAGTCCAGCCAGCCGGACCACTGGACCGGTGTCCAGCGCCCCGCCCCCCGGGCATATTCGTATTCCACCAGAAAGACCGAGCGCACACCTGCGCCGCTGTCCGTGGCCTGCACCCGCAGGGCAATCTCCGGTTTGTCAGTAGTGTCCATCCCATCCCGAATGGTTACGCTCTCTATTTTGGGCGCAGCCATATCCAGGGCCGTGGGCAGAACCGTCACCGAACGTTTGATCAGATTGTTTTCCTCGTTCACTTCGGCTATCCGGTTGTCGGGATCGATGAGTGCGTACAGATTGTAATTGCCTGGCCCGGGCGGTGTCCAGGTCAGCGCCAGAGTAGAAGCCCGATCATCCCCTTCCAGCAGGGGCACAAGCGCCCGGCCCAGATAGGTCTGGTCGCTCGGCTCGCCGTTATAGAAGGCCACGGGCACATCCAACAGCGGCGCTCCCCCCATCTGGCGATGGACACGCAGACCGATCAACGCGGACTGACCGACGTAAAGAGCGCCGGGCGAAGTCCAGAATTCGTAGGCAAAGGCAAAGAGATCGTCGCCCGCGTCGGGATAGATGGTGAAGCTGTTGGAGAGGGTGGCCTGCAACCCATCCGGTCGGCGCACAGTGACCGGATAGACGCCGGGCGGCGCGGCGCCCGCTTCCACCATTGCCTGGACGTGGCTGCCAGAGAGGTAACGGGTGGTCAAGTGCTTTTCATCCAGCAGCACAACCGAATCCGGCGCAAAGTTGATGCCATAGACATTGATCAGTTGGGGCGCGGAAAAGGCCGTGCGATCCGGGCGCACCCCAGAGATCGACACTCCCGGCGTCGTCACGGCAAAGTCGGCCCGGCGGATGACCGTCTCGCCGCCCGCCAGTTGCGCGATCAGATCGTAGCGGCCAGGGGGCAGAAAGGCGGGCACCGTAGCTACCATTCGGTGGGGCGATTCCACCCGCACATCCAGCAGGGGGTAGGGGCCGAGGGAAGCCTGGGCTGGCCCGCTCAGGTTGACGCCGGTGAGAACGATCTGTACGGATCGGTCATTGTCCCATTGGGACGGTTCAATCGTATGGATAGCCGGTGTGCTGTTGCCGGGCGCGTCGATGACTACAATTGTCAGCCGGGCGCTGGCCCGCCCGCCCTGGCCGTCGTCGATGGCGTATTCGATCACCTCTTCGCCCACAAAGCCCTTGGGCATGAGATAGCGCAGGGTATTGTCCGAATTGATGGAGATGGCCCCGAATCTGCCCTGGGAGACGCTCACCACCTGTAGGGGGTCCCGGTCCACGTCCCGGTCGTTGGCGAGCACGCCGATATTGACAGATGGGCTGTTGATCACCCGTATCTGGTCGTCCACAGCCACCGGGGGGTCGTTCACCGGGCGCACAGTGAGTTGGAAGGTGCGGGCAAAGGTGTATTCGCCGTCGCTGACGGTAACCGTTACAGAGAGCAGACCGTTGCGGTCTCTGGCCGGTTGCAGATAGAGGGTGCGCGCACCGGCCAACCCTTCGACCCAATAGCCGCCCACAGGCACAATGCGCAGATCGCTGGAAGTGATCGAAAGCTGCAATTCGGTCAGGGGGGTGTCGATGTCGTAGAGGGAGAGGTTCACACCCAGCAGACTGTCCTCGTCCATCACCTGCTCCCCAATCGCTTCCAGCATCGGGCCGTCGTTGTCGCCGTCAACCGTCAACACAAAGCTGCGTTCACTGGTCAGGCTGCCGTCGCTGGCCTTCAGCGTAATCGTTGTCGCCCCTTCTTCGTTCAACTCCGGCGCGATGGCAATCGTCCGCGCCGCGCCGCTGCCGCCCAACTGCAAGCGGCTGTTCTTGACCAGCCGCTGGTTGCTGGAAGTGGCCGAGAGGGTGATATTTTCCACCGGGCTGTCCACATCGCTGATGCGGAAGGGGACGGTGATGGGCTGATCTTCCTCGGTGATCTGGGGCGCAATCGGCGCGATGACCGGCGCATCGTTGACAGGCAAAACGGTCAGGGTATAGCGGCTGCTGGCGTGCAGGCTGCCATCGCTGACCGTAACCGTTACCATCACCGCACCAAAGAGGTCTCTGGCCGGGGTCAGGCTGACCGTGCGGTTGGCCCCTTCGCCGCCAAAAACAATGCTTGTATGGGGCAGCAGTGCGGGGTTGGAGGAGCTGCCAAAGAGTTGGAGGCTCGCCAGTGGGGAGTCGATGTCCCCCACCGGGAAGGGGACCGGGCCATTGGTGGTGTCCTCGTCCGTGGCCTGATCCCCGATGACGCCGATAGTCGGCCCATCATTTACCGGCAGCACAGTCACCTGAAAATCAAAAATTGTGCGTAGACGGCCATCGTCCGCCACTACGGAGACAGTAGTCGTGCCGTTGCGGTTTGGCTCTGGCTGAATTTTCAGGGTGCGCTCGGCCTCTGCGCCACCCAAAACCAGCGTCTCATTGCGGATCAGCCCGGTGTCGCCGGAGAAGACCGAGAGTTGCAGGCTGGCCGGGTCCAAATCCGGGTCTGTGATGGTAAAGTTGAGGGTCTCTACCGAATCCTCGGCCACGCTTACATCGCCCAACCCGCTGAAGGTGGGCGCACCGTTGACCGAAACCACAAAGGATGTGCTGGCCTCGGCGCTGCCATCGCTGGCCTTGAGAGTAATCGTTGCCGTTCCGTTGCGCCCGCCAATGGCCGTGAAGCTGAGTGTCCGGTTGGCCCCGCTGCCCGAGAAGTGCAGCCGGTCGTTGGGGATCAGCTCTGGCACTGAGGAGGTGGCCGAAAGGGTGAGCGATCCGGGATCGTTGTCGATGTCGGCCAGAACGACAGGGACAGTGCCCGTTGCGTCCTGATCGATGAGCTGGGCGGGGATGGTTTTGATGGTGGGTGGATCGTTCACCGGGCGCACTGTCAGCCGAAAGCTGCTGGACGCGGTGAGGGTGCCGTCGCCCACTGTCACAGTCAGTTGCACTGTGCCGCTCAGATTGGCTGCGGGCAAAATCGTGGCGGTGCGGGGTCCGCCCGTTCCCGCAAAGGTGATATTGGCTGTGGGAACCAGGGCCGGATCGGCTGTAGACCCACTCAGGCGCAGGGTGCGCAGGTCTGTGTCCGGGTCGGCTACAGTAAAGACAACCGCCAGGGCCACGTCCTCGTCGGTCACCTGATCCGCGATGGGGCTGATGGAGGGCGGGGCCAGGACAGTCACCCGGAACGAAGTGGTCGTCTTGTCTGTCCCGTCGTCCACGTGGATGGTGATATTCGCCACCCCATAGACACCCGCGGCCGGGGTCAGGGTAACCGTGCGGCTGGCGTCGATACCGCCCAACACCAGCGAACCGGCGGGGAAGATCAGCCCGTTGGACGATGAAAAGGTGATGACCAGTTCATTCAGCGGCGTGTCCCGGTCGCTGACGGTGAAGTTGGCCGTTGCCGGTATGCCCTGGGGCGTGGAGAGGGCCGCCGGGGTAGTCACCGCGGGTGGATCGTTGACGGAAAGCACAGTCAGCACAAAGCTCTTTGTCACCCCCAGTTGGCCGTCGCTCACCGTCACCGAAACAATCGTCGTGCCGTACATATCCGGCGCGGGGGTCATACGCAGCCGGTTTTCCGTGCTGGTGCGGCTGAACTGAAGATTGCCCTGGGGCAGGAGTTGGGGGTTGGAGGCCTGGGCCGAGTAGAGAAGCTGGCTGAAGTGGGTTTCCACATCACTGGCCTTGAAGGCGATAGTCAGCGCCCTGTCCTCCGGCGTGGAGACATCGGGCAGATCGTCCATCACAGGGCGGTCGTTCACCGAATCCACAAAGAGGGTGAAGGTAAAACGCCCCACATCTTCCCCATCCCCCACTTCGATAGTCACAAAGGATGCGCCATAGCCATTCACTGTGGGTGTGATGGTAATCGAACGGCTCACGCCGCTGCCCGTCACCGCCACATTCGTCGTCGTGATCAGCGTTGTGTTGGCCGCGCTGGCTGTGGCGGTCAGCACAGTGGCAGGCGATTCCACATCCTGCACAATAAATGTATAGGGGCCAAAAACAGAGTCTTCGTTGACGCGCTGGTTGGCAAAGGGAATCACTACCGGTGGGTCGTTGACCGGACTGACGATCAGTTGGAAGGAGGCCACGGCAAAGTTTGTGCCGTCGTTGACAGTGACGACGATAACCGTCGATCCAAACTGGTTGTTGGCGGGGGTCACCAGCAGAGAGCGGCTGTTGCCCACCGCTTTGATGAGGATATTGCTGTCGGGCACCAACCGCTGATCCGTGGAAGAGCCGGCAATCGTAATCTGGCTGATGGGCGTGTCCAAATCTGTGATCGTCAGCCCCAACTGAAGGGGGGTATCTTCCAGTATCACCTGGCTGGCAATCGGTTCGATGCTCGGTGGATCATCCACGGGAATAATCGTCAGTGTGAAAGAGCGGGTGACGGTAAATTCCCCATCGCTGACCGAAATGCTGATGATAACCGTACCGAACTGATTCGATGCCGGCGCAATCGAGAGCAGACGGTTCTCGCCGCTACCCCCAATGCTCAGGTTCAGATTGGGCACAATCGTCTGGTTGGACGAAGAGACCGAATAGATAAGGCTATCGCTGGCTGTCTCCAGGTCGGTCACAGCAAAGGCGACTGACTTTGACGTATCCTCGGCCATCTGCTGATCGCCTATCACAGAGACGGTGGGGGGCTGGTTGCGGGGGATGACTGTCAGGCGGAAGATGGCCGAGGCTGAGGATACGCCGTCGGTCACCGTCAGGGTGATGGCCGCGCTGCCGGTCAGCCCAGGGAGAGGAGTAATCGAGACTGTGCGTGTACCACCACTCCCCCCAAAGAAGAAAGCAGAGGGGGGCAGCATCACCCCATCGGATGATGCGCCGCTCAGAGAGAGGGTCGAGAGGGCTGTGTCTGCATCGCTGACCGCCACAGGCAGGGGGCCGAGGGTTCGGCCTGCCTCCACCGACTGGTCACCCGGACCAGAGATCGTCGGCGGGTCATCCACCGGGTTGACTGTGACCAGAAAGGAAGTCTGGGCTGTAGCCGAGCCGTCGCTGACAATAAGCGTAATCAGCGCGCTGCCCGAACGTTCTGGAGCCGGGGTAAGGGTGAGGGTGCGGTTGGCCCCGCTGCCACCTACCACCAGTTGGTTGGCGGGGAAGAGAACCGTATTGGAGGAGCTGAGAAAGAGTTGTAACTGGCCCAGAGCCGTCTCGGCGTCGTTAAGCGTGAAGGCCAGGGGTCCCAGCGTCGTATCTTCGTTGACCGTCTGATTGGCGATGGCTGTGATGGTGGGCGGGGTGTTGGCGGGCGCGGTCAAGCTGACCGCGCTCGCGTCTCCCTGAAAGAGAGCCAGCAGGAGTGCTAACGCCGCCAGCAACCCAGGCAACGCCCGCCCCGGATGGCGCGCAGGATGCAGATACAAAAGTCCCCGAATTCGTCCCCACATACCAGCCATTCGCTCTATCCTCGTCTTCGCCTTCACTGGGGAAAGGCGTTGGCCGCCACCAGATTGATGCTGTAGCGGATCGTATCGCCCGTATCACCGCCGCTGTTGTAGAGATGGCGGACCAGCGCCTGGCGCAGGAGCAGACCCGTAGACTCAGCCTCGAACCAAAGCTCGGCTTCGCCACTTTCTACAAAGTGGGACTCTCCCTGACCGCCCTCCCAATAGAGAAAGCGATCCCGGTTCACCAGCCGCCAATAACGCAAATTGCTGCCAAAGACGGTTGTCGTCTCGAAAGGACCGCTGACCGTAAAGACTTGCCCATCCACAGAGACCGCTTTCAACCCGGCCAAAGAGAAGGCGTAGGGCAGAATCCAGGGATGTCCCCATTTCGTCCCGCTGTCCGGCGGCAGAGATGTATCCACAAATGTACCGCTGGGGAGATCGTAGCGGCTGCTCCAGACCTCTTCCGGCCACTGCTGGGGATTGGGCGCAAACCACTGGCGGCCACGACTGGTTGCCACACCCGTCAGGTCTGCGCTGTCGAATGCTTCAGTCCAGAAATAGCCGATGTCAGCGCTGGACCCCTGGCTTGTCACCGCGCCGCTGCCCTGCCAGGCCAGCTTCAGCCCCACGAAAAGGGGGTAGATCAACACCGAATCACTGTTGCTCCACGGACCCGAGGCCGTGCCAACCGTGGCCCGCACCCGATAGTAATAGAGGCCCGGCGTTTTGCCCCTGGCCTGCCAGAAGGGGTCTGTCCCGGTATAGACCACCCGGCTGGCCGCAAAGTCAGCGCTGAGCGACTCTTCCAGCACATACTCAATCCCCGTGCCTACCCCCTGCCACTGGACGGTATAGCCGTTGTCAAAATCGCTGTTGTCCACCGGGGCAAGGACTGGCCCCGACAGGACAGGCACGTAGAGCAGCAGGGGCAGCATCAGCCTGGGCCAGGGCGTGGCTGTCGGCGTGATGGTGGGCGTGGGTGTGCGGGTCGGGGCCGGGCTGGCCGTGGCCGTGGGCGTGGCGGTGGGTGTGGTCGTGGTCGTGGGTGTGGACGTAGCCGTGGGCGTGACCGTCGGTGTGGCGGTGGGTGTGGGGGCTTCCCTGTCCCGAATCAGAACAGCCACATTCCCATTGCCGCCGTCGGCCAGAGAGCGGGCGGCCGAGAGAAAGGCGGCATAGCGGCCATCGCTGGTAAGCACGGCTGCCGAGGCGTGGGCATCACCTTCCAGCCCTACCGAACTGAGCGAAAGCCGCTCGGTGGTGCTGGTCTGTCTGTCGCGCAGGAAGATGTCATTTTTGCCATTCGTATCGCCCGCCACCAGATTGGCTGCATCTGACTGAAAGATCAGATAGCGCCCGTTGGACGAGAGGCCGGGCCGTGCGGGAATCACCTCCGGATTGGAGAGCAGCGGGGTGGCCTGGCTGCCGTCGCTGGCCCGGCTGGCAATCTCCAGCCCGCCTGTGCTCAGGGAAACCACAAAAATATCCCAACTGTTGTTCGTATCACCAGCCACCAGATTGGTGGCAAAAGAGCGAAAGGCCACAAAGCCGTTGTCTGTCGAGATCGTCGCCAGGGTGGAGGGGCCGTCCGCTTCGCCGCCTGCGCCGGTCAACGAAATCCGGCGGGTCGAGCTGTCCACCCGGTCGTGGAGGAAGATGTCGGTGGCGTTGTTCGTGTCGCTCTCCACCAGATTGGTGGCCAAGGATTCAAAAACCACATAGCGGCCATCTGCGCTGAGAACCGGCATAGCCGAGTCCCGGTTGGCCTGGGCATTGGCCGAGCTGACCGACACCCGCCGGACGGTTGCCGTGTGGCGATCAAAAACAAAGATATCCCGCCGCCCGTTTGTGTCGCCGCCGATCAGATTGGTGGCATCGGACTCAAAGACCACATAGCGCCCCCCGGCGGAGAGGTGGGGGTTGAAGGAATCGCCGTTGCTCTGCTTGCCCGCCCCGTCCACCGAAACCCGCACGGTCTGGCCGCTTACCAGATCGCGCACGAAAATATCCCGGCGGCCATTTGTATCGTCCAGGACCAGATTGGTGGCGTCGGAAGAGAAGGCCACATAGCGTCCATCCGCCGAGAGGGCAGGGGTGTAGGAGACCCCATTGGCCTGCGCGCTGTCGTCGGAGAGCGAGGCCCGGTTGATCTGGCCGGTGGCGCGGTTGAAGATGAAAATATCAGAAAAATTGTTTGTGTCTCCGAGGAGCAGGTCCGTGGCGCTGGAGGCAAAGGCGAGGATTCCGCCATCGGCGGAGATGGTGAGGGCGGTGGCATCCCCATTGCCCTGGCCTATCCGGGCCGTAGTGCCATCCACCGCGGCGGGCAGGTTGGGCGCGGCCAGCGCTCCCCCTCCCTGCCACAAGGCAGACGCAAAAATTCCTCCGGCTGCCAGCAGAATCAGAATGCTGCCAAGCCGCAGGATCGGATTGCTATTGATTAAGGTTTGTCTGTTCCAGGCCATACCACTCTGTCCGCCGGTGCTAGTCACAGGTTGTCAAAGGCATACCGTCGATCACAATTTCCACATTGTCGAAATAGACGTTGGAATTGAAAGGGGCCGGGCTTTCCGCCTGAATCAGAATCAACACTTCGCCGCTTTTCCCCGCCACCACACTGTTGGTGATGCGGCTCCACTCGCCCCGGCTATAGCCGTTGACGTAGCGGGCATCCTCGCCGGATGCGTCGGGTTTGATCCCCAGAGAAACCCAGTCATTGACGGTCTGATCCCCGATTTGCAGCCCTTCGTGCTCAAACATCAGATACTTCACCGCTACCTCCACAATCGCGCCGACAGGCGCATGGATGATCGGGCTGATGAGACCCGCGGCGTAGGGCTGTCCGCCCGAAATTTTGAAGGAGAAATCATCGCCGATGGTCTGTTCCCGGGAGAAATTGACGTGGCTGGCCCGGTAGAAGCCGCCGTCGTCCACAGCGAAAGTGCCCCAATTGCCATAAGCCGCCCAGGTCACCTGACCATTCCACAGCTCCGGACTGTTGAAGGTGAGGCAGGCCGTGGGGGTGCGAAAGAGTGAGCCGCCCCGGGCGAAGTTGGCCGTCTCGTCCAGCGCGCCGGAGCTGGCGGGGGCGATCCATTCCTTCTGCGCGCTGCGGTTGGGCTTGCTCCCGTTCTGCTGGTCATAGACCAGTTGGTTATAGACCCGGGTATCCGGGAGCAGTGTAACCAGCGCGGGGCCGGGATCATCCGGGACGGGCGCGATGGCGTGAATCCCCGATGGGGGCAAAGGTCGGCTGGCGCTGGCCAGGACAAAAGCCGGCCAGAGCAGGCTGACCAGCAGCAGGACTTTGGAAGTATGACGGAAAACAGTCTTCTTTTTCATAGGGCATCCCCATCTTCATTCTACTGGTTCGCAAAACTCAATTCAGCGTTGGTGGATTCCAGCAGCTGTTCATAGGTTTCCGAATCCCCAAAGTAGGCCCGCTCGTAGTCGCTGCCCTGGAAATTGCCTGTGAATACCCACCGTTTGATATACGACATAGAGACGAGCATTCCGGTCTGCACGTCGTAACAGACTTCGCCGTCGTAGAGGCTGGTCCAGCCGTCGCTCTCCGTCATCTCGGCCTGCTGGGGGCCGGTACACCAGACATTGACCGCGCGGCCATCCTGCAGAGTCACCCGCCGCTGGGTCGTGCCGGCCCGGCTGCCCGCCCAGAAGTTGAAGAGTCTGTCCTGCTGGCTGGGATAGCGCTCTTCCCCCGTAAAGCGATCCACCTGGGAAAGCCAGTTGGTTCGTTTGCCACAGCTTTCGTTCCACTGCACCCGCCGGTCTACCTCCAGCCAGCGCTCCGACACCACCTCCCGCACGCTGCTCTGGGCTGTGCCCACGCAATTCTCATACTGGCAGCGATCCGAGAGACAGAGCCAATTGATCGACCACTGGGCCTGCAAGTCCGGGGTCAGAATCGGCTTGTCAGCCACGGAAATGCTCAGGGCAGAGGCGGCCACACTGGTTGGGGAAGGGGCAAGACTCCCTGGGCTGCGCTGGACTGTCTGTACTTCGTAGAAGACATTGTGGCTGGGGGGCGCAGCTTTGGCGCGCCCACAACCGGCCAGCAAAAGGAGAGCCAGCAGCAGAAAGAAACCGACCTGAAAATACGGGACGCAGATGACGCTGATCTGAATTGATCTGCGCAGAACAATTGCTTCTGCGCAAATCTGCGTCCGCTCTGCATTGCCGGTTGTGCCCTGCCGGGTATAGACACGAATCTGCATGGAATCCTTCGTTAAAATGTGCCGCATAATCGCCTGCAAAGTGCCACGGACAGAAAAGGATGGGGACTGCCCTGAAAATAGCCATTCGTAGGTCGGACTGTTAGTCCGACGGGCCTGCAACGTCGCTGGTCGGACTAACAGTCCGACCTACATTTTCATTCCCCGTGGCGCAACGAAGCCGCATGGGGAACTGCTCTGAAAAATAGAACACGGATGAACACGGAAAGAACGGATTTACACGGCGGTGTCCTGAGTCCATCGAAGGGTCGCAGGGATAAAATCTGCGCAATTTGCGTTCTGATTTTCCTCCCTCACACCGAAACCGAATCGCCGAAAAACCGGATCACCGCTTTTTGCCATATGTATCGTCCGTTCTTACCCTACTGTATAGAGTCCAATAGTCCACCCCAATCGTGTATGCAAGCCATAAAAGAAGCGTAATGTCAGCCTGCGTCGATTTGGACGGACCGATGCACTGGGGTAGGATTTCGGAATGGGGAATGGGGAAGCGGCTGGGCGGTTGATTCCTTGGCCCGACTCGTGAAACGTGAAACGTGAAGACGTGACGACACCTCACGTTTCACGTCTTCACGTTTCCGCACACAAATCGTGGCTTCGCCACCTTATGCCATACGAAGTGGAGAAACGCAGATGTTGAACGGAAAAAAATCGCTTTTGGCCGGTGCGGGGATTGTGGCCGGGCTGGGCGCAGGAATGGGCGCGGCCCTGGCTGGCTATGCCTATCTTCACGAACCCTTTGCGATTCGCCTGGACAGGCTCACCCTCCATCTGCCCAATGGACAGGGACGGCTGCCTGCGGGCGGTTTGCGTCTGCTCCATCTCTCTGACTTTCACTTTCGGGGGGCCGAGCCGAGAGAGGGCCGCAAAGTGGAGCGGGTGCGTCAGGCCGTGGCCGGGCTGGAGTACGATCTGCTGATCCACACGGGCGATTTTCTGCACTACAACGCAGGGATGGCGAATGTGCTGGCCCTGCTGGAGATTCTACCCAAACCCCGGCTGGGTGCCTTTGCCGTTCTGGGCAACCACGACTACGCGGTCTACAATATGTCCAAAGCCGTGGGCTACACCTGGCGTAATTTCGTGGCCAAAGAGAGCCGCCTGGCCCAGGGTGATGCCACCCACCGCCCGTTGACCCGTCAGGAACGCTCCCGCCGCTATCTGCGCTTTGCCCTGCACCTGCTGCACAACCGCATCGACGGCGAGCCGACCGGCGCCAACGACGTGCCCCGGCTGCGCTACGAGCTGGAACGCAAAGGGATACAAATGCTGCACAACAGTTCTGTGCGGCTGAATACGGGAAAAACAGACATCTTTCTGGCCGGGGTGGATGACATTCAGGAGGGTCACCCGGACCTGGCCGCGGCCCTGACCGGTGTGGATGAAAGCGCACCTCTGCTCCTTCTCTCCCACAACCCGGACATTCTCCAGGCCCCCGCGGCACACCGGGCCGATCTGGTCCTGTCCGGTCACACCCACGGGGGGCAGATCGTCTTGCCTTTTCTCGGCCCGGCCCACACCCAATCGGACCTGCTCAGCCGGGCCGAAGTATCGGGCCACGTCTGGATGGGCAACACCCAACTCTACATCAACCGGGGGCTGGGCGAGGGCATTCCCCTGCGTTTCGGTGCGCCCCCCCATCTCTCGTTGTTGACGCTGCTGCCAGGGGAGCATTCTCCATATTTTTTGCGTAGATAATACACGAATTTTACATATAAAATTCACGAAAAATCCACAAAAACCTGGGTTGTTCGTGCTACCCGTGTCAAAAATTATCCAGAATGTACTGATCAACGAGATGATAAAACGTAGGTGCGGTTTGCAACCGCACTTTCACCCGGAGAAGTGCGGTTACAAACCGCACCTACAGATTCCACGATCTTCTTGATCAGTACACAAAATTATCCAGAATCAATTCGACATATCCACAGGAGGGCAGATGTTTTCCACATTTTTCAGCAAATCAGGCGGTTGGCGGGCGCGGCTGGTGGAAACGGTGACGGGGGATGTGTTGGAAGTCGGCGTGGGGACCGGCGCTAATTTGCCCTACTATCGGGTCGCAGCGTCGGTAAGCGCCATTGAACCGGACCCGGGGCGGGCCGGGAAGGCGCGCCGGGCTGCCCAAAAAGCCGCAGAACAGTTGGGAATTCCGGTACAGGTGGAGGTGGCACCGGCAGAAGATCTGCCCTTTGCCGACGCCACTTTTGACGCGGCGGTGAGTTCGCTGGTCTTTTGCTCTGTAGCAGAGCCGGGGCAGGCACTGGCGGAGATCGAACGGGTGCTGCGGCCGGGCGGCGTCTTGTGGATGATTGAACACGTGCGCCCCCAGACCCCATTTCTGGCCCGGCTGGCAACCTTCGCCACGCCCGGCTGGCGGCGCATCGCCCACAACTGCCATTTGGATCGACCGACGCTGGAGATTTTGCAGGAGACTGGCTGGCAGGTGGAGGTCCTGCGGCGGCGGGGTGTGCTGGTGAAGATCAGAGCGTGGAAATAAGTAGGACGGACTGGCAGTCCGTCCTGCAAAACCAATGCAGGAGGCTGGCTGGCAGGTAGAAATAAAGTAGGACGGACTGGCAGTCCGTCCTACAAACTCAATTCTGTACCGTTATTGTTACACTGCACGGCGGCGGGTAGTTGCCGGTGGTGTCCACTGCAATCAGCCGAATGGTATAGACCCCATTCGCCAAACCGGGTGTGTTCAAACGCCCCAGCACGCCGTTGCTGACCTGGGCTGCCGTGCCATCGAAGTAGACAAAGCCCCCTTCCGCATTGGCACCCGGCGCAAATTCCAGTTTGTAATAGTCCAACTGGGCGTGGCTGACGCTGCCCAGCACCGGCACAATACCGCTGACGACCTGATTGACACCGGGCAGGGTGATGACCGAACGGGCGTCGGGGCAGGCAGGCGATTGAATGACCGGTTCGGGGGTTGCGGTCGGCTCCTCTACCACAACCACCGGGACGGGTGTAGGCGGCGGAACTGGGGTATTCGTGGGCAACGGAACCGGTGTCTCTGTGGCCGTAGGTGGCGGCAATGTTTCGGTTGGCGTGGGTGGCGGTGCTGTCGGTGTGTGGGTGGCCGTGGGGATCAGCGCCACTCCACCGCTGGCCGCAGCCGGCGTATTTTCGCCGTCGCCTGTGCCACCCGTGACGGCAGCGTCAGTGCCAGTGCCTTCTACCCCGCGCTCGCTGGCGGACGGGTCGGTTGTCGGTGTAGCTGTAGCCCCGCTTTGGGTGCTTGCAGCGGGTGCAATAGTGACGGCCCGCTCTTGCAGGCTGTCCAACAGAACGCCCACCTGTCCACCGATCTGGCGCAAGCCCCAGCCCAGGACAAAGATAACCCCAATTACCAGCAGTGCGGTGGCGATGGGCGCAAACCAATCCCGGCCCGCGGCCACATATTCGCTGAGCACATCGCTGACCGGTGTCTCCACCAGGTCCACATCTTTGGGGCGATAGTCCACCTGGCGCACCGGGGGCAGAGCAGAACCGGCGCTGGTGCGGGCCAGGCTGCGGGTCAGGGTGGGGTCCGTGGCCGCCCGCCGCCGTTCGATGAGGGAATCGGCGTCCAGGCGCAGAAAGTTGGCATAGTTGCGCAGAAAGCCCCGGCCCACGACTTCGCCTGGCAGCAGATGCCATTCGTCGGCTTCGATGGCGGCCAGATATTTCTGGCGAATGCGGGTAGACTTCTCCACATCGGCCAGGGACGCGCTCCGCTGTTCCCGGCGTTCGCGCAGAAGCGCGCCCAGGGTCTGCAACGGGGAATTGCCCGCAGCGCCATTGGGAGAAGTGGGTGGTGTAAAGGAAGCGGGTCGCTTCGATTCAGTCGGGTTAGTCTGTTCCATACGGCTCTATAACAGAGGACGCCCAAGGCGTCGTCAATGCAGATCAGTGCTCACAGCGCAAGCATCTCTGATTCTATCATAAGCCGATCCGTTCGTTCCAATTGGCTTTTCTCTGTGGGTGCATCCCGGAATCGGGGCGAGCATTGGATTCATGCCAGCGGCGCGCCCATCCCCGTTGGCGGTCACTTGGGGTATAATAGCAGCACTGTATCTCCAAGCCCTCCACTGGTATACCTGGCATACAACGTGACGGAACAGATCATCCCTGCTGTCTACAGCGAAGAAGACCCATTCTGGCGTCTGGTAAGCGGACGGCGTTCGATCCGCCGGTATCAGCAGCGGCCCATCCCCCGTGCCCTGCTGGAGCGACTTTTAAGCGCGGCCATCTGGGCACCCTCTGCCCACAACCGCCAGCCCTGGCGCTTCTGCGCCATCGAGAGCGAAGAAGCAAAGCAAGCGTTGAGCCAGGCAATGGGTGCCCGCTGGCGACAGGACCTGGCCGCCGATAAGACAGATGCTGCATTCATCGAACGACGGGTAGCCATCAGCCACGCCCGGGTCACAGGCGCGGCCGCGCTGGTGCTGGCCGCGGTTTCGTTGGAAGAGATGGATGTCTACCCGGACCCGTCTCGGGCCGAGGCCGAGTGGCTGATGGCTGTGCAGAGCACGGCCCTGGCCTGCCAGAATCTGCTGCTGGCTGCCCACCACTACGGCCTGGGCGCGTGCTGGATGTGTGCGCCCCTTTTCGTTCCCGACACTGTGCGGGGTATACTCAACCTGCCCGACACGTGGCATCCCCAGGCGCTGATTACGCTGGGCTACCCCGCGGAAGAGCGGGAAAAGGCACGACTCTCGTTGGGAGAACGCATTCTATGGCGCTGACGACAAAATCTGTGAAGCCGAAGATTGTAGCTCTGGCCGGCGGCGTGGGTGGCGCAAAGCTGGCAACCGGCCTGCAAGCGGCGCTGCCGCCAGGTTGCCTGACCGTAATTGTCAATACGGGGGACGATTTTGAGCATTGGGGCTTGTCCATTTGCCCGGATTTGGACACGGTTCTCTACAACCTGGCCCACCTGAACAACCCGGAGATGGGGTGGGGGCGACAGGATGAGGCGTGGACAGTGCTGGGCGAGATGGCGCGCTTCGGCGGGGAGGAGTGGTTTCGCATTGGCGACCGGGACCTGGCCCTGCATCTGCGCCGCACAGAATGGCTGCGTAGGGGGCTTTCCCTGACCAAAGCGACGGATCGCCTGCGTCGTCTGCTGGGCATTCCCTCTGTCATCCTGCCCATGTGCGACGAGCCGGTGCGTACACTGGTTCACACGGAAGAGGGGGATCTGCCTTTTCAACACTACTTTGTGCGCCGCCGCTGCGAACCGGCCCTGGTTGATATCTCTTTTGTGGGGGCAGAGAGCGCCACGCTTTCGCCAGAGGTGCAGAAGGCGCTGTATGCAGCCGAACTGGTGATCTTTTGCCCCAGCAATCCCTACGTCAGCATCGATCCAATCCTGAGTGTGCCGGGGCTGCGGGATTTTCTGCGTCGTTCATCCACCCCCAAAGTGGCGGTCAGCCCGATTGTGGGGGGGCAGGCGCTGAAAGGCCCAGCGGCCAAAATGATGCGGGAACTGGGCGAGATGAGCAGCCCGCTGACGGTCGTGGATCATTTGGGCGATGTGCTGGATGGCTTTGTGATTGATCGGACGGATGCAGAATTGGCCGGGGCGGTGATCCTGCCCACGCTGGTTACGGATACGATTATGACCGATCTGGCGTCAAAGGAACGGCTTGCCCAAGAGATATTGACCTTTGGCTTTTCCCTGAAAGCCACAGCACTCCTCGCCGCCTGATGGCCCACCCCCCGCGTCTCTGGATAACCATCCCCGCCAAACCCCTGGCAGAGGGCAAAAGCCGACTCTCTGCCGCGCTCACGGGTCAGGAACGCCAGGATTTGACCCGCCAGTTGTTGGAGCGAACGCTGGCTGTGGCCCTTTCGCTGGAAAGGGTGGCCGGTGTGCTCGTTGTCAGCCGGGATCCGGATGTGCTGGCCCTGGCTGCCCAGCGGGGCGCGCTGGCCCTGGCCGAGGAGTTCACTGGAACGTTCAGCGTCTATGGCCCGGAATGGGGTCTGAACCGGGCTGTGGAACAGGCCGTGGCCTATGTCCAGGAGCGGGGGGGAGATGCCCTGCTTTTTTTGCCCATCGATCTGCCTCTGCTTCGGGCGGAGGACATACAGGCACTTGCGCAAGCCTGGGCAGAGAGGGAGAATTGTCTCGTCATCGCGCCCAGCCACAGCGGGGGGACGAATGGGCTGTTGCTCTCCCCGCCGGATGTCATCGCGCCGGCCTTTGGCACGGGTAGCTTTGCCCGGCACAGGCTTCTGGCCCAGCAGGCCGGTCTCCGGGTAGAGATCGTAGAGTCAGCCAATCTGGCCTGGGATGTGGATACGCCGGACGAGTACGCGCTGCTGGTTGGAAATCAGCAGCGCGCTGGGTAAGTCAGCCGCCCACCTGTTCCGCCACCCCACCCCCATTCCAGGGAGGGAAGTGGAGCGACTCCTCCCCCACAGTGGGGGAAGTTGGGAGGGGGTGAGCAGTTACGTCGGCCTGGGGACTTCATCTCCGCTGGGGTGGGCCGTGATTCCCGCCAGCCCTAAATCCGCGTTCTATAATCCTGCCAAATTTGGAATTGCTGCCTTATCCCCCTGAAAATTGACACCAAATCGTATAAAGTTTATACTAGCGCCAGTTTCGGGGGCGGGTTTGCTCGTCCTCCCAACTGGCGCAAACAATGGCGATGCTGCCTTTCCCCCTATGCCCCGCCATCTGCTTTGCTAACTGTCGTCACGTAGCATCCTCGTAGTTGTGCAAATGTCGTAGTTCTGTCAACTTTCCTTTCATACCCAGTGTGTAGAAGTGCCAACCAATTCCAGGAGGAAATCGTGCTGAAACAATCCCGATCTATCACCCTTTTTATGCTGCTATTGGCAGCCGCGCTGGTATTGGCTGCCTGCCCGGCAGCCGAGCCAGCCGCGCCCAGCAGCAGCGCACCGGCCCAGGAAGCCGCCCCGGCGGCGGCAGCCGAAGCCACCAAAGCACCCGAGGCCGCGCCCGCGCCCGCCGCCGCGGACAAGCAGATCATCTACGCACTCTATCAGGAGCCGGAGATTCTGAACCCGTATATCGCCACCCAAACAGCGGCCGGTGAAGTCAGTACATTTGTCATCGAAGGTCTGCTGTCGGTGGACCCGGAGGGGAAGCGCTATCCTGTACTGGCGAAGGAGGTGCCGACGATTGCGGGCGGGCTGGTCTCCGAAGACGGCATGACTGTCAAGTATAATCTGCGCGAGGATGTGGTCTGGTCCGACGGCGAACCCTTCACCTGCGATGATGTCCTCTTTACCTTCGAAGCTGTCACCGACCCGGCCAGCGGCGCGGTGAGCACCACTGGCTACGACAAAATCGAGAGTGTGACCTGCGACAGTGACTACGCCGTCACCATCCAGTTCAACGAATTCTACGCGCCCTATCTGGCCCTGTTCAGCGATATCCTGCCCCGCCACGCCACGGGCGAAACCGCGGATATGCAGAACTGGGAGTACAACTGGAATCCGGTGGGTACGGGTCCCTTTATGCAGAAGGAATGGGAGAGCGGCGATCACATCACACTGGTAGCCAACCCCAACTACCGGGATTATCCGGAAAAGCCAATTGTCCAGCAGGTGATCATCCGTATCATTCCCAGCCGGGAAGTGGGCAAAGCGCTCATCACTTCTGGCGAAATCGACATTTTATGGGACCTGACCGAAGCCGATGTGCCAGAGTTTGAGGCCAACCCCAGCATTGTGGTCAACAAACGGCCCAGCCCCGGCACCGAGCGGCTGTTGATCAACCTGGCCGATCCGGCTCTGGACGCCACGGACGATCCGGTGAACAATCCCCATCCCATTCTGGGCGATCTGCGGGTGCGCCAGGCCATCCAATATGGCATCGACAAACAATTCCTGGTAGACGAACTTCTCTTTGGCGCAACCACAGTGGGCGTCAGTGAGCTGAGCATCGGCTGGGCCAAATGTGATATTCCTACCGCCGAATACAATCCCGAAATGGCTATCTCCCTGCTGGAAGATGCCGGCTGGACGGATGCAGACGGCGATGGCGTGCGTGAATGCGCAAGTTGCACCGGCGCAGAAGCGGGCACCCCCCTGCGCCTGAAGTTGCAAACCACTACCGGCAATCAACTGCGCGAAGAGACCGAGCAGTTGATTATCGAAATGATGCGGGAGATCGGGTTGGACTTCTACATCGAGAATGTGCCCAGCTCCGAGCTGTTCGGCTCCTGGTCCAGCGGCGCCTTCCGCAAGCATGGCAACTTCGACGTGTTGATGTACACCACCAGCGACGGTCTCGATCCCCAGAGCCAGATGTTCGGCTATTTCCACTCCAGCCAGATGCCGCTGGAGACAAATGGGGGCACGGGTTTCAACTACAGCCGTTGGGTCAACGCCGCGGCGGATGCAGCCATCGAGGCGGCTGGTTCCAGCCCGGACGAAGCTGTGCGCAAGGCGAATTATCAGATCGCCTGCGAGCAGGTGGACGCTGAATTGCCCCACATCTATCTCTATGACCGTTCGGAAGTACACCTGAGCCGGTCGAATGTGGTCAACTTCCACATCAATCCCTGGGGCGGTCACGCCTGGAACGCCCAGGATTGGGATATTCAGTAATCCATCGCTGACGCGTCGTTGCTGATGCGTCGTTGAAGCGTGAAACGTGAGAGCATTCGACTGTTCTCGCGTTTCACGCTTCACGTATCTTCAGTGCAGAGCGCCGTCTCCTGCCCCAGAGAGCACCCATGACCAACTACGTCATCCGCCGCTTCCTCTTTGCCATCCCTCTGCTGGTGGTGATCAGTGTGATTGTCTTTGCGCTGATCTCTCTGGCCCCTGGCGGGCCGATGTCAGCCTTTGAGGAGAACCCCAATCTCACACCGGAAGATTTGGCGCGGCTGGAAGAACAGTTGGGGCTGAATCAGCCCATCCACGAGCGCTATCTGCGCTGGGCCGGGCTGATTGTGCAGGGGGATTGGGGCTACAGCAACGCTTCCCGGCGGCCTGTGTTGGAGGAGATCGGCGACCGGCTGCCCAATACGTTACAACTGATGGTCGTGGCCTTTATCTTTACACTGGTGATTGCCTTGCCCATCGGCATTCTTTCCGCGCTCAAACAATACTCGCTGTTCGATCACATCGCTACCTTTCTGGCATTTGTCGGCCAGGCTATTCCCATTTTTTGGTTCGGTCTTATTCTGATTATTGTCTTTAATGTCTGGCTGAAAAACCCCGTCAGCCCCAGCACGGGCTTTGCCTGGTCCAATCTGTTCGGCTGTCTCGACTGCACGCCGTTGATGCCCGGCGGTGGGATGGCCCCCTATGGCGTGGATAATCCGAGCTTCTGGCAGCGTCTCCAACATATGATTCTGCCCGTCTTTATGCTGGCGCTCTTTGGCGCGGGGACCTACACCCGCTATATGCGCGGCCAGATGCTGGAAGTGATCCATCTGGACTACGTGCGCACGGCGAGAGCCAAAGGGCTGGCCGAATCCCGGGTGGTCATCGGCCACGCGGTCAAGAATGCCATCACACCCATCATTACAATTATGGCCCTGGAAATGCCCGGACTCTTCGGCGGCGCGCTCTTCACAGAGACGATCTTCTCCTGGCCGGGGATGGGGCGGCTCTTCTTCCGCAGCGCCCAACGGGTGGACTACCCCCTGCTGATGGGAATTGTGATGATCAATGCCGTGCTGATTATCGTCTTCAACCTCATCGCCGATGTGATGTACGCCTTTCTCGACCCGCGGGTGCGGTATGAATAATGCGTGGTGCGTGAACTGGCGGGGGGTGTTGGTTCGCGTACTAATCACCACTCGTCTGCTCGAATAGCTTAGGGCTTGTCAAAGAATAACTTCCCGTTTTGGTGCGTCGCACTGTCCAGATGAGGTTGCGGACTAGAGTCATTTCGTGGACAGTGCGACGCACC
>JAANMX010001463.1_pt1 | contig 26858 bp, 25 predicted proteins | sample 7279681 | NCBI WGS metagenome assembly JAANMX01 (sample SAMN14094542, study PRJNA606508) | bioreactor metagenome | isolation source: A lab-scale SPAN reactor treating ammonium-rich wastewater day 351 | place: Ireland: Galway | collected 2018-01-01 | reverse complement strand
GATCATCACCTGCACGTCCATGCGGTCGGCGACGGAAAGGCAGCAGTCGATGGCGGCGGGGGTGGTGCCCCAGTCCTCGTGCAGCTTCATCGCGCAGGCGCCGGCGCGGATCTGTTCCTCCAGCGCGGCGGGCAGCGAGGCGTTGCCCTTGCCCGCAAACGCGAGGTTCATCGGGAAGGCGTCCGCGGCTTGCAGCATCCGGCCGATATGCCAGGGCCCCGGCGTGCAGGTGGTGGCCAGCGTACCATGCGCCGGGCCGGTGCCGCCGCCCAGCATGGTGGTGATGCCCGAATGCAGCGCATCGTCGATCTGCTGGGGGCAGATGAAATGGATATGCGCGTCCATGGCGCCGGCGGTCAGGATGCGGCCTTCGCCGGCGATGATCTCGGTCCCCGGCCCGATCAGCACGGTGACGGCGGGCTGGGTGTCGGGGTTGCCGGCCTTGCCGATCACCGCGATGCGCCCGTCCCGCAGGCCCACGTCCGCCTTGTAGATGCCGGTCGCATCCACGATCAGCGCGTTGGTGATGACGGTGTCCATCGCGCCCTCGGCGCGGGATTTCTGCGACTGGCCCATGCCGTCGCGGATGACCTTGCCGCCGCCGAACTTGACCTCTTCGCCATAGGTGGTCAGGTCGCGCTCGACCTCGATGACCAGTTCGGTGTCGGCCAGGCGCACGCGGTCGCCGGTGGTGGGGCCATAGATCGCCGCGTAATCGGCGCGGGACAGCGTGGCGGGCATCCTACAGCTCCCCCATGACGGCGGCGCGAAAGCCGAAGACCCGGCGGTCGCCCGCAAAGGGGATCAGGCCCACGTCGCGGGTCTGGCCCGGCTCGAAGCGGATCGCGGTGCCGGCGGCGATGTCGAGGCGCATCCCCCGCGCGGCCTCGCGGTCGAAATCCAGCGCCGGGTTGGTTTCGGCGAAATGGTAATGGCTGCCGACCTGCACCGGGCGGTCGCCGGTATTGGCGACGGTCAGGACCAGGCGGGGGCGGCCGGCGTTCAGCACGATCTCGCCCTCGGCGGGGATGATCTCTCCGGGGATCATCTCAGGCCACCGCCAGCACAAGGCCCGCCGCAGCGGTCGCAGCGCCCAGCCAGCGCGCCAGCGGCAGGCGCCCCAGCGCGATACCGATGCCGTGCAGGCCCGCCGTCGCCAGCGCAAAGCCCGCGGCATAGGCGGCCAGCCCCTGCGCCGGGCCTTCGATCCCGTGCGCATGGCCGTGCATCATGCCGAAGACCGCGATCACCGGCAGCACCATGGCCAGGCCCGGCCGCAGGGCCAGCGCGATCGCCGCGCCGATGACGATGGATGAGGCCAGGATCACCGGCTCGACCAGCGGCAGGCCGACCCCCGCCGCACCCAGCGCGCCGCCCGCGACCATCGCCGCCACGAAGGCCAGCGGCAGCGCCCAGATCGCCCGTCCGCCGATGCCGGCCGCCCACAGGCCCACAGCCAGCATGGCCAGCAGGTGATCGGCCCCGCCCATCGGGTGGGACAGGCCCGCCACCAGGGGCGCGCCCCCGCCGTGGCCGGTGTGGGCAAGGGCCGCGGTCGGTGCCAGCAGCAGGGCGACAAGAAGCTTTTTCATCGCGAAGTCCTTCAGCGGATGGGATGGTGGACCGTCACCAGCTTGGTGCCGTCGGGAAAGGTGGCCTCGACCTGGATCTCGGGGATCATCTCGGGCACGCCTTCCATGCAATCCTCGGCGCGCAGGATCTCGGCGCCCCAGGACATCAGGTCGGCGACCGAGCGGCCGTCGCGGGCGCCCTCGACCACGGCGTCGGTGATGATGGCGACGGCCTCGGGGTGGTTCAGTCTGACGCCGCGCGCCATACGGTTGCGGGCGACGATGGCGGCCATGGCCACCAGCAGCTTGTCCTTTTCGCGGGGTGTCAGGTTCATCTTTCGCCTCACAATTGCCAGACGCGCGGCGGCGGGCCGGCGCGGAAATGCGCGATGAGCGGCACCAGCGCCGCCCGCAGGGCCTGGGCCGAGGGCGCCAGGAACCGCGCCACCAGCAGGCCCGGCAGCGCGCTGACGCCAGCCTCGGCGCCCTGGGGGATCGCCGCGCGGGCCGCGTCCAGCCCATGCTCGGCCCCCGGCGCGGCAAGGATCATGGTGGCGACGGCGCGCACGCCCGCCAGGGTGGCGGGCCCCGTGGGCATCCCGTCCAGCCGCATCGCCTCGGCATGGATCAGGCGGTCGCCGCGGCGGATGCGCCAATGGTCGCGCAGATGGAACCGGCGCAGCGTTTCCCCATGCGCCGCGCGCCCGAAAACCACGCTTTCGGCGGCCAGCAGCGTCGCGCCCGGCGCCATCTCCACGGTCAGCCGCCGTTCGAGGGCCGAGCCCTCGAACAGGATCGTCTCCTGCGGCAACCAGTCGATGCGGGCGCCTTCGTGAAGCGTCAGGAGGTTCGACACCTGCCCTGCCCCGCCGGCGCTGCGATAGACGCGCTCGGCCGCCTGCGTCGTCACCGTCAGGCTTTCGCCCCGGCCCGCATGGACGCCAAGCGCCAGCCGGTCGCCGCCGGTGATGCCGCCGGCGGTATTGACCACCACCGCCTCGCAGCGGTTCCGCGGCATCAGGATCTTGAGGCAGCCTTGCTGGTGCAGGCGCCGCAGCCGCCCTTCGGCACGCGACAGCTGCGCCGCGCCGTGGCTGCGCGGCAATGCCTGAACCGAACTGGAGATGTCCAAAGCCATGAGCGGATCCCGATGCGTTGCCCCGACCTCGGCCATGAAACAGGGCGGCGATCAACCGATGGGCAGCCGCCGCCAAGCGGCCGGGACAAAACGCCCGGTAACCTGCCCGGATATTCGCCACGGCGACGGGTTTTTGGGCAATCGCCGAACGCCTGCCGCCCTTTGGCCGCCGGTGCCGGACCTGGGCCGGGAAAACCGTCCGCCCTGGCCCTGCTTCGATCCATTTCTGCCCGTTCGGCAAGCGATCGCCCGCGGAACTGGCTGAAACTTCATCACCGCATGTCGCCCGGCGCCGCGCCGCGGCATGGGATTTGGCGCGGTGCCGCCGATGGCCTCTAGTGCCCCTGAACCCGCTGCCAATGACACAGGGAAGGGAAAACAGGGATGAAGAGGATTATCAGCGCAGCCGCCGCACTGGCCGTTTCGACCGGCCTTGCCGGCGCCGCGCAGGCACAGGAAGGCGAGCCGATCAAGATCGGCGTGCTGCATTCGTTGTCGGGCACGATGGCGATTTCGGAAACCACGCTGAAGGACACCGTCCTGATGATGGTCGAGCGCCAGAACGCCAAGGGCGGCCTGCTCGGCCGCCCGCTGGAGGCGGTGGTGGTCGATCCCGCCTCGGACTGGCCGCTCTTTGCCGAGAAGGCGCGCGAACTGCTGACCGTGTCCGAGGTGGACGTGATCTTCGGCTGCTGGACCTCGGTCTCGCGCAAGTCCGTGCTGCCGGTGCTGGAGGAACTCAACGGGCTGATGTTCTATCCCGTTCAATATGAAGGCGAGGAAAGCTCGAAGAACGTCATCTATACCGGCGCCGCCCCGAACCAGCAGGCGATCCCGGCGGTCGATTACATGACCGAGGAGCTGGGCGTCGAGAAATGGGCGCTGCTCGGGACCGACTACGTCTATCCGCGCACGACGAACAACATCCTCGACGCCTATCTGAAGGGCAAGGGCGTGGCAGAGGGCGACATCTTCGTCAACTACACGCCCTTCGGGCATTCCGACTGGTCCAAGATCGTCGCGGACGTGGTCGCGCTTGGCGCCGACGGCAAGAAGGTCGGCGTGGTCTCGACGATCAACGGCGACGCCAATGTCGGCTTCTACAAGGAGCTGGCGGCGGCGGGCGTCTCGGCCGAGGACATCCCGGTCATCGCCTTCTCGGTCGGCGAGGAAGAGCTTTCGGGGCTGGATACCACGAACCTCGTGGGCCACCTGGCCGCCTGGAACTATTTCCAATCCGCCGACACGCCGGAAAACGCCGCGTTCATCGAGGACTGGCACAAGTTCATCGGCGACGCCAAGCGCGTGACCAACGACCCGATGGAGGCGACGGTGATCGGCTTCAACGCCTGGGTGGCGGCGGTTGAAAAGGCGGGGACCACGGATGTCGATCCGGTGCTGGACGCCATCGTCGGCGTCGAGGTGCCGAACCTGACCGGCGGCACGGCGACGGTCCTGCCCAACCACCACCTGACCAAGCCGGTGCTGATCGGCGAGATCCGCGAGGACGGGCAGTTCGACATCGTCAGCCAGACCGAGCCGGTGCCGGGCGACGCCTGGACCGACTTCCTGCCCGAATCCGCGGTGCTCGAGGCCGACTGGCAGGACAGGAAATGCGGCATGTTCAACACGCAGACCGACAGCTGCGTGCAGATCCAGTCGAATTACTGACAGAGTGCGGGGGCGGTTCCGCCGCCCCCTTCCTTGGACGGGAGCGCCCATGACCTGCCGCCTGATCGCCCTTTTGCTGACGCTGCTTCTGGCCCTGCCTGCCGCCGCCAACCCGGCGCTGGAAGCCGTCGTCTCCGAGAACCTCGACCAGATCGAAAAGCCCTCGCGCCGCACGGTCGAGCCGCTGGTCGCCGAAATCGCCGCCACCGGCCCCGAGGGGTTGGCGCTGCTGTCGGCCTGGGCGGGCCGCGCGCTTGGCCTGGCCGGCGGGCGGCTGGTGATCGTGGACGGCGACGGCGCCACCGATGCGGTGACGGGACAGCCTGTCGCGGACGCGGAGCCCAGGATGCTGCGGCCCAATTCCGGCGTGCGCGGCGTCATCGAATCGGCGCTGGTCGCGGGCGAGATCGCCAGCCCCGACCGCGCCCGCCGCGCCGCCGCGCTGGCCAGCATCGCCCGCGACGGCACCGCCGCGCATCTGGCCGCCCTGCGTTCGGCCGCGCCCGAGGTCGATCCCGTCCTGGCCGCGCGCCGCGACCGGATCGAAAGGCTGCTGACCATCCGCTTCGATACCGACCCCGCCGCCCGCGTGGCCGCCATCCAGCTGATGGCGGGCGATGTCGGGCTGGATTTCCGCGCCGCGCTGAACCCGCTGCTGGCGACGCGCCGCCTGGCCGCGGCGGAGGAGCCGCAAGCCAATATCGCCCGCGAATTGCGCCCAGGCTCGGATGATTTCCCGCGCGAGGCCGCCGTCGCCCTGCTGACCGCCGAGGGGCTGATCCAGCCGCGCCTGACGCCCGCCGACCAGCGCGCCGCGCTGGCCGCGCATGTCGCCCAGGGCCGCGTGGGCGGCGTTCCCGTCGCAGAACTGTCCGACCCGCAGGCCCGCGACCGTGCCTATGAGGCGCTGGAGGCCGCGGGCGCCGTCCCCCCTGCCGCGACCGAGGCCGAGACCGAGGCGGCGCTGGCCGGCACCCGCTTCTTCGAAGTCTATGCGGAGGCCGACCCCGACGTGACCGACGCCGCCCGCGCTGCGCAAAGGGGCGCGGAATGGCGGCTGGCGGCGATGTCCGGCATCGACCTGGGGCTGGACGCGCTGTCCCTGGCCTCGATCTATTTCCTAGCCGCCATCGGGCTGGCGATCACCTTCGGCGTCATGCGCGTCATCAACATGGCGCATGGCGAATTCATCATGATGGGCGCCTATACCGGCTATGTCACCCAGACCATGATCGCGGATCGCACCCTGTCGCTGGTGGTGGCGCTGCCGCTGGCCTTTGCAGTGACCTTCGCGGCCGGGGTGGCGCTTTACCGGCTGGTGATCCGGCACCTGGCGCATCGCCCGCTGGAGACGCTGCTGGCGACCTTCGGCGTGTCCATCGCGCTGCAACAGCTGGCCAAGAACATCTTCGGCACCCAGGCCCGGCCGCTGACCGCGCCGGCATGGCTGGAGGGGGCGATCACCGTGAACGACGTGATCTCGATCTCTTCGATCCGGGTGGCGATCCTGGTGCTTGCGGTGCTGTTCCTGGGGCTGTTCCTGTTCATCATGAAGCGCACCCGGCTGGGGCTCGAGGTGCGCGCGGTCACGCAAAACCCCGGCATGGCCGCCAGCATGGGCATCAACCCCGACCGCATCGCCATGATGACCTTTGGCCTCGGCTCGGGCATCGCCGGGATCGCCGGGGTGGCCATCGGCCTTTTCGCGCAGGTCACGTCCGAGCTGGGCCAGCAATACATCGTGCAAAGCTTCATGACCGTGGTGGTGGGCGGCGTCGGCAATATCTGGGGCACGCTGGCGGGCGCCGGGCTGATCGGGGTGCTGTCGAAGGTGATCGAATCCTTCAACCCCTCGAACACGCTGGCGGCGCAGACCTTCATGATCCTGTTCATCGTGATCTTCATCCAGTTCCGTCCGCGCGGCATCATCCCGCAGCGCGGCCGTGCCGCGGAGGCCTGACATGACCCGGCAACCCCTGATCCTGCGCAACCCCTCGGTGCTGGTCGTCCTGGCGCTGCTGGCCGTCTTTACCCTTGCCGTCACGCTGCTGAGCCAGGCCTACGGCTCGGGCGTCGTGCCGACCTCGACCGTCAAGATCCTGGGCAAGACGCTGTGCCTGGCGCTGGCCGCCCTGGCGATGGACCTGGTCTGGGGCTACCTGGGCATCCTGTCGCTGGGGCAGATGGCCTTCTTCGCGCTTGGCGGCTACATGATCGGGCAATGGCTGATGTATGCCAGGACCGAGGCCATCGTCGCGGCCGCGATGGCCGGCAACCCGATCCCGCCCACCGCGCAGGAACTGCGCGAGGCCGTCGCCAACCAGATCTTCGGCGTCGTCGGCTCGTCCGAGCTGCCGCTGGCCTGGGCCTTCGCCCACAGCCTGACGGCGCAGCTGGTGCTGGTGGTCGCGGTGCCGGGGCTGCTGGCGCTGGCCTTCGGCTGGCTTGCCTTCCGCTCGCGCGTGAACGGGGTCTACCTGTCCATCCTGACCCAGGCGATGACGCTGGCCCTGGCCTTGTGGCTCTTCCAGAACGACAGCGGCTTTCGCGGCAACAACGGGCTGTCGGGCCTGCAGAACATCCCCGGCCTGGACGGCGTCCCGCAGGCCACGCTGTCGGTCTGGTTCCTCTGGGCCTCGGCCGCGGCGCTGGCGCTTTGCTACGTGCTGGCCGCCTGGCTGGTCAGTGGCAAGTTCGGCAGCGTCATCCGCTCCATCCGCGACGACGAGACGCGGGTGCGCTTCCTCGGCTATCCGGTCGAGGGCTTCAAGCTGGTCGTCTTTACCCTGGCCGCGATGATCACCGCCGTCGCCGGCGCGCTCTATTACCCGCAGGCCGGCATCATCAACCCGGCCGAGCTGATGCCCATCGCCTCGATCTACCTGGCGGTCTGGGTGGCGATCGGCGGGCGCGGCCGGCTTTACGGCGCGATGATCGGCGCCATCGCGGTGTCGCTCATGTCAAGCTGGTTCACCGGCGGCCGAGCGCCCGACCTGCCGCTGCCGGGCTATACGGTCAAATGGGTGGATTGGTGGCAGGTGGCGCTGGGCCTCAGCTTCGTGCTGGTCACGCTGTTTGCGCCCAAGGGCATCGCCGGCATCTTCGACCGGCTGGCGGGCGTGCTGCCGCCGCGCCGGCACGGCCGCGACCTTGGCCCCGGCCAGGGCGCCTTGCAGGAAAAGGAGGCCAAGGCATGAGCGCGCTTCTGGAGGTCGACGGCATCTCGGTCAGCTTCGACGGGTTCCGGGCGATCAACAACCTGTCCTTTGCCATCGGCGCGGCGGAACTGCGCGCGGTGATCGGCCCGAACGGCGCCGGCAAGACCACCTTCATGGACATCGTGACCGGCAAGACCCGGCCCGATTCCGGCGATGTCCGTTTCGGCGAGACCTCGCGCTCGCTCTTGCGGATGAACGAGGCGCAGATCGCCCGCGCCGGCATCGGCCGCAAGTTCCAGCGCCCCACCGTCTTCGAGGACCAGAGCGTCGCCGCCAACCTGACCATGGCGCTGAAAGCCGGCCGCGGCCCCTTTGCGGTGCTGTTCTGGAAACCCTCGGCCGCATCGGTGGCGCGGGTCGCGGAACTGGCGGCCGAGGTCGGGCTGGCCGAACACACCGGCCGCAAGGCGGGCGAGCTGAGCCACGGCCAGAAGCAATGGCTGGAGATCGGCATGCTCCTGGCGCAAGAGCCGCGGCTGCTGCTGGTGGACGAGCCGGCGGCGGGCATGACCCTGGCCGAGCGCGAGCAGACCACCGCGCTGCTGGTGCGGCTGGCGCGGACCCGCGCCGTGGTGGTGGTGGAACATGACATGGATTTCGTGCGCCGGCTCGACTGCAAGGTGACGGTGCTGCACCAGGGCTCGGTCCTGGCCGAGGGCACGCTGGACCACGTGACCCGCAATCCCGACGTGATCGAAGTCTATCTGGGGCGCTGAGAGATGCTGGAAGCCAGGAACCTGACCCTTCACTATGGCGGCAGCCAGATCCTTCACGGCATCGACATCGACGCCCGCCCCGGCGCGGTGGTCTGCGTGATGGGCAACAACGGCGTGGGCAAGACCTCGCTGCTGAGCCTGCTGGCCGGGCGGCATCCGCGTTCGGGCGGCACGATCCGCCTGGAGGGGCGCGAGCTGGGCCGCGTCAGCGCGCAGCAGATGGCGCGGATGGGCGTGGGCTACGTCCCGCAGGGCCGGGCGATCTTCCCGATGCTGACCGTTCGCGAGAACATGGAGACCGGATTCGCCTGCCTGCCGCGCGCCGAGCGCCGCATCCCCGACGAGATCTTCGACAGCTTCCCGGTGCTGGCCGAGATGGCGCATCGGCGCGGCGGCGACCTTTCGGGCGGCCAGCAGCAGCAACTGGCCATCGCCCGCGCGCTGATCACCCGGCCGCGCCTTTTGCTGCTGGACGAGCCGACCGAGGGCATCCAGCCCAACATCATCGCCCAGATCGGCCGGGTGATCGCCGCGCTGCGCGACCGCGGCGACATGGCCATCGTGCTGGTCGAGCAGTATTTCGACTTCGCCTGGGATCTGGGCGACGACTTCCTGGTGCTGGAGCGCGGCCGGGCGGTGGCGCAGGGCCCCAAGGCGCGGCTGCGGCGCGAGGACCTGCACGCGCGGCTGGCCGGCCACACGGCCGCCTGACGGGTCCAGGGTCGCCCGGCCTGTCCATGCGGCGCCATGGGACGGGGTTCGCGGCGACATGCCCGGCGCGGTTTTGCAAAGGTGTTCCGGTCCTCCAGCACCAACGCCGGCCGTCCTGCGCAAGACGCGCGGTTTCGGGACGTGGCAGTCAGGCCGAATTGGCTGGCACGGTGTTCCGGCCGGCCGGGAAAGGCGTCGGGACGAGCAGGAATTTCTGGCTGGATTGCGCGATTTGGACTATCATCGTCCCATTGCAACGGGGGCGGCAAAGATGCGTATCCTGGCCCTAACTCTCTCGACAGCAGCGATCGCGCTCGTTTCCGGCTGTGAGGAGGTTCCCACTTCCTCCGCAACCGGCCAGCAGGCGCAGCCGGCCGTTTCCTCGGCCGGGTCAACAGGCGGAACCGGCGGCGGCCGGGCAAATGAATCCGGCGGCGGTGGCTCGAGCGGCGGCAATAGCGGCGGCTCGGGTGGCGGAACCGGCGGCGGCGGTTCAGGCGGCGGCTCGGGTGACGGCTCGGGTGACGGTTCGGGCGGCGGCGACAGTGACGGTGGCGACAGCGGCGGAGACGGCGGCAGCGGTGGCAGCGGCAACGACGGCGGTGATGACGGCGGAGGGGGCTGGGGCTAGCGATGTCGGCCGGGCGACCAGCTAGGTCTCTGCTGCTGGCTGCGGCGATGTCGCTGGGCCTGACCACCCTGGCCGGGGCCGAAGGCGCCCGCATCGCGCTGGTCGTCGGCAACGGGGACTATCAGCGCGCGCCCTCGCTGGACAATGCCGTGCGCGACGCCCGCGACATCGCCGACATGCTGCGCGGCTTCGGCTTTACCGTGCAGGAATCCCACGATCTCGACCGGACGGGCTTCGAAACCTTCCTGCGCACGGCCTTGCTGAACATTCCCGAGGGATCGGAGCTGGTCTTCTTCTATGCCGGCCATGGCATCCAGATCGGGCGGCGCAACTATCTGCTGCCGACCGACGTGGCCTTCGAAAGCATCTACGACCTGCCGGTGCAGTCCATCACCCTGGACCGGGTGGTCGAGCTGCTGTCGGCCCGCGGCTCGACCCATGTCGCCATGATCGACGCCTGTCGGGAAAACCCCTTTCCGAACCTGCGCCTGGCGGCCAATCTTGATGCGACGCTGTTCGAGACCAAATCCGGCTTCGAGGTCTTCTCGACCCCGATCAATTCGCTGGTCGCCTTTTCGACCTCGCCCGGACAGGTGGCCTATGACGGCGAGGCGGGCGGGAACGGGCCCTATGCCCAGGCCATCCTGGACGCGGCCGGGCAATATTCCGATGAAAACATCCTGACCATGCTGGCCGACGTGCGCCAGCGCGTCTATCAATCGACCAGCGGCCGGCAGGTGCCCTGGGAAAGCTCGACCCTGGTGCAGCCCTTCTACCTGGTCCAGGGCGGGACCGTCGCCGCCCCGCCGTCCGCGGATTCCGCCGTCTCGCAGCCCAACCGCAGCGCCGCGCCCGCGCGGGAACAGGCGGTCGACCTGACCCTGCCCTTCGCGCGCGAACTGCCGCTGGGCGAGCGGCTGGCCGAAGGGATCGGCGGCCCTCTGGGCGATGTCTCGGTGATCGAGGCGCCGCAGCATGGGCAGATCGACCTTGCCGGCGGCGCCCCGACCTATCGCCCGCACCTGGCCGAGACCCCGATGGCCGGCAGGACCGAGCATGTCGTCCGGGACCGCTTCACCCTTGGCATCGGCGGCGCCGAGCCCGGCGTGCTGAAGGTCTCGGTCCAGATGCCCGCCCTGGCCTGCGACGTGCAGGCGGGCGATGCGCTGGACCTTCAGGGCGTGGGCCTTTACCGGCTGCCGAACCAGATCGAGCCCCGGCGCGCGCTGGCCGATTGCACGCAGGCCGTGGCCGAAAACCCCGGCGTCCCGCGGCTGCTCTACCAGCTGGGCCGTGCGCAGCAGGCGTCGGGCGACCTGAAAGCGGCCTATGACAGCTTTCGCGCCGCCGCCGCGGCCGGCCATGTCCGCGCCGGCCATGCCGCCGCCATGCTGCTGCTGAGCCCGCGCGTGGACCGCGCCGCGGTGCCGATCCCGCTGGACGAGGCGCAGGGCAACGCGCTGCTGGAGCAGGCCATCGCCAGCGGCGATCCCTTTGCCATGCACAGCCGTGGCCTGCGCCTGCTGCGCAACGGCCCCGCCGAAGCCGACCGCCAGCGCGGCTTCGAGCTGCTGGAGCGCGCCGCAGAGCTTGGCCATACCTATTCCATGAACGAGCTGGGCGCCTATTTCCTGGACCCCGACAGCCGCTGGTTCCGGCCCGAGCGCGGGCTGACCTATCTGCGCGCCTCGGCCGAGCGCAAGGACATCTACGGCTATAACAACCTGGGGCTGGTGGCGCTGCGCGGACATGGCGACGTGAAGCCCGATCCCGCCGCCGCCCGCGACTGGTTCGAGCGCGCGGCCCAGGGCGGGCATCCCTTTGCGCCCGCGAACCTGGGCCGGATGATCATGCGCGGCCAGTTGGGCAAGCCCGATCCGCGCGCGGCGCTGCGCTGGTATGACATGGGGCTGGCGCGGGGCGACGGCTGGGGCGGGGCCAATGGCGCCGGCATCATCCTGGGGGGCGACGCCCGGCCGCTGGGCCCGGCCGATGCCGCCCTGCGCGCCGCCAAGGCGCTGCACCTGCCCTCTGCCGAGGCGGCCGCCCGCGCGCGCGAGCTGCTGGAGGGGGTCGCCGCCGCCGACCTGGACCGGGCGGCGCAGATGATCCTGAACGAGCTGGGCGAAGCGGTCGCCGTGGACGGGCGGGCCGGGCCCGCCACCATCGCGGCATTGGCGCGGGCGGGCAGCCGCACGGGGCTGGAAGCCTTGCCGCCCCGCGCCGGCCCGCGGGAGCGGCTGCTGATGGCAGCCCGCGCCTGGTGGGCGCAGAACCCGCCCCGCGTCGATCTGTTCTGAGGCGACCGGGACGGGCAAGCACCCCGCCCCGCCGGTCCTGGCTTTTCTGCCGGTGCGCTGCGTCCGCTGGCCCCCAGGCCCAGCCGACGGCTGCCCCGTCAGCGCATAGCTCGTTTGCAATCTCATGCGTTGCGGCGAATTGGTTTGGATGCCATCTATTTCTGCATCACAGCAGGATCTCCCCGATGTCCGAAGACGACGAGCAGGGCTGGCCGCCCCGACTGGGCAGGCTGATCGGCCAGGCCAGCCGCCGCTGGCGGCAAGCCATCGACCACAGGCTGCAGGGCTGCAAAGTCACCGATGCCGGCCTGGCGCCGCTGGTCCAGCTGGCCCGCGCAGGCGAGCCGGTCCGGCAAAAGGAACTGGCCGCCGCGCTGTCGCTGGACAGCTCGTCCCTGGTCCGCATCCTTGCCCGGCTCGAGGCCGACGGGCTGGTGCGCAGCGCGCCCGACCCGCGGGACGGCCGCGCCAAGGCCCTGAGGCTGACCCCGGCCGGAGAGGCTTTGGGCCGCCGCGCCCTTGCCGTCTCGCGCGAGCTGGAGGCCGAGGTGCTGGCCGGCATCGACGAGGACCGGATCGCCGCCGCCCGCGACGTCCTGCAACGCATCCTTGACCGGCTGGCGCCGGAACGAACCGACAAAGGCAACGCCCCATGACCATGGCCACCTGTCACGAGCCGCAAGGCTGGCGAACCGCCCCGGCGCCCGCGCCGCTGTGGCTGCTGGCCATGCTTACCCTGGGCGGCACCATGGCGATCCATATCTTCGTGCCGGCGCTGCCGATGGTGGCCGCGGCCTTTGGCACCACCGCCGGCGCGGCGCAGATGACGCTCAGCGCCTATGTCGTCGGCCTGGCGCTGGCGCAGGTCGTCTACGGGCCGATAGCCGACTGTTTCGGGCGCCGCCCGGTGCTGATCGCGGGCATGGTGATCTATGCCCTTGCCGGGGCGACGGCATTCCTGGCCCCGACCATCGAGATGCTGATCGTCGCGCGCTTCTTCGAGGCGATCGGCGGCGGCTCGGGCCTGGTCCTGGGCCGGGCGATGCTGCGCGACGGCCATTCGCACGAGGAAGCGGCGAGGAAGCTGTCGCTCATGAACCTGATGGTCATGGTCGGGCCGGGCCTTTCGCCGCTGGTCGGCGCGCTTCTGGCCGAGGCGACCGGCTGGCGCTCGATCTTCCTGGTCCTCTGTGCGCTGGGGCTGGTAAACCTGCTGCTGGTCTGGCGCCGCCTGCCGCATGGCCCCGACCTGCACGGCCGGGATCTGGGCCGGGTGATGCGCAGCTATGCCGGGCTTCTGGGCTCGCGCCGCTTCCTGGGCTATGCCATCGGCGGCGGTTTCGCCACGACGGCGATCTATGCCTATCTGGGCGCCGCCCCCTTCATCTTCGTCGACCAGCTGCACCGCCCGGCCAGCGAGGTCGCCTTCTACCTGGCCTTCAACGTGCTGGGCGTATGGTTCGGCAGCCTTGCCGCCAGCCGCCTGGCGGGCCGCATCCGCATGGGGCGCCTGATGGTGGCGGGCAACCTGATCAGCTGCCTGGGGGCCGTGCTGTTCCTGCTGGCGGTCCTGAGCGGCACGCTGAGCGTGGCCCTGGCGATCCTGCCGATGCTGGTGCTGAGCTTCGGCGCCGGGCTCGCCTCGCCCATGGCGCTGTCCGAGGCGCTGAGCCTCGACCCGGCCGCCTCCGGCTCGGCCTCGGGACTTTACGGCTTCATCCAGATGGTGATCGGCGCGGCCTGCGCCGCGCTGAGCGGCATCGGCGGCAATCCGGCCCTGGCCGCGGCGCTGGTGCTGACGGCGGCGGGCATCCTGGCGCAGCTGTCGTTCCACATCGCGCATCGCAGCCGGGCCTGACGCGGCGATCCCGGACCGAGCCGGCGGCGGCCGGCCCGCGCGGCCTTGCCGGGGGCTGGCTCAGGACGTGCTCAGGACGTGCTCAGGACGTGCCCTGGCGCTTCAGGATCGACACGAGGTCAAGCGCGTTCGTGGCACGGCCGGACAGGTCCAGGTCGCGCTTGATCTGGGCCAGATGCTCTTGCATCAGGCGCGCGCCTTCCTCGGCATCGCGCCGGCGGATCGCATCGACGATCCGGGAATGATCGTGGTCGCGGCAATCGGTCATGTCCTGCGCGCCGAAAATCCCGATGATCAGCGAGGTGCGCGTGATCAGTTCGCGCATCATCCGCAGCATCACCGAATTCCCTGCCACCTGCGCCAGAAGGCCGTGGAACTGGCCCGACAGGCGGATGGCGTCGCGGCGCCTGCCGATGTGATGGGCGTCGTGCTCGCGCTCGATATGGGCGGCGAGCATGGCGATTTCGGCATCGGTCGCGCGCTGCACCGCAAGGCGGGTGATCGAGGGTTCCAGCATCAGCCGCGCCTCGAAGACCTCATGCGCCTGTTCCGCGGTCGGGCTGGCGACGAAGGCCCCGCGATTGGCCTGCAGATCGACGATCTGGCGGCTGGCCAGCAGCAGCAGCGCCCGGCGGATCCGCATCCGCCCGACGCCGAACGCGTCGCACAGGGCCGATTCGGAAAGCTTGGTGCCGGGGGGCAGGCGCTGTTCTATGACTGCTTCGAAAATATGCTCGACGATGTCTTCTTCACCAATCTCGGTGCTTTCGTCCTGTGCTGCTGCGAACTCCATCGACAGTCAATTCCCCGGCAATGCCCTTCTGTTCCCCCGAAAATAGGGTCTAACCCAGGCTACAACAAGAATCCGACGCGATCCAGATTGTTAACATAATTGTTGACATATCTGTTAACGGGTTCACGATGGGCCTTGTCGAAAATCGCAAAAGCACCCGTGCGGCGGCCTGGAGCCGCTGCCCGGACAGTCAACAGACAGGGAGAACTGAACTCATGCTGCGTCGTAGCTTTCTGAAATCCACCGCATTGGCCGCCGTCGCCACCCTGGCGCTGATCCCGGCGGCCCATGCCGAGAATGCCAAGCTGAAGATCGGCTTCGTGGGCGTGACCTCGGGCCCGGCGGCCGCCTGGGGCATTTCCAACCAGCGCTCGATGGAGGCCCGCGCGGCCTGGCTGAACGAACTGGGCGGGGTGCAGATCGGCGACACGACCTATGACGTGCAGATCGTCGCCTTCGACGACCAGAAGGATCCCAAGCGCGCCATCGCCGGGATGGAAAAGATGGCGCAGGACGGCGTGCATTACGTCGTCGGCCCGAATGTCGACGACGGCGCGGCCGCCGTCCGCCCGGTCGCCGAGCAGAAAGGCATCATCTATTTCCCCTATGCCTTCCCCAAGACGCTCTATGTCGCCCCCGCCTCGAACGCCATCCTGGGCATGGTCGCGAACTATCAGTCCGGCCCGGCGATCTACAAATACCTGATGGAGAACAAGGGCGTGAAGAAGGTGGCCTTCGTCGCCGCCAATGAATCCGACCCGCTGAGCCAGCGCGATTCCGGCATCGAGGCGGCCAAGGCGCTGGGGCTCGAGGTGGTGTCGGACAAAGTGACCTACCAGGTGGACACCACCGATTTCACCCCGGTCCTGCTGCCGGTGCTGCAGGCGCAGCCCGACCTGCTGGTGCTGTCGGGTGTGTCGCCCGCCAACGCGCCGCAGCTGATCCGTTCGGCGCGCGAACTGGGCTACGAGGGGCTGATCTCGACAGAGACCGCGCAGGATGCCAGCGTGCTGGCCGAGGGCGCGGGCGACCTGGCCGAGGGCTTCATCTCGGTCGGCGGCGCCTCGACCGAGGAGCTGGCCTCGGACGCGATGCGCGAATTCGTGGAGCGCTATACCAAGATGTTCGGCGAATATAACGACGAGTCGAACACCAAGGTCTATGCGCTGGAATACATCATCGAGACGCTGAAGGCGAACCCCGCCGCGATCAGCGACGTCGAGGAGTTCAAGAAGACCATCGACACCTTCGAGGCGCCCAATCCCTTCATGGTCGGCGATGCCAAGCTGCGCTATGTCGGCGAAAGTTCCTTCGGACAGAAGCGGCAGCTTTCGGTGCCGCTGGTCGTGAACGAATACCGCGGCGGCAAGTTCGAGACCCTGTTCGTGGCCGAGGTCGACTGACGCCGCATCGCGTCGGGGGCCTTGCGACCGCATGGCCCCGGTTTCACACACGAGGACGGGATGGAACAGATCATCGCAAACGGCCTGTATCTGGGTGCGCAATACGCCCTGATCGCCCTGGGCCTGACACTTATCTTTTCACTGATGAACGTGCTGAACTTCGCGCATGGGCAGATGTATGTCCTGGGCGGCTTCGTCTGCTACACCGTCGTGGCGCAGCTGGGGATGCCGTTCATCGTCGGGCTGGTCGCCTCGGCCCTGGTGCTGGCGGTGCTGGGCGGGCTGATCGAGCGGTTCCTGTTCCGCCCCGTCATCCGCCGCTCCAAGCGCGACGAATCCACCATGCTGCTGGCGGCGGGGATCGCCTTCTTCCTGGATGCGGTGATCCTGCTGCTGTTCGGCGAAAAGCAGCGCGGCGTGCCCAAGGTGGTCAACGGGGTCTTCAACTGGGACTTCCGCATCATCATGCCCTATGACCGCATCCTGATCGGGATGCTGGCCATCGGCCTGATCGTCGCCTTCTTCCTGTTCATGCAATATTCCAAGGCCGGCCGCGCCATGCGGGCCCTGGCGCAGGACCGGGTGGCGGCGCAGCTGATGGGCGTCGACGTGGACCGCTATTCCATGATCGGCTTTGCCATGGGCGCGATGCTGGCCGGGCTGGTCGGGGCGCTGCTGGTCACGATCACCGGCGTCAACCTGGGCATGGGCGGCCCCACCTCGATCAAGGCCTTCCTGATGATCATGATCGGCGGCGCCGGGGTGATCTCGGGCGCCATCGCCGGGGGCTTCATCCTGGGGATGATGGAAAGCGTCGGCCTGTCGGTCTTGTCCTCCTATGGCGACGTGACCTATCTGGTGATCTTCGCCACCCTGATGATCTTCCTTGCCATCCGGCCGCAGGGCCTGATGGGCAAACCCTGGGGCTGAGGCGATGACGATGCAAAACCGACCGCACGCCGCGCCCTTGGCGGCCGGCAAGGGGCTGACGATGCCCAAGATGCTGGGCGTGGCCGCCTTCCTGGCCTTCGTCTTCGCAGCCGTGCCCATGTTCATCGCGGCGACCGGCCGCTGGGACTTCTACTATACGCTGACCTCGGTGGCGCTGCTGTCCATCGGGGCGGCGGGGGTCTGGCTGACCTTCTATATCGGGCGGATCAACATCGGACAGGGGGCCTATGCGCTGGCCGGCGGCTATGTCTCGGCCGTGCTGATCACGCAGGCGGGCGTCAGCTTCTGGCTGACCCTGCCGCTGGCGGGGCTGTTCTGCGCGCTGATCTCGGTGCTGATCGGCCTGCCGATCCTGCGGCTGCGCGGCGTCTATTTCGCCATGGTCACGCTGGTGCTGACCGAGGTGGCGCGGCTGACCGCGCTGGCCCTGCCGGTGACGAACGGGGCCAAGGGCATCACCTCGATCCCGCTGCCGGGGGGCGTCTCGGCCTTCGGCATCACCCTGATCCCCGATTTCGCCACGCTGCAGAACCCGCGCCAGGCGTTCTATTTCGCCGCCATCGGCCTGATGATCCTGGTCTACGTGATCCTGTGGCGGATCGTGAACTCGCGCCTGGGCCACCTGTGCCGCAGCCTGCAGCAGAACGAAGAGCTTTCGGCCTCCATCGGCGTCAACACAGCATGGCTGCGGATCATGGCCTATGCCATCTCCAGCTTCTTCGGGGGCGTCGCGGGGGCGATGTTCGTGTCGATCTCGCAATCCATCTATCCCTCGTCCTTCGTGGTGCAGGACAGCGTGAACTTCATGCTCTACTGCTTCCTCGGCGGCCTGGGCTATGTCTTCGGCCCGATGCTGGGCACGCTGCTGCTGTATTTCGGCTGGGATCTGCTGTCGGTGGCCGGGAAATACCAGCTGCTGATCTATTCGGGGGCGATGATCACGCTGATGCTGGTGCTGCCGAACGGCGTGCTGAGCCTGTTTGACCGGAAGGGGGGCGGCAAATGAGCCCGATCCTGGAAATCCGCAACGTCACCAAGAAATTCGGCGGGCTGACGGCGAACAACGACATCAGCTTCGACGTCGCACCCGGCGAGATCCTGTCGGTGATCGGGCCGAACGGCGCCGGGAAATCGACGCTGTTCAAGCAGATCGCCGGTTTCGAGAAGCCGACCACCGGCGAGGTCCGCTTCAAGGGCGAACGCATCTCGGGGCTGGCGCCGCACAGGGTGGCGCGGCTGGGCGTGGTGCGCACCTTTCAGGAAACCACCATCTTCCGGTCGATGACCGTGCGCGAGAACGTCATCGTCTCGCATCACCTGCGCTCGCGCGCCAGCCTGCTGGGCTATTTCCTGGGCACCGCCACCGCGCGCGCGGACGAGGCAGAATTCGCCCGCTCGGCCGACGAGATCATCGACTTCCTGGGCCTGGGCGCCATCCGAGACGAACTGGCCTCGAACCTGCCGCAGGGGCATCTGCGGGCGCTTGGCATGGCCATCGGCCTGGCCACGCAGCCGCAGGTCATCCTGCTGGACGAACCCTTCGCCGGCATGAACCACGACGAAACCATGCGCATGGTCGCCCTGGTCCGCAGGCTGCGCGACGAACGCGGCGTGACCGTGCTGCTGGTCGAACACGACATGCCCGCGGTGATGAAGATCTCGGACCGGATCGTCTGCATCAACTTCGGCGAGAAGATCGCCGAGGGCAGCCCCGCCGAGATTCAGGCCAACCCCCGCGTCATCGAAGCCTATCTCGGCTCGGAAGACGCGGCCATCGGGATGTAAGCGCATGACCAGGATGCTCAGCTTCGACAATGTCGAGCTTTACTACGACCATGTCTATGCGCTGAAAGGCGTGTCCATCGAACTGAACGAGGGCGAGACCGTGGCGCTGATCGGCGCGAACGGGGCCGGCAAGTCCTCGATCCTGCGGGCGATCACCGGCCTGCGCAAGATCAAGTCCGGCCAGATCACCTACATGGGCGAGCGGCTGGACGGCACCTCCGCCCCCGAGGTCGTCAGGAAGGGCATCGCCATGGTCCCCGAGGGACGGCGCGTCTTTCCGCTGATGAGCGTCAAGGACAACCTGCTGATGGGGGCCTTCACCCGCAGCGACAAGCCCGGCATCGAACAGACGCTGGAAAGCATCCTGACGCGGTTTCCCCGCCTGCGCGAACGCTTCAACCAGCAGGCCAGCACGCTTTCGGGCGGAGAGCAGCAGATGATGGTGATCGGCCGCGCGCTGATGGCCAAGCCCAGGCTGCTGCTGCTGGACGAGCCCTCGCTGGGGATCGCGCCCAAGCTGGTGCAGGACATCGCCCGCGCCATCGTCGCCATCAGCCGCGACGAGGGGGTGTCGGTCCTGCTGGTCGAGCAGAACAGCCGCATGGCGCTGTCCATCTCGAACCGGGCCTATGCGCTGTCCCTGGGACAGGTCGTCCTGTCGGGCAATTCGCGCGAGCTTCTGAACGACCCGCGCGTCAAGGCCGCCTATCTGGGCGGGGATGTCTGAGGAAAACATGCGCATTCTGGTTCTGAACCCCAATACCACCGCTTCGATGACCGAAAAGATCGCCGCCGCCGCTCGGCGCGCGGCCTCGCCCGGAACCGAGATCGTGGCGGCCAACCCCGCCCGCGGCCCGGCCTCCATCGAGGGTTTCTATGACGAGGCGATGAGCCTGTCGGGCCTGTTGCAGGTGATCCGCGAGACCCCCGATGTCGATGCCGTGGTGATCGCCTGTTTCGACGACACCGGCCTCGATGCGGCGCGCTGCCTGACCGACATTCCCGTGGTCGGCATCGGCGAGGCCGCCTATCACATGGCCTCGCTGATCTCGAACAGGTTCTCGGTGGTCACGACGCTGGCGCGCTCGGTCCCGGCGCTGGAACACAACCTGCACCGCTATGGCCTGTGGTCGCGATGCGGGCGGGTGCGCTCGTCCGAGGTTGCCGTGCTGGAGCTGGAAGAGCCGGGCAGCAACGCCAGCGCCCGCATCGGCCGCGAGATCGCCCGCGCCATCGCCGACGACCGGGCCGAGGCCATCGTGCTGGGCTGCGCCGGGATGACCGACCTGACCGAGCGGCTGGCCGCCGAACATGGCGTCCCCGTGCTGGACGGGGTCAGCTGTGCCGTGACCCTGTGCGAGGCGATGGTGCGGCTGAAGCTGCGGACGTCCCGCCTGGGCGGCTATGCCCCGGTGCCGCAACACAAGCTGGCCCCGGCCTGACCCTGGCGCGCCCCGCGCATCCTGATCCCACGGAGGTAAGACAGATGAAACACCGCACCCATCCGGTTTTGGCCGCGCTGATGCTGACCCTGGCGATCGCGCCCCAGGCGCTGGCGGAAACGCCCGCCATCGTGCTGATCAACCCCAATTCCAATGCCGAGGCGACCAGAAGCATGGCCGATCTGGCTCGCGGCGTCGCCGGCGACCGCGCCACCATCGTCGAGCGGACGAATGCAGGCGTTCCCGCGCTGCTGACCACGCCTGAGGACATGGCGAATGCCGCCAGGGGCGTCGCCGCCATCGGGCAGGAGGTTGCAGCCGAGCCCGGCGTCGCCGCGGTCATCGTGGCCGCCTTCAGCGATCCGGGCCTGCCGGAGCTGCGCCAGGCCGTGACCGGGATCGGTGTCTTCGGCATCGGCGAAGAGGCGTTCCACGAGGCGGCGCGGGATGGCCGGCCTTTCTCCATCGTGACCATCACCCCCGACGAGGGGCTGCTCGAATCCTTCCGCCTGCGGGCCGAGGAGCTGGGCTATGCCGACCAATACCAGGGCGTCACGGTGACGGAGGGGGATCCGAACGAGCTGGTCAAGGATGCCGATGCGCTGGACGCCGCGCTGGCGGATGCGGTCGAACGGGCCATCGCGGAAAAGGGCGCGGCGGCGATCATCATGGGCGGCGGCCCGCTTTCGGCCCCCGCGATGCGCATCCAGGACAAGTTCCAGGTTCCGCTGGTCGTGGCGGTGGCGGCGGCGACAAGGGCCGCCCTGGCCGGGATCGACTAGGACCGTCGCCGGCCGCGGCCGGGTGATCCGCACGGCAAGCCGGCCGCGGCCTGGCGCGCCCCTGATGCCGGCCAGGCAAGGCGGATCGCCGTCGCGGCAAGCCTGCGGAACGGCCGGGCCTGGCGCCGCTCAGGCGCCGGCGGGCCTGCGGGTCATGCCAAGCGCCCGCCGATGCCGCATCGAGCGGACGAGGACCGCGATGGTCGTGCCGTTATGCAAGAGCGCCGTGGTCGCGGGCGCAAGCAGGCCCGTCGTCGCCCCGGCCAGGATCGCCGAGTTCACCCCCACCGCGACGCGGAAGTTCGAGCGGATCAGCGCCATGGTGTCCTGCGCGATCTCCAGCACGTCGGCCAGCGCGTCCAGCCGGTCCTCGACCAGCAGCACGTCGGCGGTCGCCCGCGCGATGTCGGCCGCGCGCGGCATGGCAAGGCCCACATCAGCCACCATCAGCGCCGGCCCGTCGTTCACCCCGTCGCCGACATAGGCGACCTTGGCGCCCTGCGTCTTGAGCGCGGCGATCAGGCTGGCCTTGTCCTCGGGCTGCTGTTCGTAATGCACCTCGTCCATGCCCAGCACGCGGCCGAAGGCCAGCGCCTTTTCGCGCGCATCGCCGGTGATCATCACCATGCGCCGGATGCCCATCGCCCGCAGCCGCGCCAGCACCGGCGCCGCCTCGTCCCGCAGCCGGTCGCGCAGGGCGAACATCGCCAGCGGGCGGTCGTCCTGCGCGGCATAGAGCATCGACTTGCCCTCGGCCTTCAGCGCCTCGACCCGCGCGCGTTCGGCGGCGAAGGAGACATGTTCGTCGTCTTCCAGGAAATGCCGGCTGCCGAAGCGGATCACGTTGCCGCCGATCCTGCCCTCGACGCCATGGCCGACGATGAAGTTCACCTCTTCATGCGCGACATGAGCCAGATGCCGGGCCTGCGCCAGTTCCACCACCGCGCGGGCGATGGGATGGGCGGTGTGTTCCCCCAGCGAGGCGACCATGGCCACGGCCCGCTCTTCGTCCACGCCCCTGGCCAGCGGAACGATGTCGGTGACTTGCAGCGTATTGTGGGTCAGCGTCCCTGTCTTGTCGAAGACCAGCGTATCGACGCCCGCCAGCGCCTCCAGCGCCTGGCCGGACTTGATCAGGCAGCCCTGTTTCGCGGCGCGATACATCGCGCTCTTGATGGCGATGGGGGTGCCCAGCTTCACGGTGCAGGAATAATCGACCATGAAGACCGATTCCATCCGCCGCCAGTCGCGCGTCGCGGCAAAGACCCCGGCCGCCGAGGCCAGCGTGATGCCGATGCGCTTGTCGGCAAGCTGCTCGGACACGGTTTCGATCTCGGCCGGGCGTTCCAGCGCCTCCTGGATATAGCGGGTGATGCGGCCGGTGGTGGTGGCGTCGCCCACCCGGTCGGCGCGGATCACCAGCCGGCCGTCGGTGACGATGCTGCCCGACAGCGCCACCTCGCCCGGCATCCGCGACAGGGGCAGGCTTTCGCCCGTCACCGCCGACTGGTCGACATAGCCCGCGCCCGCCAGCACCAGCCCGTCGACGGGCACGGTCTCGCCCATGCCGACCACGACGCTTTCGCCGCCCTGCAGGCTGTCGAAGGGGACGCGGACGGTCTGGCCGCCGCGCTCGACCCAGACGTCGTCGGGGCGGCGGTGCAGCAGCGTGCGCAACAGCTCGTCCGAGCGCTGCTCGGTGCCCGCCTCGATGTAATTCGCCAGCTCCATCAGGAAGCGGGTGAAGTTCGCCGTGCCGTATTCGCCGCGCAGCGCCGGCAGGCCCATGGCGATGGCGTCCAGCACCTCGACCTTCAGCCCCTCGGTCAGCGCCGCCCCGGCGCCGGTCAGGACCGGCCGGGCGACATTCGCCCAGGTGGCCAGCGCGGCCAAGGGGCGCGGCAGGGCGAAGGCCCCAGCGACCGAGCCCGCCGCCAGCGCCAGGTCCAGCCCGTCCGCCCCCTCGGGCGGCACGAAGCCCTCGGCATGGGCGGGCGGGTTGGCGGCGGTGGCGAGGATGCGCGCGCGCAGGCCGGGGCGGCCGTCATGAAGGACCACGACCGAGCCGCCCCGCCGGTTCACCCGCAGCCCGGTCACGCCCGGCAGGGCGCGGATCGCCGCCCCCGCCCGCGCGATCAGCGCGGCATCGGCCGGCAGCCGCAGGCGCAGGCGGCCGGGTAGTTCATGGGCGATCCGCATGGCCTAGCCGTTCACCGGGCGCGGGCCGCTGCGGTCGGCCTGGGGATCGACCGCCGCCTGGGGCTGAGCGGAGGCCTCGGGCGTCGCCGGGGCTTCGGCGGCCGCTTCGGCCTCGGCGTCGTGATAGCGTTCCTTCAACTCCTCGATCCCGCCCTGCAGCGTCGCCCAAAGCTGCACCGCGGTGCGCATGATGACGCGCTGCGCCGGCTCGCTGGTCAGAAGCCAGGCCGCGCCGGCGCCGACCGCCAGCCCCTTGACCAGCGAATCCGCCTGCGGATGCGGGTGCGGATTGGCCATGCCCGGCGCGGGCTGGCCGGGCTGGCCGCGATAGCCGGGAAAGGCCGGCGGGCCGGCCCATGGCTGGGGTTGCGGCTGGGGCTGAGGGGCCATCTGCTGGGCCGGATCGGGCGCCGGCCAGCCCTGGCTGCCGTAGAAGTGATAGTGATAATGCACCCCGCCGTTATCCTTGCTCGACATGCTCACCCCTCCTGACCGGGCTTGTGAAAGACCTGCGAGACGACCTCGCGCAGTTCCGGCTTGCGGGCCAGGACCACCACGCCGGCGCCGATGGCCGCGCCGAGCCAGAATTTCGAGCCGCTGGCCCGCGCGATCCGGCCGAGGTTCGACAGGCTGAGCCCGTCCTGCATCACCCCCTCCAGCACGTCCAGCAGATCGACCCGGCGCGGACCCGGTCCCGGACCATAGCCATAGGGTCCGCCCTGCGGCCCCTGGCCATAGCCCCAGCCGTGGGGCTGGCCGGGGCCGGATTGATAATCGTTGCTCATGGGATGCTCCTTTGCGACTGGTGCGGGGACGCGCCGTCCCCAAGCTGGCGATTCAGGGCCGAGGCGATCTCTGCGGCCCCTCCGTTCAAGATGACCTGCCAATCCGCCGCGCCGATCACCTGCGGATCGTATTCCACCACCACCGACAGCGCCGCCGGGTTGAGCCGCGCGATCCGCACCGGCAGGCGGCGCAACAGGTCGAGGAACGGCGCCGGATCGGCCGAGGGCATGTCCCTGAGCGCCGCGGGCGCCAGCTTCAGCCGGATGCGGCCGGCAACGTGATGGGCCACGGTGACATGGCGGCGCAGGTGCAGGAAGGGGGCCAGATCGGGCATGGGATCAGCCATGGGGCACCTCGCGCGGGATCCATTCCCAGACCTCGGGCAGCATCTCGGCCACCGGGCAGGTGCAGCAAACGGGCCCCTTGCCGCAGGAACCGCAAGCATCGGCCACCAGCCGGGCGCGACCCTTGGCGGCCCAGATCTGCATCATCGCATGGGCGTTGTCGCGGCTGGTCTCCAGCGCGATGGACAGGTCGGTCAGGCTGGCGCGATGCGCGCGCTCCATATAGTCGCGAAGGGCGGCCAGCGTGGTCATGCAGCACCTCCGATCCGGCCCGGCAGCGGCGGGCGCTCGGGCAGCCGCCTGCGCGCGACCGAATGGCCCACCACCCAAAGCGCGGCCATCGACCCGGCCAGCAGCGCGAGGCAGAAGGCGATCCAGAGCGTCGCCTGCGCCGGGTCGCGGCCAAAGCGCGCGCCCTGGTAGAACAGCGTCGCCGCCGTCCAGCCCAGCCCCGTGGTCCAGCCGGCCGAGAACGCGGTCCAGCGCCAGCCGACCTCGTGCCAGATCGCGCCCACCGCGGCCACGCAGGGCATGTAGAGCAGGATCATCAGCAGATAGGCAAAGGCGCCGGCCTGCCCGTCGAAGCGCGCCTCCATCGCGCGGAAGGCGGCGGGGGCGACCTCAAGCTCCTCGGCCACCGCATCCTCGCCCTCGGCCGTATAGGAGACGTCGATCCCCAGCGGATCGCCGGCCGAGCCGAAGGCATCGGCCAGGTTCGCGGGAATGGTGGCAAGGGCGGTCGCGATCTGTTCGCCGATGCCGGGCGCCTTTTCCTCGGCCGCCTCGCCGCCGGCTTCCGCGACGCCAAGCTGGGTGTAAAGCGCGTTCAGCGTGCCGATCACCGCCTCTTTCGCCAGGATGCCGGTAAAGACGCCCACGGCGGCGGGCCAGTTGTCGTCGGTCATGCCCATGGGGCGGAACACCGGCACGATGCCGCGCCCGATGGCGGACAGGACCGAATCCGTCTCGTCCTGGTGGCCGAAGCTGCCGTCGGTGCCGACCGAATTGAGGAAATTCAGCACCACGACCACCGGCACGATCACCCGCCCGGCCTTGACGATGAAGGCCTTGAGCCGATCCCAGGCGCGCAGGATCACCGTGGTGAAGGTCGGCAGGTGATAGGGCGGCAGTTCCATGATGAAGGGCGAGGCATCGCCTTTCAGCACCGTGTTCTTCAGCAGAAGCCCGGTCAGCACCGCCGCGGCGATGCCGATGACGTAAAGCAGGAAGACCAGATTCTGCCCGGTTTCGGGAAAGAAGGCGGCGGCGAACAGCGCATAGACCGGCAGCCGCGCCCCGCAGGACATGAAGGGCGCCATCATCACCGTCAGCAGCCGGTCGCGACGGCTTTCCAGCGTGCGCGTGGCCATGATCGCGGGCACGTTGCAGCCGAAGCCGACGATCAGCGGCACGAAGCTTTTTCCCGGCAGGCCGATAAAGCGCATCGCCCGGTCCATGACGAAGGCCGCCCGCGCCATGTAGCCCGAATCCTCCAGCACCGACAGGAACAGGTAGAGAAAGGCGATGATCGGGATAAAGGTCGCCACCGTCTGGATGCCGCCGCCCACCCCGTCGGCCAGCAGCACCACCAGCCATTCCGGCAGGCCGATCGAGGACAGAGCCCGGCCGAAGCCGTCGACCGCCACCGCGCCCACCGCGATGTCGAAGAAGTCGATGAAGGCGCCGCCGATGGAAATGGTGAAGAAGAACATCAGATACATCATCGCCAGGAAGATCGGGATCCCCAGCCAGCGGTTCAGCACCACCCGGTCGATCCGGTCCGACATGGTGCGCGAGACGTCATGCGGCCGAGTCAGCACCGCAGAGACGATCCCGGTCACGAAGCCGAAGCGGGCATCGGCGATCAGGATGTCGCTGTCCTCGCCCAGCGCGCGCTCCAGCCCGTCGCGGGCAACGGCGATCTGGGCTTCCAGTTCGCCCCCGGTCCCGGCCAGCGTCGGCGGGTCGCCCTCGATCAGCTTCAGCGCCCGCCAGCGGCTGCCGGCATGGGGCATCAGCGCGGCGACGGCGGCCTCGATCTCGGGCGCATAGCGCGGCTCGGTGCCTGGGCCGGGGGCGGCGGTGATCGCGCGCTTCAGCGCCTCGATGCCGGTCCCGCGCGAGGCCACGACCTCGATCACCGGGCAGCCGAGCGCGCGCTCCAGCCCAGCCCGGTCGATGGCCAGCCCCCGCCGCGCCGCGATGTCGACCATGTTCAGCGCGACCACGATCGGCACCTGCATCTCCAGCAGCTGCGTGGTGAGGTAGAGGTTGCGCTCCAGGTTCGAGGCATCGACGATATTGACGATCACCTGCGCCGCGCCCGACAGCACGAAGTCGCGCGCGACGCGCTCGTCCTCGGACACCTGCACGGTCGCGCCCAGCGAATAGACGCCGGGCAGGTCGACCAGCTCATAGACCCGGTTCTGGTGGCGGAAGCGGCCGGTCTTTTTCTCGACCGTCACGCCGGGCCAGTTGCCCACCTCCTGCCGCGCGCCGGTCAGGATGTTGAAAAGCGTGCTCTTGCCGCAATTGGGGTTGCCGACGACGCCGATGACG